>Ga0233427_10000203_pt1 | contig 79248 bp, 73 predicted proteins | sample SI_118_April2016_5_FD_179885 | JGI IMG/M metagenome (GOLD analysis project Ga0233427, IMG submission 179885) | Seawater microbial communities from Saanich Inlet, British Columbia, Canada - SI_118_April2016_100_MG | ecosystem: Environmental > Aquatic > Marine > Inlet | place: Canada: British...
ACTGAGGGCTGACGTAGTGACTAGCGTCTGTATCGACCCACTGACAGCCCATTGTTCGGTAATTTCCAATCTCATCGCAACAATTTAATTCTGCTGCTAAAAGTGGCCTTTGCAGAGCCATAGAGCAGAACTAATCCAACTAATGGGAATAAACATAAACAGAAAGTGAAAAAATCTACACCCGATAATCCCGTCTCGAGTACGGCCTCACTATGGTCGCTTGGATTGACATATACTGTGATTTCTTTACCTTCTGGATAATCTTCATCAGAATCTTCTGACCATGAATTACAGGAGCTATCAGAAGAGTAACTGATCTTATTTCCCTGGTAAGTCGTTCCATCAATTGTGTATTCATAATGAACATTTAGACAATATACAACTCCACCTTCGGAGCCCGCTCTAGTTGAGACCGAACTATTTGTCACAACTCCATCTACCGGTGTCCAATCATTAGTACCTAAGTCAGACATTACAAGGGAACCCATGGATACCGTTGCGAAAAGAGAACCAGCGCACCAAATAATTGTGAAAGTCCACATAAATACAAGGCCCAATATGGAGGAACTTTTCTCAATATGAAGTGTTGATTGATGTTTATCATCAAGTTCAAATTCAAAATCTCGATTACAATAAGGGCATTCATATGTTCCCGGTATACCACTGCCAAGGTCTACTGTCTTGGTGCATGAAGGGCACTCTACTTCGACCATATTGTGTTCTGATATTATTTGGGGTATAACCCTTGACCCGGCAATATCCAAACCCTTGCGACACCCACGCGTGAGACGCCTGTCGTTTCGCTAGCCTTCCGAAAGATGTATTTCTAAAGGGGTCCCCTTTGCAATATTGGGTTTTTCTTTTAGGAATCACGACTGGCGTTAAGGGCCAGGGGGTGGTTTTTGGTATTGCTGTTGCATTGGTTGCTGGTATTGCTGTTGCATTGGTTGCTGGTATTGCTGTTGCATTGGTTGTTGAACGATAACATATGGAGCACCTGAGTTACCTTCTCGGATATTATTAGGGACGGGGCCGTAAATATTTGGTACAGCCTCCCCTTCAGTAGCAAACAAAATTATGTTGTATATGGGAATTAAACAATACCAACCAGACTTTCCAAGGTCATGTAATCTCCGAATACCAACTGCAATTGATGGTAAAAATAACCCAATTTGTAGAGCCCAACTTATCGGAGTTGGGTCTGTTAATTCAATTCCAAAAAGTATAGCATCGATTATTCCCGCAATGAACGATGCGATAAATGTGAATAGGAAGAACCACCAATATTCCGACCTCGAAGCACGCCCCTCGAACCCTACATACTTCTGTAAACACGTAATTACGGAATCTATCGGATTCATCATATTTGTTGGCCGGCCGGATACTATAACCATCCCTCCGGTCGCGCTTATTGGTTGCATTGTTGGTGCTTGCATGTACCAAATTCGTGCTGCTAGTACATAGATTTATTCAATTCCTCAGTTGAACCATCAACTAATTGATTCGGATAAGTCGAGAGGGGTTATCCGAATACCCATGCAAATGGAATTGATGTTTGAATGGGCTTTGCGTGGGCCATTTTAGACGCTACCCTTCCAACACCCGCCGATACAGAGGGTATCGCATGTATCTAATCGAATTTAGTGAATTGTTGAATGCCACAAATTATTGATAAGAATAAATCCTAGGTGGTTCAATGGGGACACACGAGTACCAACAGGATCCGCGCAATGAGGATGTCTGGATATCGATTAACGGTGAATTGTTTCGACGCCCAGATGCGAAGGTGTCCGTGCTTGATGCGGGGTTCCTTCTAGGAGATGGTGTGTGGGAAGCTTTTCGACTGCACGATGATGTTTTAGTGTTCATAGATGACCATATCGACCGTCTATTCCGTGGTGCTGAAATAATTTCACTTGAGATTCCTTACGGGCGCGAAGAGATTATTTCAGAGATTCAAAGGGTGATCAAGGCCAATGAAATGCATGACCAGGTTCACATTCGCCTAATAATCACACGAGGGTTGAAACCCACGCCATACCAGGCGCCTTGGGTCATTTCCAGTGACCCTACGATAGTTATCATTCCAGAACACAAAAAGGCCAATGTTGAACGCAGCATCAATGGTATCTCTTTGGTTACTGTAGATGTGATTCGTGGGCCCCATAATGTACAGGACCCACGAATCAATAGTTTATCCAAACACAATTGCATTGCAGCCTGTATTGATGCAGCAAATAAGGGAGGGGAGGAAGGCTTGATGTTAGATCCGAATGGATTTGTAAGCACTTGTAACTCAACTCATTTCTTCATAGTTAAGGATGGAGAAGTATGGACTTCGACTGGCGAATTCTGCCTTGAAGGTATCACTCGACAGAAAATAATAGATCTCTGTCATGGCAATGGAATTCCATGTTCCGAGAAGAATTTTGTTCCAGCTGATGTGGCTGATGCAGATGAAGCATTCGTCACTGGAACATTTGCTGGATTGACTCCTGTTATCGAATATGATGGACGACCAATGGGGAATGGAAGAAGAGGTCCAATTGTTGAACGACTACAAACATTGTATCTGGAATTAATCAGTAGTGAATGCCATGTCTGAAACTAAGATTGCAATGTGGTCAGGGCCACGTAATATCTCCACTGCTATGATGTATTCATTTGATAACCGACCGGATTCTTATTGCAGCGATGAACCATTGTACGCTCATTATCTAGCCAGAACCGGAGTCACCCACCCTGGGGCGCAGAATGTGGTGGCTAGTGGTGAGACTGATTGGAAAAAGGTGGTGGATTTCGTTTGTGGAGACATACCGAATCGTTCTGAAATCTGGTATCAGAAGCATATGACGCACCACCTTCTGCCCCACATTGGTCTTGATTGGGTTTCTAAACTCACTAATTGTCTTCTCATTCGCGACCCTCGGGAAGTGCTACTTTCGATGTCCAAGAAGACAGATCAAATCGATGTTATGGCAACAGGTCTTCCGCAGCAAAACCGCCTTTTTGACCATCTTCTTGAAACAACGGGGGAGATTCCAACGATTATTGACTCTGGAGACATACTGAAGAATCCAGAGGGAATGCTTTCCAAGTTGTGTGATGTGTTGGAGATTCCATTTGATAAATCAATGCTCTCTTGGCAGGCAGGTCCAAGAGAATGTGATGGGATTTGGGCTAAATATTGGTATGATTCAGTATGGGAATCAACCGGTTTCGCACAATATAGGTCCCGGATTGGAGAATTATCCCCCGAATATCAGGTGTACCATGATGAATGTCAGGTGTTCTATGATAGGTTACACTCATTTCGATTGAAATGATAGATTAAGGTCCTTGTGCGACGACACTCCAGAATCAAAATTACTCTGGGATATCAATATCGAAAAACTCGAATTGTAAGTCAACGAGTTCAGACGACGATTTTGCTCCGCGGTAAGCCTCCAGTGGTTCTTTATTTAGGATGAAAAACTGTTCGCCCCATCGAAATGCACCTAGGAGTTTTCTTGCATGTTCTTCCCGCCCGATAAGGTATAGCGATGCTGCAAGGGCTTCTGCAGTACACATTTTCCCTGGCTTGCCCCAATTTACAGGGTTGGCTGCAAGTAATAGAGGTAGCATTCTTCCTTTCAGTTTAGTTTTCTTCATAACCTGAGAGACAGAATCTTCTATTTGTGCCCACGAACAATCTAGCCCTACCAAGGCCCCGCCTTCTTCAAGGAGTAATGAGTGATCTTCTGGACCCAATACCTTTCCACATAAAGGCTCCAAGATTATGCCTCTTCGAGGCAACTGATTGAACCGTTCATGTAACCTAAGGTCGCCACGACGAGATAGACGCACTGCAGTATTTTTTTTCGGGTCATCCTGTGCAAGCCAAATGGCATGAATCGGGACTTCTTTTGACATGTTATCATTCCTTATTTTCACGAAGGAAATCACCGATTGTCAAACCTCTACCATCACCCGCATTTACATGTCGGTTTTCATCAGGTGATACTTCGACCATCAGGACAATATCGAGTGTTCTCTCTAATTTTTTAATGACGGCATCGGTAGGCCTCTTGCCAGATTCAACATTATTGATCACATTGATCTTCTCGGCCATACGGCGTGCCAATTCGCGCTTATCCCAACCCTTTTGGGTCCGAGCCGCCGCTACTCTGCGTGAAAAATCTGAAGCCAGTTCTTTTTCACCACGAATCATAATGTCCTTTCCCTTTCGTCCAAGTCCACCATATCCAGCAGATGTAGTAGCAGTTCCGGCACGCGCCTGAGATAGCCCCGGTGCGACCTTTTTAGGCTCAAGACCCATTTTGTCAGAGCATTTTTTGCACGCCTGAACTTGGGCCTTACCCATGGTCACATTTCGAGTTCCAACCTTCATTGCCCCGCACAGTTCGCAGTCAGCCACATCTCCACCCACCCCGATGTCATGGCGGTGCTTCATCAAGGCTTCGTATTGTACGGTGCAGATGCATAATAAACGGACATTTCAAGAAGGACGGCGATTGGACTTACACTATGGGCACCGAAGTTGATAGCGGCAATTCAGAGCCCTTAGGCAGTGACGATACTGATTTGAAGTCTCTCGAGCAGGATTTCAAAAAGTTACAGGATGAAGCTCAGAGACTTTTATCGGAGCGCGTACACCTAGAAAACGACCTAGCTAATATCAAAAAACGTGCAAGTCGATTAGATGAAGAAGTTAGGATTTTGAAAAGCCCACCTCTCATTATCGGGCATTTGCAGGATATTCTTGATGATGAGCGTGCGATTGTTCGTTCATCTAATGGGACCGTGTTTCAGGTTTCTATCAACCAACGCCTTGACAAATCTAAACTCAAACCAGGGACTCGCATAGCACTTAACCAAGATACACTATCAATTATCGAAATCTTGCACGATGCATGGGATCCAATGGTTTCGGGTGCAGAGATGATTGAAAGACCGACTACAACCTACGAACATGTAGGTGGGCTTGATGAACAAGTATTACAGGTGCGTGAAGCGATTGAACTACCTTTGGAAAAACCTGAACTATTTCGTAAAGTTGGTATTGACCCCCCTAAGGGTATTCTCTTAGTTGGCCCACCGGGTTGTGGCAAAACAATGCTTGCAAAGGCAGTAGCCAGTCAAACCAATGCCACATTTATTCGAATGGTTGGGTCAGAACTCGCACAGAAATATATTGGTGAAGGCGGAAGAATGGTCAGAGAACTCTTCTCTCTTGCGAAGGATAAAGCCCCAGCAATTATTTTCTTAGATGAAATTGATGCAATAGGGGCTAAGAGACTAGACTCAGCAACTAGTGGTGACCGGGAAGTCCAGCGCACACTTATGCAATTATTAGCTGAGTTGGATGGTTTCGATGCTCTCGAAGATGTCAAAATAATTGCTGCAACTAACCGTCCAGATATTCTGGACGATGCTTTACTTAGGCCTGGTCGTTTTGATCGTGTTATTGAAATCCCGTTGCCTGATAGTGACGGTCGAAAAACGATTCTTTCAATACACTTGACTAAGATGTCAAAATCACGAATTAATGTTTCTAAGTTAGTAGAATTGACGGAAGGTTTCAGTGGTGCCGAACTCAAAGCAACTACTGTGGAATCGGGAATGATTGCAATTAGAGAAGGGCGCTCAAAAGTAAAACAAGATGACATACTGCTTGCAGTTGATAGAATAAAAGCAAAAAGAGAAACAACAGGAATTACTTCTAGTCCTGATGCGCTATACGGTTGATTCATTGGGAATGTTCATCAGTCGTCGATTATGATTCTTCATTATGGCGAAGCGAATTGTTGAATGTGTCCCAAACTTCTCCGAAGGGAGCGACAAACGCATTATTCAGGCCATAAGCGATGCTGGTCGAGGGATAAGCGGGGCAAGGGTTCTTGGAATCGAACCCGATGCTGATTACAACAGAACAGTTCTGACTATTGCCGGTGAGCCTGAAGCAGTTTCCGAGGCTGCATTCCGTGTTATTAAGGCCGCATTTGAAAATATAGATATGCGCACTCATCAAGGTGAACACCCTCGTATTGGCGCAGTTGATGTGTGTCCCTTTGTACCTCTAGAAGGCGTTACAATGACTGATTGTGCCAACCTTTCACGAGAACTAGCAATACGCGTGTCGGATGAACTGGGACTTTGCACATTCTTATATGGAGCAGCAGCAACAAACCCTGAACGTGAATTATTGTCAGATTTACGAAGAGGACAATATGAGAGTCTAGAAGGTAGATTATCGGATGGCGGACCCCATCTCCCAGATTTCGGTCCTCTTGACTGGAATGAAAACACTGCTCGTTTTGGTGCGGTGGTTATCGGTGCAAGACAGATACTCGTTGCATACAATGTGAATGTCGATGAAACTGATGCGAGTGCCTCAAAGATTGCAGGTTCGTTGGTTCGCTCTACTGGTCGACTACTGAAGAAGGATGATGGCCGCAAGACTAGAATCCCAGGTATGTTACCAATGGTGCAAGGTATGGGATTGCCACTAGAAGCCCATGGTATCTCCCAAGTTTCAATGAACTTGCGCGATGTTTCAATTACTCCAATGCATATAGCATTTGAAGCAGTTAGATCTATCGTAAAAGACCATGGAGTAGATACATGTGGTTCTGAACTAGTTGGCTTAGTTCCACTGTCTGCAATGATTGAATCTGGAAAATGGTATGCGAATGAAGGCTGTACTGATGAGGCGGAACTAGTTGCAGCAGCAATTAATGGATTAGGACTGGACTACCTTGGGCCATTTTCTGCTAAAGAACGAATAATCGAATGGGCACTTAGAACGGAGGAATCAGAATGAAAACACCATGGATGGAAATGACACTTCGTGACTTCCAAGCAGCACTAGCCTCATCATCACCCACACCCGGTGGTGGCACTGCTGCTGCAATTGCTCTTGGCCAAGCATCCGCACTGGCAATTATGGTTTGTGATTTAACCCTTGGAAAAGATAAGTGGAAAGACGGATGGGACATAGCTGATAAGACACTTTCAGAATCTGTGGGAATAATGATGCGCGCAGGTGCATTGGCGGATGAAGATAGTGACGCCTTTGATGAGGTAATGGCTTCGTTCAAATTACCTAAAGAAACAGAAACAGAAAAGGAATCTCGTAGGTATGCAATTCGGCAGGCTACGCTAGGCGCTACTGAAAAACCATTTGAAACAGCCCAATTGGCACTGAAGTTACTAGAATTATTGCCTGAATTAGCGATTAAAGGCAATTCTAATGCTGTATCTGATGTGGGCGTGGCAGGTTTACTAGCCAGTGCAGCTTGCAAAGGCGCACTATTCAATGTCGATATCAACTTAGGCAGTTTACCTGACGACATGGCCGTAGAAATTCGAAAAGGCGCCCCATATATCCTTGCACAATCACGCGAACTTTCGCGTAAAGTAATGGATGCTGTCAGAGAACGTATTTGATTAACGGACTTGTGAACCGGGAGCGATGTCACCATCTATGGTGATCAGGCGGACGCCGCCGTTACCATCATCTGCTGCAAGCATCATACCTTCACTCATGATTCCACGTAGTTTACGTGGCTTCAAATTAGCAACAAATACAACTGCTTTCCCAAGCATCTCCTCAGCGGAATAGTATTCCTTTAGACCGGCGCAAATAGTTCTTCCATCATCACTTCCATCATCGATGGACACGACGTATAATTTGTCAGCATTTTCATGGTCGCTTACATCAGTAATCTTACCTACTTTCAGTTCGACTTCCATAAAAGTTTCAAAGTCAAGATGTGTTGTTCCTTCTGGCATTTTTCGTTCCTCCTTATTTTGTTTTTTACCACCCTTGACACTATGCCCAGGGTCATGTTTAGTATCAGAATCTTCACTTGCCAAGGATTGCTCTTGTGCAAGTATCTCTTCAAGATCTAATCTTTGGAATAATGGTTCGGCTTTAGAATCTGATGACAGTATAGACACATTCCAATCTATAGCCGAATCCCATGGAGTAAGTGCAACATCGCCTTCATGGCCCAAGGCTTTCCATAGTCGTTGGGCGCTAAAAGGCAAGAATGGTTGTGTCATTATGGCTAGGAATCGAGAAACACGCCAGCCGAAGGATAATTTCGCAAGAGATTCACTTGCACCCTCTCCATCTAAGTCTTTCAAAAACTTCCACGGTGTTGCGGCTTGCAGCATTTGGTTACCCATTTGAGAGGCACTCATAACCCCGCGCAATGCTTCTTTGAAACGATGCCTCTCTAAACTCGTAGTTACTTGCCTATGGATATCTTCGAGTTTTTTCATTTCTCCATCACAATAGTCTAAATTCTCGAAAGCCAGCAAATTTCTTTCACTCGGCAATCTTTCACCCAAAGTCAGGACCCGGTGGACAAAATTACCATACGCACCTATTAGTTCCGAATTTATTTTTTCAACAAAATCTGGCCAATTAAAATCAGTATCATGGTTTTCGGGCATGTTTATAGAAAGGTAATAACGGAGAGTATCGGCATCAAATCTCTCCAAAAACGAAGGAAGCCAAACCGCATGACGCCTAGACTTTGAAAATTGACCACCGGAAAGCATCAGATATTCCATCGCTGGCACATTGTACTCCAGATTTAATTCTCCGGGACCTGGCAGAGCAGGGGGGTCGCTTGCAGTCAATCCTTTTTGTGCATGATTTAGACCCATAATTAATGCAGGCCAAATGACGGTATGGAATGGAATGTTATCCTTCCCCAAGAAATATAGATGCCTAGGTTTGGTTCCATCGGCAGCAATTTTCCACCATTTCTCCCAATCAGTATCACCCGCATAGCGCTTTGACCATAATTTTGCACATGAGTAGTAACCCTGAACTGCTTCAAACCAGACATAGATACATTTGCCATCCCATTCACTACCATCTAATGGCAATTTGATTCCCCAGTCTAAATCTCTGGTGACTGCTCTGGGACGCAGGCCCATGTCTAACCATTGCTTTGTCATGGCACGAACATTTGGTTTCCATTTTCCTTGTTGCGAACTTGCATGCTGCTCAAGAACTTCTTGGAATATATCTAGCCGATAGAAAAAGTGCTCTGTATCACGAATTTCAATTTTTGCACCAGGGTTCATTTTAGATTGAGGATTTAACAACTCATGAGATTCATATGTAACTCCACAATCATCGCACTGGTCGCCTCGTGCACCACTTTCACCACAATTTGGGCAATCTCCCTCTACATAGCGATCGGGAAGAAAACGCCCCCCATCCTCGCGCATTTCGTAATATTGCTGCATTACTTTTCGTTCAAATAGTCCGGATTCAAGTAGCGAAATAAAGTTTTCAGAAACCACTTCATGGTGTTCTGGGTCACTGGTTCGATTGAATAGTGAACCTCCGAATTCAGCGCCACGAACATCGATATTCGGCTCCCAAGTGCAGCCTAAGTCTAGGAGGGCTTTAGAATTTAGAGAATGGTACTTATCAACTACGTCTTGGGGGGTTATTCCCTGTGTTTCTGCAGTTACAGTGATTGGTGTTCCATGCTCATCGGAACCAGAGACCATCAGCACCCTGTTGCCCTTTGCACGTTCAAACCTGGATTGGATGTCTGGGGGTAAATAACAACCAGCAACATGTCCCAAGTGGAGGGGGCCATTTGCATATGGCCAAGCTACACAAATAAGGACATGTTCGCCGCTCACAGGTGTCACCTAGCCTGTGGGATGCAATGAACTACATGAGTTCTGTGCAAAGAATTGTATCGGCAACCCTCAAGAACTTGGAACTATACACAGGGATTGGGCCGATTGGCCGAGGATTCGTTGAACCCTATGGAAGCAGACTATTCAATGCTGATTATTTATTCATCCCTAGCACTGGGGATTTCTTTCTTATGTTCGCTGCTAGAAGCAGTACTGCTCTCTATGTCATTGTCACATGTCAGTATCATTAACAAGAGTGGTGGCAAAAATGGTGCAAGATGGTCAATTCTCAAACAAGATGATTCAGTCAAACCGTTGACTGCAATATTGACTCTGAATACAGTTGCACATACTATGGGTGCAGCAGGTGTTGGTGCTGAAGTTGCAAACATCTGGGGGGATGATAAGTTAACTATTGCATCTGTGATACTAACTTTGGCAGTTTTATTCTTTTCAGAAATTATTCCAAAGACATTAGGTTCGGCCTATTGGAAACTATTGTCTGGACCGTCTGGGGTAATATTAACAGGCCTAACAAAATTACTTTCACCTTTCTTTATACCCCTGCTGTGGTTTAAGCGATTATTGCCAAAGGCAGAAACAGCACTTGTCACTAGAGACGAACTCCATGCGCTTGCAGATATTAGTGAAGAAGAAGGTGAACTAGACGAGGATGAAGAGGCTATCATTCACAATCTATTGGCATTGCGAGAGATACCGGTCAAGGATGTAATGACTCCTAGAACAGTGACTCTCGCCTTCAACCATGATTGGACCATTAGGCAGGTGCTAGATGAAACAAAAATTCTTCGTTTCGGTAGAATGCCAGTTTATTCAGAAGAAATTGATTCACTTTCCGGTTTTGTTTTGAGATCAGACATATTGATGGCTGCGTCAATGGATGAATGGGATAGGAAATTATCAGAATTAATTAAGCCTCTATTAACTATTGAAATGGATGATAGTCTTCATTTGGCACTCGACAGGTTCCTAGAGTCTAAGGTGCAAATTCTAGCAGTAGTTGACGAATTTGGCGGTACTTCGGGCATTATTACCATGGAAGATGTAATTGAAACATTGCTCGGGGAAGAAATTGTAGATGAATTAGATGAACATGAAGACATGCGCGAACTAGCTCGTGAACAAGCCGCACTTACTGAAGAAGAGTGATTATAGAATTTTATTATCTATCCAGTCGGAAATTAGTTTATCTCTATCTGAATTTGTTCTATTACCTGAATGTGGCAAAGATTCAATCAAATGGGACTCTAAATTTATGTCTTGCTCTAACAGTAGGTCATAATGAAATCGTCCTAAGCGCCTATCATTTGCTGCCTGTAGAAGTAAAGTTGGACAGTCTGGCAAGCCCCAATCTGGGACATCAATATCGCTCCATTGCAAACCTCTAACTTCAGGGTGGATTCGGTTGAACCCTCTGACGGCCCACTTTTTTAGAAGTGGAAGCATCAATGGTATGCTTGGAGCCATTTCCTCCATTATTGGAGAATAGGCCACCATAGGGCTCTCTAACATTAGAGTTCCATACCGTTCTTTCCACCACCCTTGGTGGCGGTGGTGATGCATTCCGATACAGACAAATCCTCCTAAACTGTGTCCATAAAAGTGAATTTTATTGATTCTACTATTATCTAATGACTCCAGTAACGCCTTGATGTCAGAAATAACCTTTCCAGCAGTCCATTCAAATGTATCAGCTGCCATCCCATGACCACGCATATCAATCGCTAACGTGTGGATTTTTTTATCCATAAATATCCGCATACGCTCGGTGTACTTCTCGCTTGATGATTGCCACCCGTGGACGAAAACAACCATGTCTGCATCATTCGGTTGCCAATTAACAAAGCCATATACCTCGAATCCATTATTATTTAGAGAAATAACTTCCCATTCTGGATCTGAGAAAGCTTCGCTACGATAATTAGGACCCTTGAATATACCCCGCAAAATAACCTGGTGAAATATTATCATCAAGCATATTGGAATTGAAATCAGACCATATGGGATGAAATATGAAGCGGCAAAAGTAATTGGAATTAGGGTGATTATGGCATAGCCACTCCATGTTGCCATACGGCTTGACATACTCAGTCCTCGGACAATTCGGCATCAGGTACAATTTTCTTTGCAACAGCCTTCTTTGTAGAATCATCATTGGATTCTTCACTTGCCAGAGCTGCTGCTTCTGCTTTTTGTTGTACCTTTTCCTGCTTGGCAAGTTGCTTTTGCTGCCACTTGTCTCCAAAGTCACCTAGGCCGTCGAATCGCGCCATCCATCCAGTTTCAGTTCCGGAAGCGACGTGCTTAACCAGATATGAACTAAATGCCAGGTCGAACAAGCCTTGAGAGAAGTCTGAATTTTTCTTGAAGAAGAAATTAACTACCCAGATAATCATAAACAATACACCTACTATCAGCCAAGTCATTGCTGATGATGATACTCCTAGTTCCTTGAAATTCATGAATATCATGATAAATCCAAATAAGAACATAAAACCAAGACTGTTATTCAATACTGCATGAAGTACGAATGGTTTGTTTCCAGAGGAATTTATGTATTTTGTACGTGAGACGAATTCTCCAATATTGCGCCCCATCCATATTGGAATCACAAGCCAATTAATGATAATCATCAAACCTGCTGCGAGCCACGAGAATGTATAGTCTGAAGCAGACACAGAAGCGATTGCAATTGTTGCAATGAGTACACCAAAGTTCCAAGCGAAATTGATTAGCCATCCAATGTATCTTGGCATTGATCCAGATAATTCATAGCCCTCAGGTAGCCCAGTTGGGCGTATTTTTTCTGGAGCTGCTGGTTTTGCTGCTCGCGCTGGTTTTGCTGCTTTAGCTGCAACAGGTGTGGCCTTTTTAGCGACTGCTTTCTTCGCTGTTGCTTTTCTCGGCACAACTTTTTTTGGGGCTGCTTTCTTAGGAACAGCCTTAGCTGGTTTTCCTGCATCAAGATTGTCGACTTTGTCAAGTAATCCCATATTTTCTCACCTTAACTATACATTGCACCGATTGCTCGGTAAATTTCGAAATCATCCGATTCCACGAATCCATGGACGGCCTCGTCAGGCATTCCGCCTAACAATTTGTCAATTACTGAAAAGAATTCTGAGCGTTCACTTTCATCAGCATCTCCCGGGGAAGAGCCTACGGCCTTGAAAATCTCGAATCCATCAGATTGAGAAAAAGTACTAATTGCATCTTCAGAAAGGTTATTTCCCAAAAGAGCATCTACAATTGCAACAAAATCAATGAACAAATCACCTTCAACTTGATCATCCTCTTCTTCGTATTCTTCTGCGGACTCAGCCTCAGGTACATCTTCGGAATTGTCGTTTTTGAATAGTTCATCGATGTCAGTTTCGCCAGAAATTACAGCCTTCAATAACTTCCTCTCAGCCATAAGGGATTCAAGAGAAGGCCTCAATTCACGTAGTAATTCGCGGTCACCTTCTTCTTTTGCTGCTTGGTATTCCGGCTTGAGGCGACGCAATTCGTCTTCAACTGTCTTTAATTGAGTGTTTAACTCGACTAGCGTATCTGGTTCAAGTGCACTTTCATCTTCCTCTACTTGGTTGAGCAACTCAACTGTTGGCGAATCACGAATCACGGCAATCTTATCTTCCCGCTCATCCTTTCTCATAACAATTATGTCACGGTCTAACTCGTGCCCGAATCGATCTGAATAACGGTCGAGTAAACTTCCAATATCGCCTTGACTGATTCTTTCTATGTGTCCATAAACTTGTTGCAGAGGTTTTCCGCTCTTCTTAGCGTACAGTCCTGAATAGGAATCAGCATCGGATTGGGCAACTGGGGTTACTGCTGGAGTTTGTGGCACACTTGGTGGTAAAGCCTCGATAGCAGGTAATGGAGCTGGTGGAGCCGCAATTGGAGGTGCCGCTGCTACAGGAGTGGGAACCGGTGGTGGTGCAGCCGGAGACATTTGTGGAGCGGGAGGCAAGGATGCAGCCATATTAGGGGCAGGTGGTAATGGCATACCGGGAGCCGGTGGAGGAGGTAAAGGCATGCCGGGGGCAGGGGGTGGTGGTAGAGGCATAAGACCTGGTGGAGGGGGTAAATTAGTGCCGTCCTTTTTCTTCTTGCCCAGTCCCATCCTGTGCACCTCAACCCTTGTGGGCAGTAATCTGCCCTTGAACATTCCCATTGTAAGTACCATACTCCGTAGGGTCTAGGACCTAACTTACCAATCGGGCCCAACCTTTCAAAATTAGGAAAGTAGCGCCTGCTTCATGAATCTCTATAATGTCTCCTTTAGAGGCATCAACAACGATGTCATCGAACCGAGCAATCGCATCATCAACAACCATTTCGACTTTTACAGAACCCTCTCTCGAGAGGGCAATACCCTCACTTAGACAGTCAAAAGAGTTTGAACCATCTGGGTCGAGTCGCGATAATGGGAATTCTGTAACTTTCATACCGCTTTTACCATGCAGTGAACCCGGCCAACGAATCTGTCGTCTAGTATCAATTGTTACGACCTCGTCAGTTTCTCCAGCGTTCCCTAATACTACACTGGTATCTGAACGAATTAGGTTTTGAAACAAAACTGCATGATTATTCAACGCCGTGAACCTCCCCTCAAGGACACGTTCTCGGCGGCTTGGTGCTTGCATCAGTTCGGATAATTTCTCAATGCTGGATTTACCCCGGAGGCCTTTCAAACCTTCTCTTTCAAGCATTTCCTTGAGCGTTGAAGTCATAGTCGTGAGAGTTTTCGTATCACCTTCGTGTACTGAATCTAATTTTTCTACAACCGAATCGATACCACGTCCAACTCTCCTCGCCCACCCTGTTGAGTCAGGTCTACGTGATCTCTCAAGAAGATCGCTAACCTCCACACCTTCGCCACGAATATGACTGACTAATTCTCGCCTCGCCTCTGAATCTAGATGGAAATAGGTAGGGTCACGGTAGTGAAGATGGAATCCACGATGCCCTGAAAATGTAACTTGAAGGTATTCTTCTTTGAAGCCAAAGTCCGGTTGTAAAAAATCATTCCATAAAGACCAAGCTTGCTCCTGGATTACTTCAATCATACCGGGGAAGTCCTTGTCAGTCACACCTGGTAAGTGGTCACCGTCGAGGTCAAAAATCAAATCTGCGCCTAGCCAGCCCTTATCAGCCATTTTCAATTCATGGGGTCGCTTCCAATACGCAGTTGAATAAAAGCAGGAGTGTTGTGGGCGCTCGCAAATAAAATTCCTGACACTTTCAATATCAGAAAATGACTTGTGCCTAAGAGGGCTACCATTGCCAAAAGGAATAAACATCCATTCTCTTGTTCTTAAACGAGGAGGTATCCACAAAGGAGCAGTACGATAGTACTGTGTGAAGCGATGTGCGAATCTAGCCCAACCTGAAATACAATCACCTCAGTTGAAGGTAAATACTGGAGACTTTTGAATCTTCACTCTTTCCAAAACCGTGTATCGCGTTTGATTTCAACAGTTGCAGTATCCGCACCAGTTTTCTCCACATAGTGCTCCCAGCAGAAATAATTCTTACCGACAACCATTGCTTCGCCAAAAGTCAGTCTCTCGCCACATGAATTACATCGTGGTCCGAGTTCACCGTTTGGTGTTTGGGCAAGTTGGATATGGTCGTGTGGCATTTTGTACCCTCATTACAGCGTGACAGGATGAAGTCTTTGAATGTGGCGTCACCATTGTACATCAGAAGTGCTATCACACAGGGCTAACAAATCTAGCGCAACCTCGCACGACTCCGCTACTTCAGGGAGCGCATCATAAAGAAACATCTCAAGAACGGGTATGGCACTTCTGTCTCCGATGGCGCCCAATGCTTCTGCTGCTTCATGCCTAACCATTACATGCTCGTTTTCATCACTGAGGATTTCAATTAATTTAGGGACGGCAGAGGCGTTTTGCATTTGTCCAAGGACATAAGCTAATTCGTGTCGTAGCAGTGCACTACTAGAGCAAAAAGCATCGCATAGTGCCTTGACTGAATCCTCCGAACGCTCGTTTCTAAGACTAAAAACAGAGCGCATTCTGAGGAACATTTTCTTTTCTTCGTCTAGTAGTATTGCTCTAAGTTCGGGGACGTTATTTGCTTTAGAAGGGGGTGCTGGGTCAACAGAACCAAATCCCGAAACACCTGGGATTCCATCTTTGGACATTAGATCACTCCTCTGGCGAGCCAATGAATTTTAACCCATCAACATCGAAATTTGAATCGATTAGACCGATACGTTGTCCTTCCTTCAGGAACTGACGGATAGAATCTCTCCCCTCTTTTTTGTAATCTATAGTTCGATCGTTAACATACATGGTGACGAATTCCCTGTTAGTCGCATCATCAATTCCGCGACCCCATTTCTTTGCGAACTCCAGTGCCTCGTCCGGGTTAGAGATAGAGTGCTCAATGCTCATCTTCGTGTACATCGTGATATCCTCCATCATTTCTCGCCCAAGGTCGCGCCTAACCACATTACCGCCAAGAGGCATAGGCAATCCCCCAGTCTTTTCATTCCACCAAATCCCCAAGTCGACTAGTACATCCAAGTCGTGCTCGGCGTAGGTAAGTTGGCCTTCGTGAATGATCAATCCTGATTTGTAGGTCCCATCTAGAATTCGTGGAATGATTTCATCGAATGGTACCACTTCATAATTGGAATCTCCCCAGCATAATTTAATCCCCATATATGCGCTAGTTTTGTAGCCCGGGATTGCGATGATATTGGCCTTTGCTTCTTCTTTGGTAACTCCTTTCAAAGCCACAACCATCGGACCATAGCCCTCACCCATGGACGCCCCGCAGTTCATCAATGCATAATCGTTGGATATGTCTGGGAATGCGTGAATACTAACTGCTGAAACTTCGAGTTCCTTTCGCATGGCGCGGTGGTTCAGCGTTTCGATATCTTGTAATTCATGTACGAATCTATAGCCAGGAGTTGGGAAGGCATTGGTAGTCATTGCATGGAACATAAATGCATCATCTGGATCAGGTGAGTGACCAATCCTAATGATGATATTTCCATCAGAATCCAGTGGAAGTTCGGTTGCCATGTTTTGGCCGACCAGCGCCCCTTAGAAAAGACCACCGATAAAGGGCATCAGTGGCACGCCTTACCAAATTTCTTTAGGCGCCAATAATTATACGGCCAAGGAGTAAGGAAACCAGCTACTAACATTGGTATAATTGTGAATATAGAAAGTACAGCCCCACCGGTCATAAAAATATCAACAAGATTCATCGCAGCCTCCATTGATAGCATAGAAACGAAAGACATTCCACAAGCCGTTTTGAACGCTGCTAACAAGACCATTTGCTTAGTCAAAATATATGTCTCGAGTGCAATAGATGTTAGCAGACCATTGAACATTGCAAGAAGCATGATATTCATAGTTGACCAATCTGCATCAGTAAGAACAAACTGGAACATAGCAATGGTTCCAAAGTCGCCAATTGAACAGCCTACCAAGCACCACTTTGTGTTGTGGGCACTCTGCTTCCAAAGGCTTCTGTCTTTCCAATCGAAGCCAGCATCTAGGGTGCCAGCGTCATCCGTGTCGCAGCATGAATTGTCACCTTCCTCTCCACTCATACCTGTGCGTGTAACCCATAGTTTTTGAATAAGTGGTACAGTATATCACCAATGGCACCGTATTTAACAGGGTAAAAGTGCAATTTCATGCACCTATTCTCCGTCAAACTTTCAAGGCAGTACATTCTACACTGAGTGCGGCGGGTGAGGATGTCAAGTAAAACAATCATCTCCTTTATGGCAATAGTATTCCTGTTCGCTCCATTTGGGAGTGCAGTGCCATCTGGACTGACTTACATGGATTCAACCTGGTCACATGCTGACGAAGAGCCGGGGACTCTAATCGCAATAAATCCCAACGAGACTATTCTTGCATCAGTACATAATAATGATGTAATCCTTTACGATATTGAAAGTTTAGAGAAAATCGAGACCTTTACTTTTAACAAAATTTCGGCTATTGAATTCTCTCCAAATGGGACAACATTGGCGGTTAATAAAGCGGCGAGTGTGCAAGTAAAGGAATCGATTAAATTGATTGATATTCATACCAATAGCATACGTGAGCATAGTGCGTTAGCAGATGATAGAGCTGCTGATATCGCATGGAGCCCAGATGGCCAAGTTCTAGCAGCACCGGGGCCTGAAGGAGATGTGGAATTATATCGATATGGTGATTTATCGCTAAAGGTTACACTGCACGGAGTGCATAATGTGGATGTAACTTGCATTGATTATCGCGCCGACGGAGAGTATTTGATCACGGGTGATGAATCCGGGCGTTATGCTATTTGGAATAAAAACGGAGTCCGACAAAATGAATATCGCGGATTTGAAGAAGACCTTGTCGATTGCAAATTTAGTCCAGATGGTCTAGACATTATTCTTCTAGGCGACAAAGGTAAACTAATGTCTGAATCATTTGCTGGGGCAGAAAATCACAATACGACGATAGAAGGCGCCAAGAAAATTATGTTTTCAGATGTGGCCACAAGGATGCAGATTGCAGTAGAATCGGATGACTTCCGCGGATTAATATCCTATGACTATGATGCATTTAGTGAAATAAAGAGAACTACCTTTTTCCATAAGGCAGAGGACATCGAGTATATCGACGATGAATTTGGCCGATTACAGAAAATATTTGCTTCAGGGGGTACGGGTGAAGTTGCAGTATATCTACGCGAGTCAATACCTGACGGGTTTAATCAACCAGGTGCTGATTTAGATGGTGATACCATACCTGACAATCTTGACCCAGATGATGACGGTGACGGCATTATTGACGATTGGGACAATGATATCGGGTGTGATGCCCCCGAAGGAACTCCTTGCTCTAGGTACCCCGATATTTCAAAAATCCGACAAGTAGATATCGACATTGGCAGTACATTTTTGATTTCAGATACAATTACTTTACCAACAGAGTACTCAAGTCATATTCGTAACCTTAGCAGGATAGCAATAGCTGCAGACCAGATACTTAGTTCGCATGAAGTTGAGCTTTTTGCAGAGGCTATGTGTGCAAATATCGACCATAGTGATGTCATCGAGCAATGGAGAGATTCTATCTCTCTATCAAATGGTGAACTGGGAATTGGAACTGTAACTTGCATTCTTGATTCCGGTATGGAACTAATCAAAGCAGGTGATTCAACAACTCAGATTAAATTGACAATCATCACAGAATTTGAATATGACAGTTTGATTACATTCCCGTTGGAGATTTCCCTAGATGAACAAACACTTCCAACTGATGGCTCGATAGCCTGGCTTGCACCTGCACACCCAATGTCAGTCTCTTATTCTGGCAAGGGGGCAATTCCAGTGAATATTCCTCTTTGGTGGAATAATGGCGACATAAAGGCAAATGCTACATTAGTAGGAGTCGTTGTTGATGATCCTACAATCTTGGATAGCGCAATTGCATGGGCACTTCACCCTGTGGCCTTTGTACTGTACCTGGGGATAATTGCAGGCATAGTACTTTTAATAATTAGAAGAGATAATGCAATCGATTTAAATTTTGATGATGAGGAAGAGGAAGAATTTGAGGAACATGAACACGAAGAAGAAAATGCTGATGAGGATGATGATGAAGATTATGAGCAATTAGATGATTCTGATTCACATGATATGGGCTCAGAAGCAGGAGAAGAAGAACTGGTAGAGGCAAATGTGCGAACACCTCCTGCTAAAAAGAGAAAGATGTACACTACTACTGCATCCAAAGAAACTCTAGCGCCTAAGAAGAGGAGAGTTTCTACAAGTAAAGAAACTACTGTGAAAACGAAACGAAAACGTCTCGTTTCAGACCAGAATACCGAGCCAGTAGTTGTGAAGCGTAGAAATGCTGTTCCAAGTGAAAAAGTAGTGAAGAAAAGGCGTGTAAAAACAAGTATTTCAGCAGATTATAAAGAAGAAACTGAGACAGAAATCGTCAAACCAGTTAGCAACAAGAAAAAACGTAAATCTGTTAAGAGGAAAAAGAAATCTTCTGAGAAAACCAAAGATATCGATGAAAATTCATTGCAAGGCGACTTAGTTTCTGACTTCCTTTCTGAGGATTAATTACCAAGCCATTGTAGGGTCTTGGCTCATGCCGCAAGCATCTTTTAGGAATAATTGAAGTCCAACCATATCTTCGGGATCAATTCGATTAATTACTTCCCCGAAATATCGTTCTAATCTCTCGATAGTTTGCGAAGATTTTCTACTACTAATTCGGATTACTTCTTCGCGGACGCGTAAATCATTCTCGAAAGCAGTTAAACGCCCTATTAGTGCAGTAAACGCATCTCTAACATCAGCAATGTTGGAATCCCTTCTTGCTGCAAAAACGCCGAATACCATCGGGTGGCCACTGACTTCCAGCCATTCAGCACCAAGGTCCATACGCACCAAATCAGGGTAGGCCCTAGCACTTTCAAGCGCCCGGTCTCCAATTAACAGACAACCATCACACATATCCAGCATCCCTTCCAAATCTGGACCCATTTCAACATAAGAGGGTTTGAGTCCTCTTTCACTTATCAGATGCCTAAGTAGAGTTGACGAAGTAGCCGAATCGGAAGGTAACGCGATTGTTTTCATCTCTGAAATTCCAACAGAACCGAAAACCAAAACACTTCCGACTTCACCTTTACTTGAAATTGCTAAGTCGGGAATTAATACGAGTTCATCAGAATTCTTTGCATAGTCCGCAGCAGGAATTGGAGCGATGATGCAGTCCCTGCGGAGTAAGTGGCCAGTAAGCCAAGATGGTGGTGCAGGCAAAACCTTCCATGATGAATCTAAGTCGTGGAATAGAGGCTCGCAATTGATGAAGGCTACACGGCCTATGGTGCGTTTCCATGCCATCTAAACACCAACTGCCATTTTCAGACTTCTGCGCTCAGATTCTTTGGGTATTTTGAATTCTTCGAACTTAGAATAGATTGTATCTCTCCGAATCGGGATAGAACCTGAATTTTGAACTATTCTCGCCAGAGCCACCTTGTCATGGTCCAATGGAGCTTTCGAGCCAGCAAGGTGCATAATAGACTCTTTTTGTACAGTGCCATCTATGTCATCCGCACCATAACGAAGAGATAATTCTGCAACTTCATCACCTATATTCATTCGATACGCCTTGATATGAGGTATATTATCCAACATCAACCTAGATATTGCAATCATCCGTAGTGTTTCACTGGCAGAGGATAATTGGGCTTCTGGCAGCCGCGAATCATCGGGAAGGAAGGGATAAGGTACGAAGCATTGGAAACCATTCGTGATATCTTGTAAGTCCCTTAGTTTGAGTAAATGAGTTATCCTTTGGTCAATGGTTTCTATTGTTCCAAATAGCATTGTGCAATTAGTTGATATTCCAAGTTCATGTGCTGTTTTGTGTATTTCCAAATATTCGCTTGAGGATTCTTTACCACGACAGATGATCGAACGAACATCATCGTCCAATATTTCGGCTCCACCACCTGGTAGCGAATTTAATCCTGAGGCTTGTAATTGTTGCAATGTAGCCTTGAATGTCATGTTTGAGAGTTTAGATATATGTTTTATCTCAACAGCGGTTAATGCTTTGATGTGAATGGAAGGAAACTCCTTTTTGACTGCAGCAAATAATTTTGAATAATGCTCGACATCCCATTCTGGATGCAAACCCCCCACCGAATGTACTTCATCGACATACCCTGAGTATTGGCGTAGGTCTTCGATATATTCAGCAATTTCCAGTCCATAAGCATCAACATCACGCCGGCCTCGGCGAAAGGCGCAGAATTTACATGCCAGGGTACAAATATTGGTCTGATTAATATGCACATTAACATTGAAAAAAGCTCTGTTGCCATAGCGAGATTGTTTAACCAAATCTGCAAGATGTCCAATGGTGTCTAAGTCGGTGGAAGCGAACAGTGCGTGACCATCGCTACGAGAAAGAGGAGTTCCTGCCGCTAGTTTCTCAACTATGGCTTTGAACTCATCCGGCCAATGGGAATTAAGTAAAGAATTAGAGAGCAAACCTCTCCAACCTGAATCCTCGCCTGCAGCCATTAGTTGGTCGCAGGGACTGTTCTTATTGAATCCAACGCTTAACTGCGACGACTAGTCCTCACTCTGAATATCCCGGTTGAAAGCAATAATTTGCGGAATTCTTCAATCATGAAAACCGTGCTTGAAACTACAATAATGACAAACCAATCTGTTTTGTTAAGTGGGATAGTAGAGAGTAATTCACCTATCTCGAAAGAGGTGAAAGGTACTGTTAGGCTAGCACCTTGGACTACAAGTAGAAGTAAACTCAGGGATATCAAAATCGCCAAATATATCGCTCTGTTCGAAAATACTCCCAATTTGAAAACGCTATCTTCTCCACTTCGGCAGTTCATGACATTGAACAACTGGAATAGGATAAAGACGCTAAAACACATAGTTCTAGCGTACTCTTCAGAACCGTTAGTCCAAGCCACATAGTAGACAATCATTGTGCCAATTACCATTACTGCGCCAAGATAGAATATGAGGAGGAGATCCAACAGATTTGGCAGTGATTCATCCACTGGACGCGGCGGCCTATCCATCACATTAGAGTGCTTGCGCTCAACACCTAAAGCAACTGCAGGCGGACCATCCATCAGGATATTAATCACTAAGATTTGAGTAGCTGTCAGAGGCAAAGGCCATTGGAAGATAACTGATGCCATCAGCAATAGTATAACTGCGGCAACATTGGTTGAAACTTGATAGCGGACGAAATTTCGGATGTTTGCATATATTTTCCTTCCTTCTTCCACAGCATTGACGATATTTGCGAAGTTATCATCTTGTAGCACCATATCTGATGCATCTTTTGCAACGTCAGTACCAGCAATACCCATTGATATTCCAATATTCGCACGCGAAAGTGCGGGGGCATCATTAACACCATCCCCAGTCATTGCAACAACTTCTCCCTCATCCTGTAAGGCAGTAACAATGCGCATTTTCTGCTCAGGTGTGACTCTACTGAAAATCGCAGTACCGGTAACGATATCGCGTATTGCAGCATCGTCTAATTTCTCTAACCTCTCCCCGCCAATTGCTTCAATGTGAGGTTTAGTAATGTTGAGGTCCTCGCCGATTGATTGGGCAGTCATGTGCTGGTCGCCAGTAATCATCTTCACGCGAATACCAGCTTGCTGGCAACGTAAAATTGCATCATAAACTTCGGCTCTTGGCGGGTCCATGATACCAACCATTCCCAAAAAGATAAAGTCGTCTTCCATCGAATCCATATTAGTTATATCATCGTCCTCATTAACGCGCCTTGCACATAATGCAATAACCCGCATTGCCTTACTTGCCATGTCATTATTAGCCATTGTCGCAATATCAAAATCTGAATCTTCAATTGGAACCACCTCTCCATTAGATATCTTCCAATTGACCAAACTTTTGTAACCGCCAGCGCCACCTTTTGAAAATATCCAGTCTTCTCCTTCATACTCATGTATTACAGACATTCTTTTCCGGTCTGAATTAAAGAAGAACTCATGTTTGCGAGGGTGGCGTTGCGCGAACTTAGATACCGACCCATTTATTTTGTATCCTAAAACAGCACATGCGCTATCGGTAGGATCGCCAATCGCAGTCCATTGACCGCTAACCTCGGCAATCTGAGAGTTGTGGCATAGAGAGAGGCATGTGGCAGTCAATCTAAAGCCCAGGCCACTTTGTAATTCAGACATTTCTTCATCGTTTAACTCAACACCATCGCAAACCAGTGTACCCTCTGGCTTGAAGCCCTCTCCACTGACATCATATCTGCCATCGGGTAGCATTAAATGCCGTACCGTCATTTGATTTTTAGTCAGTGTTCCGGTTTTATCAGTGCAGATCACAGTGGTGGAACCAAGAGTTTCAACAGCCTTCATGCGGCGAATAATCGCCTTATGGCGCGCCATGTTCCGCATGCCTATGGCTAGAGTCGTGACTAGAATAATGGGGAGCCCTTCAGGTACAATTGCAACAAAAATAGCAATAGCAATGAGAAATTGAGCTTTTGCTGCCTCCCACATTTGACCGTCATCGACATATGCGAAAATTAACTCAATTGAAACTATTAAGGCTGCTACAATCAAAGCAATGAATCCAAGGAATTTTCCCAACGATTCAAGTTTGTGTTCCAAGGGGGTTTTGGGCGGTTCTGCTTCAGCAATACCGCTTGCGATTTTACCAAGTTCGGTTTCCATACCAGTTGAAGTTACTATTCCAATCGACCTTCCGGTAGAGACGGTGGTCCCCATGTAAAGCATATTTTTCCGTTCCGCTAGTATTGTCTCTTTAGATAGAATAATATTTTCAACTTTTGTCGGCATCGATTCCCCAGTAAGAGCGGACTCATCCACTTTACACTGCCACGATTCGATTATTCTAAGATCGGCGGGGACATTTAGCCCTTCGTCTAATTTGACAATATCTCCTGGAACTAATTGTGTCGTACTGAGTTCTTTTTCCATGCCATCTCTGCAAACAACACAACGTGAAACAGTCATTTGTTTCAACGCACCCATTTCTTGTTCGGCCTTATTTTCCTGCCAAAACCCGAAAAATGCATTTGCAGTAAGTACAATAAAAATGAATATGGCATCACCTGGCTGGTCAGGGTGTGTCGCTAATGCGAGTAATCCAGCACCGATTAACAAGTAATTAAGTGGGTCATGATATTGCGAAATAAAGCGAATAAAGGCAGAGGTTTTCTCAGGTTCACGGAGTTTATTCTCCCCATATTTTTCAAGCCGAAGATTAGCCTCATCTGTAGTCAGGCCGCCCAGAGGGGTATCGAAATCAAAAAGAACATCATCGCTACTTTTGGTGTGCCATAAGTTATCTAACATTAAAAGCACCCCTGCTGCTGATTTCTTCCGTTACTACTGAACTTTATGATTATACGGGTGGGTCTTCCTTATCATTCAGCCGATTATTTCACAAGCCCTGTATGGTTCCGACATATATGAGCGGTCTTGGTGAGCCTTGGATTCCTGCTGGCAGTAATGTCAAGGAATTGACTGCCCGCGTCATTGTTATTGGAATACTATTAGGTGCTCTAATGACTGCAGCAAACGCCTACCTCGGTCTATATGTCGGAATGACTGTATCTGCATCAATACCTGCTGCGGTCATGAGTATGCTCATTCTTAGGGGGTTGAATTTCAAAGATGTTACAATCCTCGAAAACAATTCAGTGCAAACAATGGCGAGTGCAGGAGAATCTCTAGCTGCTGGAGTTATATTTACAGTTCCTGCTCTGCTTGTCCTAGGTATATGGACCGATATTCAATGGGCAGACACATTCCTTATCGCCATTCTCGGTGGGCTACTAGGTACAATGTTTACGATTGCTTTACGACGTTTGTTCATAGTCGAAGAAGCGCTTCCTTATCCAGAAGGCGTTGCATGTCGAGAGGTACTAGTAGCGGGAGAAAAGGGTGGAACTGGTTTAGTTGCAATAATTTACGCACTAATAATTGGCGCCACTTATGGTTGGATGGTCAAGGCATTCAAGGCAACACACTCTGAAGTTCAAGATGTCGCTAGCGCCTTAGGTACGAGATTTTATGCTGGCGGTGAATTATCATTAGCTCTTCTTTCAGTTGGATATATTGTAGGGCTCAGAATCGCTTCATATATTTTCATGGGAGGAGTTATCGGATACGCAATTTTAGTTCCGATATATGGTTTAATGAATGGATTCCCCAATGGTTCTGGCATTCTAAATATGATCGATGCTAAAGATTATTCCATAGTGTGGTCGGAGCAAATCCGCTATGTTGGCGTAGGTGCAATGGTTGTTGGAGGAGTGTACACGCTTTGGTCAATGCGTAAGACTATTGGAGAGGGTTTAGCAAAGTCTTTCAGAAAATCGGATGGTACGGATAATGAATTATTGCGTACTGAAATGGATTTACCGCTCGACAAAGTAATGATGTTCTGTGGAATATTGGTGGTACTAATCTTCCTGTTTTATTGGTACGCCACCGGGAATTTGGTCATGGCTATGGCAGGAGCACTATTCCTTGCAGTTGTTTCATTTTTCTTCGCAGCGGTTGCCGGATACATTGCAGGAGTTGTAGGTTCGTCGAATTCTCCGATTTCAGGCATGACAATTGCAACCTTACTATTCACTATAGGTTTAGTCTGGGTCGTTGGCGGCCTAATTATGAATATGGGCGAAAAAGAAATGATGGTTGCAACTATGTTTATTGCAGCGATTGTTGCCACTTCTGCTGCGATTGCAGGCGACGTAATGCAGGACCTGAAAACAGGGCATATGCTTGGGGCAACCCCTTGGAGGCAGCAAATAGCTGAAATTATTGGAGTGGTAGTAGGTGCGTTAGTAATCGGACCAGTTCTTTCGCTTCTTCATAACGCATTCCGGATTTCAGAAACCGCTTGTCTAGCAAACCCCCGTGCAAGTGACCCAACTTGCTCTGATGCATTGATTGCACCACAGGCTGAATTGATTGGAGCAATCGTACAAGGGGCATTTGGTGGAGATTTGAATCTCCCTATGGTTCTACTAGGTGCAGTAATTGCAATTTTACTTATCAGATTATCAATGCCTGTAATGAGTGTAGCAATCGGAATATACCTCCCCCTATCTCTTTCCGTTCCAATCATGGCTGGTGGAATAATTTCACATGTCCTTCTATCAAGTGCGAGGCTAAGGGTAGATGGTACCTTAGAGGGGAAACCAACACCGGAGGCGAAATTTGCAGTCAAAGAAGTCCAGGACAAGGGAGTACTTATTGGAGCCGGATTTATCGCAGGTGAATCGCTTATGGGTGTACTATATGCCGTATTTATTGTGGCCGACAATAGGTGGAAGAACAATGGGATTTTACCTTCGGAATGGTTTGGAGGAATTGGTCAACTTGGAGGGGGATGGTCACTCATATTCTTTGGTTGGTTCGTTGCCGTATTCATCATGCTTTCAGCCCGTTCTTTACCCAAGAAGGGGAATCTACTGGGGGATCTAATGTTCGTGTTGTCAGATGCGGCTAAAAGACTGAAAGGAGTCTTCACGCCGCCTAAACTCCCAGATTTCGGAGAATTAAGGGCTAAATCAGAGGATTAATCCTCTCTAGACAATCACAACTATCAAAGGCCATAGTCAAAGGCCGATACTACGGAAGTACCAATGATGGGCGAAATGAGCATCAGTGAACTAGAAGAGATGGCAAGGAAATGCCGAATCGAAATATGCAAGATGACACATCGTGCTCAGGCAGGCCACCCCGGTGGTTCTCTTTCTGAAATTGATATTCTATGTGCTTTGTATGGTCGAAGGTTACGTGTTCAAACAAGTAACCCAAAATGGGAAGACAGAGACAGATTTATTCTTTCCAAAGGCCATGCTTCGCCTGGAATGTATGCCGTTCTGGCTGAAATGGGATTCATATCGCATGCCGATTTGGAATCATACCGCGTAAAGGGTGGAGTGTGCCAAGGCCATGTCGATATGAAATGGTGTCCTGGTGTAGATTTTTCAGCCGGTAGTCTTGGAATGGGCCTTTCGTTTGGAATGGGGTGTGCAGTAGCTGCAAGAATTGATGGCTCTAGTAGAAATTCATACGTCATGATCGGTGATGGCGAAATGCAAGAGGGAAGTATCTGGGAAGCTGCAATGTCTGCAGTACACCATGAACTTGGTAACCTGAAACTATTCGTAGATTGCAATGGAATTCAAAATGATGATTTCTGTGAAGTTCAAATGCGCATGTTTGACATACCTGCAAAATGGAGTTCATTTGGCTGGGCCGTAAAGGTGATTGATGGGCACAATATGAATGAAATAGTTGGCGCTATTGAATGGATGGATACAATATCTGATAGGCCAGCAGTCGTAATCGCAAATACAGTGAAGGGCAAAGGAGTATCCTTTATGGAAAATAATCCTGCGTTCCATGGGGCTGCTCCTTCTGATGAACAATTAGTACAAGCACTCAGCGAATTGGGGGTGAGTGCATGAGTAGAATGGCGGCAACTCGTGACGGGTACGGCGATGCCCTTCTAGCATTGGCTGATAATCCAAAGGTTGTAGTTCTCGAAGCTGACTTGGGTAAATCAACCAAGTCATTATACTTCAGAAAGGCACATCCCGAAAGAACGATTTCATGTGGAATAGGAGAGCAAAATATGCTACTTGTCGGAGCCGGACTTGCATCAAGTGGATTCATTCCCTTTGCAAGTACCTTTGCGATATTTACTGAGCGTGCATTTGAACAAATGCGTAATGGTGTTGCTAGGCCTAATTTAGCGGTTCATGTTTGTGGATCACACGGTGGCACCCACACAGGAACAGATGGTTCAAGTGCACAATCAATTGAAGATTTAGCCATTTATCGAACATTACCTAATGTAGTTGTAATGCACCCTTGCGATGATGTTTCAACTAAGGCATTAACAATGCAATTGCCTGAACTAGGTGGCCCCTCTTACATGCGTACAGCTAGAAATAAAACACCAGTTCTATACGATGGACGAGAGAATGAGATAAAAATCGGCAAAGGCGTCGAACTTATCGAAGGGAAAGATGTTGCAATTATCGCGTGCGGAGTTTTAGTCCATGAGGCAATTGCTGCAGCAAAGACACTTGAAGAAGCAGGAGTAAGCGCCACTGTAGTTGATATGCACACACTCAAGCCACTCGATGGTGAATTAATCGAATCATTGGCCGAAAAGTGCGGTGCAGTTGTTACTGCAGAAGACCATTCAATCATTGGAGGTCTTGGAGGCGCTGTTGCTGAACATTTGATTTCTACAAGGCCTGTTCCTATGGAGCGAATAGGCGTCCAAGACCGCTTTGGCGAATCAGCAGGAGCAGAGGAAATGTTGGAGATGATGGGCCTGAAATCTCACCACATCGTTGATGCTGCTAAAAGAGCAATCGCGAGGAAGGCTTGAAGCACCCCCTACACCGGCACCTACGACATGGAGTTCTTCTTGGACACCGCCGACGTAGATGAGATTAGAGAAATTGCCGCTTGGGGAATTCTCGATGGAGTGACAACTAACCCTTCTTTAATCAAGAAAAGTGGAAGAGATTTCAAAACAGTTGTAGCAGAAATTGCTGCTATTTGTAAGGGGCCTATATCAGCTGAAGTTACAGCATTAGATACTGCTGGAATGGTTGAACAAGGAAGAATACTCAAAGAAGAATTACCCGATAACGTGATTATCAAAATCCCTTGTACCCCCGAAGGTCTTGCTGCTACAAAAATTCTAACTGCAGATGGGATCAATACGAATGTAACCCTCGTATTCTCTGCCGCACAGGCACTAATGGCTGCTAAGGCTGGTGCAACTTACGTCTCACCATTCATCGGGCGTATTGATGATACTGGCGCTGATGGTATGACGCTGATTGCTGAAATAATGTCGACGTGGGATAATTACAACATTAAAACAAAGGTTCTAGCGGCTTCAATACGCCACCCAACTCATGTCTTAGCATGTATGCAAATGGGTGCTCACACAGTGACAATGCCTGCCAAAACCTTCCGTCAATTGATGAGCCATCCGCTTACTGACAAAGGTCTTGCAGGTTTCATGAAAGACTGGGCAGAGGTCGAAGCAGCAGGTAATGCTTGAAGCGAACGCTTGATAATGAGCACCTACCCACCTCACTCCGGAGGCGATGTAATGACCAGTCATGATGAGAAAGTAAAACGCCTCCTAGACGGGAATATCGATGAGGCTGAAATCGCGGCCGACCCAGTTCTGGCAAGCCTTGCAGAACGTATTTTCGGGTTAAATATCGAACCAATTATTCCTTCGAAACCTAGTACTTCTACAGGTTTACCTCCTGTTGAAGTTGTTACAGCAATCACCTCCGCTGATTCAATGGTTGAAGTGGTTCCAGGATTTATTCCAATGCCATCTTCATTACCGGCAATTGCTCCGATTCCTTCTCAAACTGCAGCGGGCAAAAAGAGTGGCGGCTTACTGAAAATATTCAGCCTCGGATCTCTGGCCATATCTGCCGCTAATGTGTTTGGAGCATTTGGATTCCTAAATTCAAATTGTACAGCCGATAAGTGTGCGGAAGAGGCCACACGAATTAATTGGGCGGGAATCCAAAATTTTTCTAATGAATTAGGCTGGTCGCAACCATTCCCGGAAATGGGTATACCAGATTATGTTGCAGTGGGGGCGAGCATTTTGCTTCTCATTCTTGCTTTCCGTCGCAAGTGATGCGGCAATTTCATGAACATCCTCCAAGGAGTAGTTATTATGGGAAAAGGCAAAGCCAAGCGCGGAATACCATCTAAGCAAGATGATTTCAACTCATGGTACCCATTCATAGTAGAAGCTGCAGAGTTAGTTGACAAACGGTATCCGATCAAGGGAATGGATGTTTGGCGCCCCTATGGGTGGCGCACAATGAAACTAATTGACGCCCTAACTCATAGAGAAATGGAGCGGACTGGCCATGAAGAAGTCAACTTCCCTCTATTAATCCCTGAAAGTCTTCTCGATAAGGAGAATGCATTAGTTGCGCGACTTAAGCGTGCACGAGAAGAAGGTGTTGACCCTGACGATCTCCGCGATGAAGAGGAGGAAGGCGGTTTCAAGAAAGAAGTATACTGGGTGAAGCATGCCGGTGAAAATGAACTTGATATCCCTATGTTCCTGCGTCCAACAAGTGAAACAGCGATGTACACAATGTTTCCCCTCTGGATAAGGTCCCACAAGGATTTACCTCTCAAACTATACCAAATGGTCAATACATTTCGCTATGAAACTAAACAAACACGTTCCTTTATTCGAGTACGTGAAATACATTTCTTCGAGGCTCATACAGCGCATGGGGACGAAGATAGCGCCAGTAGACAAATCGCACAGGATTTGGAAATTGTAGATAATCTCATGCACGACCTATGTCTACCTGTAATTAAGGCAAAAAGACCCGAATGGGATACATTTCCTGGTGCGTGGTACACGATTGCAATAGATGCTATAATGCCAAACGGTAGAACTCTGCAGGTAGCATCATGTCACCACTACCGTGATCAATGGGCAAAGGCTTTTGATTTGACTTATGAAAATCTTGATGCTCAACAACAACATTGCCACCAAACAACATATGGGATGTCAGAGAGATTACTTGGAGCAGTGGTTGGAATGCATGGAGATGATAACGGACTAATAATGCCTCCAGCAATTGCACCCCATCAAGTGGTTATCTGTCCAATGATTCGGAAAAATTCAGATGTTGATACAGTAGCAAAGGCAGAGGAGGTCGCGGCAATACTTCGCAACGCTGGATTGCGTGTAAAGGTAGATTCACGAGACATACACGCTGGCCAGAAATATTTCGATTGGGAAATTAAGGGAGTTCCGCTCCGATTGGACATTGGTCCGAGGGATATTGAAAATGATTCTGCATTTGCGGCAAAGAGAACTGGAGGTAAAGAGCCGCTACCACTCGCAAATATAGTCGATGAATGTAATCGAGTTCTCGATGAAATATCTGTGGAATTAAGAGCCAGGGCATCTAGGCACACAGAGAATGTTGTTCTCCAATTATCTAGTTTAGAAGATGTCGAGGATGGTAAAATATACGAAATGGCATTCGATGGAACCGACTCGCATGCTGAAACTATAGAAAGAACCACTGGTCTGTCATTTTTGGGAGATGCTACGGACCCATATCCTGAAGAGAGACCTTGCTTTATGTCTGGAAAGCCGACAACTCGAAGAGTACTGCTCGCTAAAACTTACTGAGGCTACATTTCGAAATCTTCGAAACCGCCTTCGGTTTCTTGCATCATCTTCTTCATTTGTTTGTTCATCTTGCGGTTTCCGCTCATACCCTTCATCATTTTACGCGAACGATTCCATTGGCCAATTAATTCCCTGACATCCTTTTCTCTGACGCCAGAACCTCTGGCAATACGATTAATTCTATCAGCCTTAATCTTTGCAGGTTCGTCTTTTTCATAGATGGTCATCGAATCCATTATGACTCGATAACGGTCAAGATTCCCTTGCATTGCGGCTTTCTGGTTCTTGCCCATTGCACCCATCCCTCCAAACATTCCAGATGGTAAAAATGAAAGTAATTTATCGATAGTGCCAACCTTCGACATCATTTCCATTTGTGAATACATGTCATTCAGGGTAAAGCGACCGGACATCATGCGTTGGGTAATGCGCATTGCCTCTTCTTCATCCATATCTTCTGGGGCCAGATCGATTAAGCCACGAATATCACCCATTCCCAGCAGCCTAGAAATGAAGCGGTCCGACTCAAATTTCTCTAAATCGTCTACCTTTTCGCCAGTACCAATATACATTACCGGTGCTCCAGTAGTTGCTACTGCAGAAAGTGCTCCACCACCCCTGGCAGTACCGTCTAGTTTGGTAATTACAATACCAGTTACGCCGGCTAAATCATGAAAGTTTGCAGCAACAGGGCCTGCAGATTGTCCTACCTGTGCATCGATTACGAGAAACCTCTCATTAGCATTTGCAACTTCAGAAATCTGTTCTAACTCAACAACCAACTCCTCGTCTAACTTGTGTCGTCCAGCAGTATCGATAATCACTAAATCCGCTGCTGAATGTGCCTTTAGTCCGTTTCGAACAATATCTACTGCGCTTTTATTTTCAGGCTCGCCGTACACTTCGACTGTTGAGTCTTCCAGAAGTTGAGTGAGTTGACTATATGCGCCTGGACGATGTACGTCGGCTTCGATTACAGCAACTCTAACCCCATGGCGCCTGCGGTACCATTCTGCTAATTTTGCAGTACTTGTAGTCTTACCATTACCATATAATCCAACCATCAATATTGTTGATTGGTGGGGCCTAACTTCTCGCGAAGGACCCAGAAGCCTCACTAATTCGGTGTAGAGTATATTCATTGCATGTGTTTGAAGAGTAACTCCCGGGCGGGGTTCATCTTCACGTAATCTCACTTCAAGTTTTTCAGTGATTTCTTTTGTCTGTCTGACGTTGAAATCCGCTTCCTGTAGCGCCCTTCTAAGCGAACGCAACATCTCCTTTAACTCATCTTCATCGAGCTTCCTTTTACTCTTCAGTAGCCCTAAAGCGGAGAATATCCCCCTCGATAGCCCTTCGAGTGCCATGGCTTGTCCAAAAGCGCATTTGGTTTGAACCCAACGGATGATTATTCTGCAGGGAAGGTAAGACGAAGGACTTCATCTTCGAGCTTTGCATTAACCTGGCTAGCTTTGGCTGGACGGGTAAACTCAACTGGATGTTCTCTACCATTAATTCCAACTAGTATTGTACCATCTTCACTTCTCAATGAAAGATCTTCACGGACTATTCCAGGGAGGTGTAATTGGACTTCATCGCCTTGTAGCCAAGTGCCACGGTGGACCTCGAGTCCTAATCCAATTGTAAATGGACCTAATCCTTCACTGACATTTATCTTTCCATGAAGTTCGTTAGAAATGCTGCGTAATGCATCCAATCCATGGATATCTGAATCTTTTAATTCGACTTCATGTAAATGGAGGTTCGGAAGGGACTCTGTGAGTGTTTTCACATTTCCCGCCTCATTTGTTCTTCGTGTTTGAATGAATTCATGTTCCAAATCTGGCGTCATACGATTGATTACACAACCAGTTACTGGCAATTCAAATTCAGCCAGCGATTTGTATGCTCTCACCGTTTCATTCACGCCCATTTTTTCGGGAATTGTGACCAGTGTGAAGCGGGTGACTTCAGGGTTGCATAAAATACGACGCACATGGAGTACACGGCGCCTGAATTTATCCAACTCTTCCTTTAATTTGTCACCTTCTTTGGAACCAAACATCATGGCCCGGATCCCCCCGGTTACTCGATGCATTTTGATAATTTTATCTGCCCACTTTTCAATAATTTCAGGGAGTGCTAGAAAACGAAGTGTATGGCCGGTAGGGGCCGTATCGAAGACGATTACATCCCAACCGGGATTCTCAAGGTGCTTCAGGAGTTCATCAAAGGCCATAGCCTCATCAAGGCCAGGCAAAATCATTTCAGAAGCGTTGAGATCAGCAGATTCACCGCCCATCAGTGGACCAAGACTTTCAGTAAGCTTAGGGATGTGGTCGGAAATTCGAGATTCTGGGTCCAACTCCAGCCCCCATAAACCAGGGACACCTTCAACTTCAGATGGTTCAGACCCTAACTGAACGCCAAGGCTATCAGACGTACTGTGGGCTGGATCGCTGCTGACCAACAGCACTTTCAAACCTGCATCAGCTAATCCAACTGCTGTAGAAGTCGAAGTTGTGGTTTTACCAACTCCGCCCTTACCGCCGAACAATAGTAGTCGAGCCATGGCAATAGGGCCGGGTTGGGCATTTTCAACCCCTCGGTCTACACAACTCACTTGAATAGCGGTTAACACGGCACCACATGGCAAGCAATTTGGTGCTCTTTCAAGTCGCATCGATTGTAGCGTTAATTGGAATGGGTCTTGGTTGGCGCGGAGTAATGACTAAGTATGCTGGTTTCTATGATTTGCCAACAGCATGGAGTATGATGTTTTGGGGTATTTTACTCGGTGGTTTTTATGGAAGACTAGCAGATGAATTTGTTTACAAGCCATACTATTTTGGAAATTTCCCCTTCACAAATATTATTTTATTTTTGGGTCTGGCGGTAATTGTACATTTGATATTGCGCAGAACACGTGTTAGGCGGACAGGTTCACAGCCAACAACAGGATGGGCCCTTGGACTTTCGGTAGGGGGCCTAATCGGTATGTACTCCATTTATCGTGTTCTTGAAGTTGAATCATTATCGGTTATCAGTATAGCGACTATAGGGTTAATCGCTTTAGTAAGTCCGCGTGGTTATGCGTTAATCTTTTGCCGTCACGGGTACGATATGCTGCAAGAAAAAAGGTGGAGGGCTGCACTAAAGACATTTGTATTTGTGATGCTATTACACCTCTCACTTGTTGCAGCGATGTTCGATCCAAGAACTTGGATTTTCATTATTCCGCCACTTATACTAGCTGAAAGAAAAGCCCAGGATTGGGTGTGGGCAGCAGTTCCCAGACCTGCGCGTAGGCGATTGAGAAGAATCTGGTCAGATGCTTCTCGGAACAAATCAAATGAAGAAGAGTAAATAGGCACTTACAAGAAGTACTAACCACTATTTTACTTCAATTTCAAGGACCATTTTCACTTTTACTGGTGAGCAGAACCTTCATGGAGGTACGGTTTAGCGTTGATACGATGGGAACATGTCCCTTCTGCCGAGCCCAAACCCTCCCGGGCGATTCTATTTGCTACAGTTGTGGTAGAGTAATCACGGGCGCATCTGGTATGGACTCACGCGTCAAAGGCGAATTTATGCGCTCTCCTACTCGTAAAGCGAAGATGGGTGTGGCACCTAGGCACGCAATGGAGAGTGCAAAACCAAAACGTGGTATGCGCAAAAAAAGCAGAATTAATCAATTAGGATTAATCGCACTTATTGCATTTATTTTCTTTACACCTGATGCAAGGGAGTTTGTTCTAGCAAAATGGGCCGAAGTTCAGGAGTTTGTGGCGGAAGGTATGGCTCCAGAACAGGTATATCCTCTAGAAGCTGAGTATACGGTAGTTCGTAGTATTGATTTATGGAATAATGGATCTGGAAACGGACATCTCGAAGAGTCGATAATGATACCAGTTGATGTTACAAGTAACGAGGGTGGGCCGGTTGCCCTGGCTTATACCGACGGTACCGAAGTTCAGAAATCTAATATTCAACATATTTTGAACATGGAAATTCGTGTTGATGGTGATACGATAACAATACCTGCAAACGGCTTACCAACACGTAGTAAGGCAAACGCAGTAATTACTTCTGATGGAAATCAAGTATGGTGGCCCAGCCCCGGAACTGGTTCAGACAATTGTGAACCCGGGCCGTGTATCCGAGTATCAATGGATGTTCCAAGCGGTACTCATGAAACTCTAGACTTTGCAATAACTCTACAATCAACGAGTCACACATGGTGGCATTCCACACGAGTGGATGGAAAACTAGACGGCAAATCTGAAGGCAATAGTGTAGCCCGCTCGGGAACCTTCGAAGAAGCTCAGAATCGAGGTAGTGGGTCACGGTACACAGAATACGGGCAGCATATCGAGTGGTATGATCGCAATTGCCAACCGAACCAACCAGGTTGTAATAGCAACTGGGCTATTTCGGGAAAACAATCTTCTGCTCCAACTATATTCCAGACTGCAGCAAGCATAGAGGCTTCACTTCCAAATTCATTGAAGGACAATGCGTATGCCTATGCAAGGGCAACATTTGATTGGCTAAATGACAATATCCCATATGATTACAATGCCCCTAATACTGCTAGGAGTGGTGAACAATGCCTAACCGCAGTCGCTGGTGATTGTGATGAACAATCCAATGCTTTCATGAGTATTATGCGCGTTAAAGGGATTCCTACTTGGTATGTATTTGGTGCATTGACTGATTCTAATTTTGAGCAGTGGCAAGGCCATGCATGGGCATACGTACTGCTACCGATGTCTGATGAATGGTGTGAGGCTAATGAAGTAGAATTGAATTCATGTTATGTCGAGGGCTCTGTGGATGTTGTCAATCATAAATGGCTAGTACATACCCCCACTGCGTACATCGATTGGATTGAAGACTCTCCGTGGTCAAATGTTGGTGGCTACTATTCGGCGGGTACAATGTCCGGCAACGATTTCGAGCGTGTCAGATCGTTCTTCACCGAAGATTATGATGTGTATGGTGGCGAATGGCGTAACAAGTGGCTAGGAGAGGATCTCTCATGAGGGTTATCATAGGCGGAGGAGGGCGTGTTGGCTCTGGACTCGCAAGTGCTCTGAGGAGTGAAGACAAGGACGTTGTTCTAGTCGACAATGATGCAATGGCAGTAAAAAATGCCCAAGGAATGGATATCCTAGTTCTTCACGGGGACATTACTCAAAGACAAAAATTCATTGAAGCGGGAATTGAATTTACTGAGGTATATGTCGCAGCTACTAATTCTGATGAACGTAATATTCTATCTTGTGCACTTGCAAAGCATGTACATGCTGAGCAAACCAAGGGCAAGGGCAAATTGATGACGGTTTGTAGGGTTAGAGACCCAATATTTGTTGAGGAACATAAATCTGGTAAATTGGCAAAATGGGCTGGAGTAGACCATGTAGTTCACCCTGTGGATGGAGCAATATCAAGACTAATTTCGGGACTACGTTCATCATCACTAACAGAAGTAATCCCCTTCGAAGCGGATGCATACATCGTAGAATTAGATGTCCGTCCTGAAGCCGGAGGTGTAGTTCACAGAACCTTGCGAGATTCTGGTGCGAAAGTTGAGGGAGGTATGCCCTTAGTCGTTGGATTGAAACGTGATGGAATGCCGGGAAAGGTCCCAACTGCTGATGACCAAATTCTCCCGAATGACCGAGTGGCAATAGCTACTGCTGGAGAGGCTTCATTTAATCGGATATTACGAATTTTTGGACATGAAGCAATTGATTTCCCAGACCGGCCGAAAGTCGCTATCTTTGGCGCTGGTTTGATTGGTGTGAGATTAGCAAAAGCATGGCTTGATCAAAACGGAACTGTTACTATCGTCGAAAAGAATCTGAACAAGGCGAATGAACTAGCAGGTTCAGATATTGGTAATCGGAGTGGAATTGAAATTATCCATGGTGACCACTTGGATAAGGACTTACTTTCTGAAATTGAAATAGGGTCTCACGACATTGCAATTTCCGCTCTAGATGATGACCATGCTTCGATTGCAGCGGCACTTTTAGCCAGTGACATGGGGGTTGAGCGCACAGGCCTGATCATGTATGATGCTGATTTAGTAAGCGTGGTCAGAAGAATGGGAATCACTTTCTCAGTTGACAGAAAACGAGTAGCAATTGATACAATTCTTTCGCGGATTCATTCCGAGTTACCCGGTCCATATGCAGTCCTATCTAGTGTACCCGATGTAATCGGAATTTGCCTAACCATTACGTCCAAAGTAAAGTTTGCAGGTAAAACTCTAGTAGATGCTGGGCTACCAGAGTGGTGTAAAGTAGCATTTATCCAGAGAAAAAACATACATGATGATTGGGAAACCATGCGTCCTTCCTCCTCAAAAACGCTGCTTGAGGATGACCGATTAACCATTTTCTTACCTCCAGATCGATTACAGGACATACAGAAGAGATTCAAGGTGTGATAGTTAGATGCGTCGCGACGTGCTTTCACTTATCGTCGGATGGACGATGATGGCGATGATTATTCCGTTGCTGTTTAGCTTCATAATTACCTGGTGGTTAGATGGCATCGATCTCGCACTAATTGCATTCTTCCTTCCTATCTTATTTTCTGGAATGATAGGAGGTGCATTACTAACTCTTGGAGTAAGATCTGATACAACCGAACGGTTGAGGGACCGCGAAGCATTTGCTGCTGTCGCTCTCGCATGGCCGGTTGCTGTGCTAATTGGAAGCTTACCTTTCTGGCTAGGAGGTGTATTCCATGGTCCCTTCACCGATGGCTCAAGTATGGCGGATATCGGTCGTGGATTTGTTAATTCGTGGTTTGAATCGATGTCCGGGTACACTACTACTGGTACAACTGTAATCGAACATTCGATGAGCCCCAACTGTATTCCAGGAACGACTCCGGATTGTATTAACGCCCAGCCGAAAGGAATTCTGATCTGGAGATCACTTACTCAATGGCTAGGTGGAATGGGAATCATCATGTTAGGTCTGATGCTACTTTCAAGGGTTTTAGGTGGAGGTATGGCGCTTGCACGAGCCGAATTAACTGGACCTTCTTTGTCCCGTCTTCGACCTAAATTACAACAAACAGCAATCGCTTTGTGGACAATATACATTATCCTGACAATTCTTGAAATCTTGCTATTATGGGGGGTCGGAGATATGTCTATTTTCGATGCCTTCAATCATGGTCTTACAACAATGCCTACTGGTGGATTTTCTACACATGATGCCTCTATCGGATACTATGATAGTTTTGTTATCGAATCGATTATTATATGTTTCATGTTCTTTGCAGGTGTGAACTTTACCCTCATTTGGCTAGCATGGGAAAGGCAATGGGATCGTGTATTTTCCGACCAAGAAGGTCGAAGTTACGTTCTTGTCATCATCGCTACAACACTATTCGTTTTCTTCGCACTGATGTCGCAAGGAGGGAATGTAGATGAAGGATTTTTTGATTCACTCTTTACAGTCATGTCTATTGGAACATCAACAGGGTACACAGTCACAGATTACATGTTGTGGCCAGTTGTAACTCATGTCTTACTGTTTTTGCTGATGATTGTTGGTGCTTGTGCTGGCTCTACCAGTGGAGGACTTAAACTGATGCGGGTAAAGCTGGCATTGAAAGTAGCTTGGAGAGAAATTGGAAGAATTGTACAACCACGCCGTATTGTAAGTATTCGTATGAATGGTGAAGTTGTTGAAAATGATAGACTAAGTTTGATTATAGGAATGCTGTTCGTTTGGACTGGACTATTTGCAATTTCATGTATTCTTTTGGCAATTACGATGCCGAATTCTGATTTTGAATCTGTAGTTGCAGTAGTTGCATCTTCATTAGGAAATGTCGGGCCAGCATTAGGAGACTATGGGCCAACAAATACTTGGGCGTCAATGGGAACACCCTCACTCTTAATAACTTCAATACTAATGTGGTTTGGGCGACTTGAATTGATGACTGCTCTACTATTAATTCACCCTCGTACTTGGAAGAGGGAGGAAAGAGAAGCTCCCGATAGAGCATCGATGAAATTAATACGTGAACTCTTTGAAAAGATGGAAGAGAAATTAGAAGAGAAAAAGAAATAATCAGAATAATGTTTTTTGACCCGAATCCTTCACAGGAATCTCAGACTCAATATTTTCTTCGACTTCAGGAGCGACTGTATTTGTAATCTCTTGGTGAACTGGTGCTAAAGTTTTTTCAAACTCCTCCGCATATTTTTCCATCAGGACTTTAGTAGAACGATTACTAACCTTGAGCCCGCAAATGGCAGCATGTTCCTCAGGAGATAGTCCAAGCGCTATAGATACTGAAAAATCATCAGCACCTTCTGCGTGAATTGCCACAATCGAAGGTAACAATTCTTCTCGAACTGCTTTAATGGAGCATCCGCATGTCTCAGCAAGACGATTTACAATCGATGCCTTTACCCAAGAAGAATTTCTTCGAAGAAACCCAGGATAGGTACAAAATATTCTACCTTCAATCGGTTTGGAAGGTGTCAGGCTAGCAGAAAGTCCGGCAAGATTTGAACTCCAGTACCAAGACCTGTGCGCAGTATTTCTGAAGCGGGTTGTAAGCAGCCTATCTGCAAGTTTGAGAGCTGAAGAAGATCTTCTAATCGCTTGCGGTTCGGTGAAGACAACTCCATTATTCCAAGATACCCATGCAACCATATCATCCGGACTCTTATCCAAAGATCGAGCCGCTTTCATGGCACTCAAGGCTGTTCTAGAGCGATAAAGAATATCGAGACCGGGAAAAATCTCTACACTGGTGTCACGTATACCAGTATCAATATTTTGCCGAACCATTTCTTTTGTCAAATTAGAATCTACAAGAGTGCACATTACTTGTAAGTCCCTTACTAGAGCGCGCAAATCACCAGGGTTGTTCTTCACCATTTCATCTATGGCATTAGAATCAGCAGTGAAGCCTTCCTCCTTAATGACGCGGAGAGCTATTCTCCGTAGCGCCTCATCTGAGGCTCTGTCGAACCGCACGGTGATTAAGTGGCGATTAAATCTGTCACGGGCCGTTCTCCAAGTAGAGGATGTTTTTCCCCATAAGCCCATTTCATCATTGCAGGCAAGAATTACTGGTTGAGTTGTTTTTGATAATAGGTGCAATAATTCGGCTTTACCACCGCTATCACCGCGCAATAAGGCGTTATCATTTGCATTATCACCTGAAACTATCGAGGAAATACGGTCGCTTGAAACAGCACGTAGACCGCCGGAAAGGTGGTCGACTTCATCTAACAAAATCAGTGTCCTAGGTGGTTTTTGACCGGGTGTCATGAACAGTGAGCCGTGGGTAGCAGCATGCGTAGCAGCCTTCCTAATTGCACCTGCGTTACGCGCATCACTAGCATTGAGTTCGATAACTTGCCATCCCATATCAGCAGCAATTGCTCTTGCGACAGTAGTTTTTCCAACTCCCGGGGGCCCAATCAAAAGCAATCCTGGTTTCTCTGGAACACCATCTTGCCAGTTATCTAGCCACTTACGAATTTTACGACGCTGTGCTTCGTTACCCTCAAGCTGTTTTTCACTCATGGGACGGTGGCGTTCTGTCCAGTCACTAACCACCATGGGAGTGAGGTTTAACTAGGCCCCATTTGAACATTGAGTCTAATTAGAAAGGTAAGGCATTAATCAATACACGAGTTTGCTCACCGGTATCTCGAGAACGGAGTGTTACTGAATTATCACTCAAAGAATCATGGTCAACCGTAATACACCAAGGTACTCCGATTTCATCAGCTCTAGCGTATCTTCTACCAATAGAACCACTTGCATCATATACCGAAAATACATTTTTCTTTCCACAAAGTTCCCGATGAATTATTAGTGCCAGTTCATCCATTCCATCTTTCTCATAGAGGGGCAGTACTGTAACATCAACAGGTGCGATTAATTCGGGCAAACCAAGAAGTGTGTAATCTTCACCCGACTTCTCAACCTCTGAGTATGAATGGTCGAGTAGGTGCCAAATAATTCGGTCTATACCGAATGCGGGCTCTACGACATGTGGGACAAACCATTCTCCGTTAACATTCTCACTTCTCTGGACACGCTTGACATGCTCAGGCAATATCTCTACTGCGGATTCACCGATGCTTAGAGTAAATGGGAATTTGGTTTCAGGCGGCAATTCTTCAACTGCGGATTTAACTTGGCCGGCTAATGCTCTAAACGCTGGACCTGCCTTTGCCCCATCGGTTGTCCAGCCATTGATCTCAACAACTTTTGGCTCAGAAAAAGTTCTCCATGCTCTGAGTCTTTGACCCGTTGCTTCTTCGTGGGCTGTAAGATCATAGCAACCTCTGTGAGCGATTCCAACACATTCGACCCAGCCATAGGACCCCCTAATCTCTGCATCCCAGCAATCCTGCGCATAATGGGCCATTTCATTAGACTCATGTTGTCTAAAGCGCAAATGCGCTGGATTAATTCCAACATTAAGCAAGAAATCCATAGTCCAACCCATGAAATATCCAACTGTCGGATGCCGGATTATTCCTTTCTCAACTGCATCTCCAAGAGTCATAACAATCTCACCCTCTTTGTCAGCAATTAGGGTGACTTCTTGGTTCCACAAAGAAAAATCATGGACCGTATTAACTTCTGGGTCGATGAAATATTCTAATTCGGCCATATTGAATTCTCGAAGACGTATCATTCCTTGACGCGGACTTATTTCATTACGGTAGCCCTTGCCAGTTTGAAGTGCGCCAAACGGAAGACGTTCCCTGAAGTGGCGGTAAATTGAGGTAAATGAGGTGAACATTCCCTGTGCTGTTTCTGGGCGGAGAAAACCTTGTCGTCCAGAAGAGCCTGCTCCTATTTTGGTATTGAACATCAAATTCTGAGCTTCGATTTGCCCCCACTCGGATTCGCCACATGAAGGGCAAGGGGGGTTGTTCTCTGAAATTAGAGCGCCCAGTTCATCCTTGGATAAAGACTCAGCATTTGGGTGGATCGCCTCGATTAGATGGTCAGCCCTGCTCGCTTCTCCACACTTTTTACATTCGGTCAAGAAGTCACTAAATTCCCCAACGTGGCCACTGGCTTCAAGAACGGGATATGGAGTTACAGTCGGGCATGAAATTTCAACAACATTACCCAAACTCTGCCAGTGATTGATCCAAGTTTGATTGACACGATTTCTTAATCTTCCACCAACTGGTCCAAAGTCGTAAAGACCTGCCGCTCCTCCATGGATTTCGAATGCTGGAAGTATTACTCCACGCCTCTTTAGCATGCCTGTTAGCCTAGCAAGACGTTCGCTTGAAAACTCCACCATACACCTGCGTGGCCAAGGAAGTACATGAGCCCACCTCCCCTGAAAACGATTGCGAGCCAAATTAACGATGCATATTCTAAAGCCAGCCCTACGAATAATGCAAAACGGGAATTCTGTCTTGATGTATTACAAACAGATACGGTATATATGATTCTTCTATCTAGCAAAACATTCATCATCTCCTTACTCACGCTGTCCAATCACGCAACGCGGAGATGAGATATTTGGCTAACATCACATACTTGGACAAACCCCTCGACTCCGAGGAATTGTATGAGTCACTGTGCCAACCGGTCAGGAACTGGTTTCGTGAGAAATTTCCTGACTTTACAGAACCCCAAAAATTAGCGATACCAGCTATACAAAACGGGGACCACTTACTATTATGTTCACCAACTGGCTCTGGAAAAACTCTCACCGCATTCCTAACAATTATTGACAAATTAGTGCGGCATGCACTTGCAGGAACTCTTGAAAATCGAGTTTACTGTCTTTATATCTCTCCAATTAAGGCACTCGCGAATGATATTCAGAAAAATCTGATTGGGCCGCTTGCTGAAATCGAAGATAAGTATCTACCTGACCGGGCACAGGGCAAAATCCGTGTTGGGCTTCGAACTGGAGATACTCCACAATCTGAACGCCAAAAAATGCTGAGAAAGCCACCTCACATCCTAATTACTACTCCTGAAAGTATGGCAATTGCAATTTCATCGCCAAGATTCCAGCCAATCGTTTCCAATGTAGAGTGGATTATTATTGACGAAATGCATTCATTAGTTCCTACAAAACGAGGTGTTCATTTGGCACTTACAATTTCTTTACTCGATACTATACTTGAAAGACCTGTGCAAAGGCTTGGAATTTCTGCTACAATGGAACCTCTCGAGACAGTGGCGGAATATCTTGTTTCTAGTGATGATAGAGAAAGCCGGAACGGGGCACAAGAAGTTAAAATTGCTAAGATTAGTGGTGCAAGGGAATTAGACCTAGATATTTTACTATGTTCACCTAAGTTTAGTGATTTGTCAGTCATGAAAGTTCTCGAACAGAATGTCGAGATGATTGCTGACTTGATCAGTGCGCACACGACAACACTCGTATTCGCAAATACGAGAAAAATGACTGAAACTCTAGTGCAAAAATTACGCCCTTATCTCGGTGAACTAGTTGCTGGGCACCACGGTTCAATGGATAAGAGTATGCGTTTGGACGTTGAAAGGAAATTGAAATTAGGCCATCTTCGTGCAGTTGTAACTTCATCCTCACTCGAAATGGGAATCGACATTGGTTCGGTGGACATGGTGATTCAAGTAGGCTCGCCTGGAGATATTGCAACGGCCTTGCAGAGAATAGGAAGGGCAGGGCATCATGTTGGAGGTATACCCCGGGCTAGGTTTTTACCATCCAGCGTAGATGACCTGATTGAACTAGCTGCACTCCAAGCAGCCATTCAAACAGGAGAAATGGACCTCCTTGACTTCCCTCAAAATTGCTTGGATGTAGTAGCACAATTCCTTATTGGACTAGTGATTATCAATGAACGTGACATCGACGAGGCATTCGAAATTGTTACCAGTACCTGGTCATACCGTAATTTAGAGTATGATGATTTCATTGAAGTTCTCGACATGCTTCAAGAAGAAAGGCGTGTATGGATTGATTGGGAAGAAAATCTCTATGGGAAGAGAGGATATTCTAGAATGATTTACTACACAAATATTGGAACTATTGCACCAGATAATTCCTATCTTGTGTTTAATGCAGAGGGCAGTATTCTTGGCCAATTATCATCATCATTCGTAGCTAATTTACGTGGTGGAGACGTTATATTGCTTGGAGGTTCCACCTACAGGGTCACAAACATTCAGGGAACACGAGTAAATGTTGCATCGGTAACAGGGTATCGACCAACTGTGCCATCATGGAGTGGCGAAGCGCGAAGCCGTTCAAGGGAACTGTCGGCTGCACTACTGGATTTAATCGGCCATACAGTAACTGCTCTTAGAAGAAATCTGGACCCAAGGGCAATACTTCGTGATGCTTATGGATTGGGTGAAGCCGTTTCTAATACCATCGCACGACACTTGGAAGAGCACACACTGGATTCTTTCCAAGTGCCAGATAAAAACCGTCTGATTGTTGAACAAATTGTATCTGGTGGGATGCCGACTTACCTCATCACTTCATGTCGCGGCCGAGGTTTCAATACTGCACTTGGATACTTTATGGCGGGATTAGCTGAGCAAGACGGTATTGCAGTTCTAGAACTATCATTTGATGAAAATGGACTTCTAATCAAAACTAGTCAAGAAGTAGACCCGGGGGATATGTATGAATTATTCCAATCGAATAATCATTTAGAAGTCATTGAGAGATACATTGTCAACACCCAAATATTTGCTAAGAGATTTAGAGAAGTTGCAGGGCGTTCTATGATAATTCCAAAGCGCATTGGAGCAGAAGAAGTAAGCCCACAACAATTCCAACAACGTGCAGATGCATTGTTACAGCGCCACCGCTCGATTGAGGACTCGTTACTAATCAAAGAGGCAAAAGCAGAGATAATGTTTGGTGACATCGATATCAAATCACTAAATGAATTCCTCGAGGCAACAAAGGATTCAACAGCCAGAATCGTACACACCAAGGTTCCAGTTCCGTCTAGACTTGGAATGAGCCTTTACATGAGTACTTTCGAGGATCTGCTATCTATGAAAACAAGGGCTTTCCTGGTTAAGGACATAGACCCGGAAATTTTGAGAAGGTTGCTCGGAAATAGAAGTCTTGCAACAGAACTTACTGATGAACAACTCAAAGATTATTATTCCAACAAGGTTCCAAACCCCACAAATTCTTCACAATTATTGCATCTGATGAGCAAAGGTGGCGGATTGGATAGAAATTGGGAGAATCCTCTATACAAGGCCAAACTAGCAGGTATTGACCACGGTTCAATAGAAAGTTGGGTTGAGGAATTAGCTGCATCCGGTGAAATTACAAAATTACGTGGAACTGGGATGAAGGAATTAGATGATAAATGGTTCTCATCCTACATGGCGGAGATTCACGGCACTTTAGGCTGCATTGCCATTGCTGGTGGCAAAGAGGTAGAGGATGTCAGAGACCTATATACAAAGGGTGTCACATACGAAATTGCTGTTGGATATGATGGGTTAAAACCAACAAAGTGGGAGAAAAAATCTATCTCTGACCCTCACGAAGCTCTACGTGTTAAGATTATTGAAATGCTGGGCAGCGAAGGACCATCCACGGGTGAAGAAATCTCTGGAAGGTTACCATTCCCTCAAGGACAAATCGACTCAATTCTACACGAGTTAGAGATTAGGAACGTTATATCGGTTGGTTTCTTTACTCAAACAGATGATGCTGAATTTATTCTTAAAGTGGACGAACATCGTATCACTGGTGGTGAAGAAGATGTTGTGGAGTACAGATGGGTACAGAATCTGGTAATGAAGAAATCGTTCGAAACATATCCGGATGGATTTACTGCTTTTGACCAACACATACTTTTCCAAAAGCAGCAAGAAATGATGTACCGCGTAGATAATTTCAGTTATGCAGATTGGAAGGACTTGCAACTAGATTCCGACGTTCTAATGGGTAGATTATTGCACAATAGAATTGGATATACGACTCAAAAGAATTTACCTATGCTGCTAGGACTTAAGCCAGAACCATGGCTTGGAGAAATGGAAAAATTGGTCCTTGAAAAGGTTCCTAAAGGTGAAAATTTGACTCGCCAAGAGATACTTGCAGATTTCCCTAAGGGGGACGATTACAAGTCCTTGCAGCGTGATCTAAAGAACGCAATAAGTAATCTCGAAAGGCAATTATGTCTTGTAAAGCAATTTGAAGATGTGGTCGGACGAAGGAGGAGACTGTCCTTATTCCATAGAGTCCATGAAGTATATGAGCCAATGAGTTTCGAGGATGCTTTGGTTGAAGTAATTCAAAGAATGGGCCCTGTAAAGGCTTTCACCTTACGATATTATGTCTCACGAAGTGTTGAGGAACTTACTATTGCTCTACGTAATCTGGAAACGGATGGAAGAGTTGCACGAGTAATGGCACTCGTTCCTGAACCTGAGGCGTTCTATGTAATTCCAGATGAAGTGGCGATTCTACATACACCTAACCGTGAAGATAGAACACTGCGCATACTGACGCAGTCCGACCCTTATGTTTCAAGATTCATCTGGGAGGTGCGCTCTGCACTCGACCGTGGCTGGTATTTGCCTGTGTTCAAGGGTGTCGACCCGATTGGAAAGGTATTGATGTTCAAGGTAAATGATTACCTCGAAATAAAGGATATGCATATTCCATATTCGTATCTTGATGAGTTCTGCGCAGCATTCGAAAAATTACTTGAAAACCATGCAGACCAACTCATAGATGTTGCAGTACTATCGCAATTCAATGGTATCCCAGTTAAGGAACTTGATGCTGACTCGCGAAATGCGCTAGAGCAAATCGGATTCAAACTTGCCGGCGAGCGAATGATTCGTGGAGGTGTGGTTGACCCCCAGCCACGAGAAATAGCAGAGAGAGCCCTCTTTAATCGCCACCACTTGCACCAAAACTCGAGACTTGAAAATGAAATTGAGGCCCTCGAAAGTGTACAAGAAGTACGTGATGATTTCGGTCTTAGAGGACGAGCTGAGGTTTACCGTGTTGGATTGAAAAATATGGCCAGTGCTCACCAATTACACCAAGGAATTAATCTGAGAGGACATCAGGTCTGGGCTTCCTATGACCACTTCTCTACCTTGCTAGCAATCAGAGGGCAAGAGCCCCATGAGGAACTAATTGATATCCTAGAATTTTTCGAATCCCATAGCGACCCTAACCTATTCATGGAACGGCATGCTATGAAGCGTGCTGCGTTCAGAAAACTGATTCAGCCGCTACTGAGGAGTGGGCATATGGTCCAGGACTACCGCGGTGGATTCCGTTCAGTTTCTCCAAGAAAAGGGCTTGACAGAATAATTCTACGAAGAGAATACCTCCGTAGGCTGGTATCGGATTACCCTGTAATAACTCTGAAACAATTTATTCGCTTAGCAGGAACGCCATTCCAGCCAGAGGAATTGAAGGCCATATTAACTGAGTTTGAGGATGATTCTACTTTGATCAAGGGGTTCCTAATCCAGGATTTACATGAAGTCTGCTGGGGGCGTAAGGATTTGCTTGAAGAAGCAAAGAATGTGCCGCCAATACGAGACTTTGTAATTCCTCCATCCGACCCGATTGCTCCATACTTTGCTGATGTTTTGAAGCAGAAATTCGGATTTGGCAGTGCGTATTTAGTGTTCCATAACGCTGAACCAGTAGCAGCATTCAAAGCCAATACACGTGATAAGGTCATCGACGTTACTGATTATGAGGGTTCTGAAAAGGGTTGGAGAATTGTCAAAGAATTCGCCTGGGAACACCAAATGCCACTAAAGACCGATCTACGAATTGGCGGAAAGAAGCGAAAGTGACAAAAAACCATACCAAAATCATGGTACGAAGAAATCTGTAACGTATGGTATGGCAATGAGGTGGTAGATTAATTAACGAGCGCATAGGACAGATAGGCGTGAACCGAAAGGTATTGATAATCACGGCTCTGATGTTGCTTGTAACTGCAAGTCCTATTGCAACTCCGGCAAGTGCTGGTGACCTAGAAGACATTGAAGTAATTCAAACAGTAGTAAATCCGGCAAATAATCACACATACCATCTCCTATCTGCATCATCATGGAGTGATGCGGCTAATGTAGCAAGAAGCCTGGATGGCTTTTTGGTTACAATCGATGATGCCGAAGAAGATCAATGGATATTCGATACATTTGCCGTTGGAAACGATACTACGCGCCACATTTGGATTGGACTTTCTGATTCACAACAAGAAGGTGACTATCGCTGGCATGATGGGACTCCTTTCCTCTATCGGAATTGGGGTGAGGGTCAGCCCGGATCAGGTGATGATGAAGACTATGTTCACATAACTGGGACTAATATGGGTTCTATTGAACCTGCAACTTGGAATGATTTAGAAGATGACCCACAGTATTTCCCAGTCTATGGAGTCGTGGAAATTGGAGATGGTGCAGATTATGCTTTGCGCTTTGATGGTAATGATGATTACATTGTCATCGATGAAGAAATGCCAGATTGGGATGGATTTATTGAAATCGAAGCCTGGGTTAACGTTCCAAATACTGATGGAATACACTTCATTACTATGGTTGGAGACTATGGCTGGGGATTGTACCTTAACGACGGTTACTTAGCATATTCAAATGAATATTCGATGTCGGCAAACCCTGTTTCAAACGTTTCGATTCAAGAAAATGTTTGGACGCATGTGAAAGTAACGGTTAGCACGCTCGATGGAGGGATATTTTACATCGACAACCAATCTGTAGGGCTGATTGATGTTAATGATTCTCAGATACCAATCGGAAATTTTGGTTCAAATGATTGCTTCCAATCAGGTGATGATTGTGATGAGTTGTATATTGGACGAATGGGTGCAGGGTGCGACTGTAATTACTTCCAAGGAATGTTGGATGACGTCAAAATAAGTAATGCATTTAATGAAACACTTTGGATGTTTACTGAAGGCGAAGGCGCATATACAGAAGATTCTCAAGAGAGGGAGGGGGTTATTCATGGAGCCGCATGGGTAATGCCAGACGGTACAATTATTGCGCAAGCCTTTGAATTAGAAAATGGAATCTACAACTCTGGATTGGACGCGGAGGGTGGAGATACTCTACTATTTTTCATGGAGATTCCCGAAGATACACTGCAATTAACATTAGAAATATTTTCTTGGGATTTAGAATTTGACGAAGAACAAAATTGGAACGAAATCGAATTTGAAATCTATATCTCAATGAATGAGATACCGTCGGCCTGGGACCATGATTATCAAGTTGAAACCTTCGATTGGGGACTTTATGTATACGAATTCTTCGAATGGCCAGACGCAGGAACCTACTGGATCACAGTTTCATCAAATTCTGAAATCAATAATTTAGAAATTAGTGCAAAATGGGAAGAAGCTCCAGAACCCCCTGCACTCGATGAAATGACTGAATTGAATGATGGTATTTCAGTCACGGGCCAACAAATTTTACGAAACAGTGGTAAATCAGTATACTACTATGTTGATTTGCAAGATGAGTTGGCCGAATTAAGAGTCAACACATGGGGTGGTCCAGGTGATTGTGAACTTCACATCGCTCTAGGTGCACTACCATATACGGATAATTGGGGATGGATTGAGGACCAATGGAATGATGAAAGCAGCAGCGGTAGCACAAACGGAAGACAGATTAGTGGCCAAATGACTTCAGACCATTCGTATAATTCTGGCAATGATGAAACTGTACAAATTTTTGATGCCCAACCTGGGATTTACTATATCATGATGACCTCGTATGGTGGCTGCAGAGAAGTTACCATACAGGCAGATTTTACATACAGCCCTGACAATGTTGACCCGGAGTCGGCAATTGAACTGTTTGCAGGAGTCTCATATGGCCCGCTTAGTGGATTTTCCGGTCTTGATCAATACTTCTACATCGATGTACCAGTAGATACTGAACGAATAGAAATTGACCTCAATAATGGCGATGGAGAAGCGAAATTGATGATGCGACTCGAACAATATCCTACCTGGACAACATTTGACAAGCACTCAAATGCCCCAGGAGCTGGTGATAAAATTGGCTTCAATGACCCAACTCCTGGTCGTTGGTACATCTTACTAGGAAGTGAAGAGTTCTACAGTCGAATCGATATTACTGCATCATTTACCGATAGGTATGTTTGGAGTTATGATGGTGAGGCAATTCAACTGTTCAACAGTGAAGAAGTTGCTGGAATGAGTGCTCCCAAAGGTGAAAAATTATATTTCTTCATAGATTTAGAAGATACCACTACAATGGACCTAATCATCAATACATGGGGTGGCGAAGGCGACCTTGCACTGTTTGCAGAAGCTGAAGGAATAGATTGGGGCGATATGTTTGAAGAAGGTGGTGGACCAGTTGGAAGACAAAGCGGTGAGACTATTCAATACCAATCAGATTATGATGCTGCTGAAGAATCAATCGAAATATTCTTTGCAACGGGACGTATAGATATTACAATCTTCGCTAATACAGATATTGAAGACATTTCAATTATCGCAAGTTGGGAAGAATTCGACAACCCTCGTCCTGGGCCGGGCCCTGACCCCGACCCCGACCCTGACCCAGAGGAAATTATGCCCTGTGATGAGTACGCAAAGGAAATCTTTGTTGAGGCTGATCTCAACGCAGATGGCGATATTTCGAAGTACGAATTTGACGGCGATGAGTTTGAAGATTTAGATATTAACAAAGACGGTGTGCTTGACATAAATGAGGCTACATTAGAATTGTGCTCATGTGAAAATGAACTACAGATTGTGTTTTCATGGTATGAAATGGACCGCTTGAGTATCGAAGAATTATCAGGGATTGCATGGAAAAATGATTTTGACTTCTTTGAAATTGATCGCAATAATGACAATTTCATAGATTATATGGAAATGGCTGACCACGCAGATATATGTGTGTCAACATATGACCCTCTTGATAGAGACGGTGATGGAACACCTGATGACAAGGATGACTTCCCAGATGATCCTACCGAAGACACAGATACCGATGGCGATGGCGTTGGCGATAATTCAGATATTATTGCCTCGGTAGACAATGATATTATTTGGGTTTCAGCAAGTATGCTGGGATTGATTCTCGTTACTGTACTGGGTTACATGGTAGTTCGCTCAAAACGCGAACCTGAGTATGCATGGGAATATCAGAAGGATGGTATGACAGAAGCAATGCTCGGAGATGCTGCACCACCAACTGATTCTATCAATATCCCAAGTATGGAGGTCATCAACATCCCTCCCGCAATAGATTTAGGCGAACCAAATGTAGAGGTTCCTGAAGATATGAAAGTTGCTGATCTGTTCGATTAAGCCTTCTTTTTACCTGGCGCTAAACCAATGGGTCGAAGCAGAGCAAGCACATGTCTGTGAAGTTGCGGAAGCATCTCAAACAGAACTAGGGCTAGTAAGAACATCGCTCCAAGAGATACAACTCTAGAAGCATACGCGTGACCGAATTCAAATATTGAAAGATTCATCCACCTCCAACCAGGATAGCCGATTTGTAACCAAATTAGACCTGCATTTCTGAATATGTTGAGAATATGGATTAGTGATAAAGCAATAAATAACGCACGCACTCTCTTTCTCCAGTCAATATCGAGAACTGAAATTGCGCCTACAAATATTATCATTGACTGAATTGCAGTACAAGCCAATACGAAATTAATGTACAAAGGCTCCCCATTTACCAACAGTTCAGTATGGAAAGAGTATTCAGACATCTCTTCGGTTAAGAACCATTGATTTCCATCCCAAGCACTCCATTCAATGCTTGTTCCGTCTGCGTGGTTTGCATATGTGTCTCCAAGTGTCACTTCAGAACCACCAGCAAAGGATAGTAAAGCAGCCGACTGCCACGCTACAAACCAAATCGCAAGAACGTTAAGAATTGGGACATGCGCAATCAGTAGATATGGCAAACCTGCAGCAGCAACAGCCCCTCTAAACCATCGAAGTGCATTAGCATCGTTAACTATGTCAACCCGCCGTTCCCAAAATGCAATTGCTGCAGCACCGGGTAACGTCAAAATACTGATTACGGTGAGTACGATATCATCATGAGCAATGTAAAATCCAGTCTCGTTGAAGAAATAAAATCCAGTTAGTAACCAGCCAACTGGGGCAAGAGGTTCAATTCTTTCAGAGCGTAATTTCCAACACAACAATAGTATCGACATTCCAACTACCCCGAGGATTGTTGCAATTGAACGATCAACTATGAGGTCGCTTGCCATCAACCGGTCCTGAAGGTAACTTGCTCTAATGACTTTGCCTGAATGCACATAGGTGAGATTGATTCACCCAGTGTTAATGGAAGGGCCAATTACCGAGGTAAACCTCGGAGAAATCCCCCTTGAGTGGAATGGTGCGATAGCGTTCCTTGACCGTGACGGGGTACTAAATTATGGCAGCCCAAATTACATTAATTCACCAAATGAATTGGTTATTATTCCCGGAGTAAAAGAAGCAGTTATTGCCTTACGTAAGCAGGGATATAGAATTGTAGTTGTCACAAATCAATCAGCGATAATGCGCGGCCACTGGGGGGAAGAACGTATCCATTCAATTCACGAAAAGTTACAAGAAGAAATTGGGGCGATTGATGTATTGATGACTTGCCCGCACAGAAATCGAGATCGGTGCCAATGTAGAAAGCCACAACCCGGAATGCTAAATCATGCATCCCAACTTATCCGCAAGCAAGCCCATAGTGAACCAAATTGGTGGGGCGCAAAGCCAAAGCCATTTCATGAACTGGACTTAATGGTGGGTGACCGGAACTCGGATATGGGGGCCGGATGGGCAATCGGTGCAAGATTATTCAAGGTTGATGAAGAAGTAGGGATTCCAAGTGTAATAGAAAGAATAATTCTAGAAGATGTAGGCGATGAATTCAATCCGGTGGGCTAGTATGTGGTTAGGCTTGGATGATACTGACTCTTTGGAGGGCGGGTGTACTACACTAGTTTTTCATGAGCTACTCAATGCTTTACCATGTGATTATGGTGAGCCCAGGCTAACAAGACTGTGGCCTTTTGCAGCACAACGAACCAGAGGTAACGCCTCTCTTTCAGTTGAACTTTATGCAGACCAGAGTATCATTGCGTGGCTTGACAATTATTGGAATGAAAATATCGCTCCACTAAAGGGTGAAGTTGCAATCTCGGAACACTCGGACCGTTTACAATATCCAGCGGACCCAGGGATGACTCTGTTTTTTGATAAGCCAAGCGCTGATTATTACTGGCGCGCTGTTAGAGGCGAGGCCGGTTTTGTCGAGGGTGGACATCAATGGGGGGGTCATGGAAGAATTGGCGCTGCTGCATCTTGTGCATGGCCAGCAGATAATTCAACATGGGAAGGTATTGCTTGGAGGAAAGGGCCACGCGAAGTAAGTGAAGAGTCACTTACCTTAGTAGATAATATGGAGGAGACTTTTCTTTGTAGAGACCCTCGTACCAAGCGCGGTTTAGTTGCACCAAGAGGTCCATGCCCGGTTATGTTTGGAGTGAGGGCAACGACATTTGACTCGGCATCGAAGGCTTCCCAAATACTCTTAGATGGATGTGCTGAAACTATCGGGAGTAGAATATTTCGAACAAACCAAGCTACTGGAGATCATATTGATACCACCATTGCCGATACTGTACATACTAAATTACTACTCAAGGGCGGTCATGTCGTAATCAATAACAGATACCTCGTATTCTCAGAATCTGGTGATGTAAATCATATTGCGCAGTGGCTAGATGTTGGGGATTCGTTTGAATGTCAAGGACTCGAATATGATAAACAAATTCATGTTGAAGCGATTAAAGTAGTCAAATCAGTTACAAAGCAAAGGCCACTATGTGAATGTGGGATTCGGATGAAATCAATGGGTCAAGGCCAAGGAGTACGCTGCCCAAAATGCAAATTGAAAAGCGATATTACTTGGTTGGAGGATGTTAGAACTCCATCAATCTCTGGATGGGCCCAACCGCCAGCCGATAAACGCCGACATTTGGCCAAGACTCTAGCATTAGACCCTAAATGTTGATAGCCAAAACTTACTGGCATAATCATGGTCAGTTCTACTGAAGTCACATATATCCTCTTTGGAATATCATTACTTGCAATGATTTGGTACATTACAAACCGTGGTCGCGCTAACCTAGCAAAGGCAAAGGAAGACGCTACTCCGGCAGTTGCAGGGGCTGATGTTCTTGATGGTGCCGCTAAAAACCCAGACCAGTTCGATGAACCTGATGACGATGCTTTGGATGAAATGGCGAAGTTACTTGGTGAAGAAGAGTAATTATTCCATAAAGCCATCTTCTGTGAGTCGTAATTCGGTAATTTCACCGTCTACCCAAAGTTCCCTTTTTGAATCGGAGTCAGGTCTTGTCAATAGCCATACGGAATCCGAATTCAGTTTGCTTTTTCCTCGTGCAACTAAAGGTATTGAATCCATTGATTCACCGCCTTTTGAAATTAGCAGGTTGGTCCAACTACTTTGGACAATCATCTTGTTAACACTATTTACAATTCCACTTGATAACGGACCAGTAGCAGGACAATAATCATCCAAAACTACCAATGTAACATTGGGAAGCATTTTAGCTGCACTAATCAGTGATTCAAGGGCTTGATCAAAATTACCAACAAGATTCAGCGCATGAAACCGAGATGAGGAAATTGGATCGAGCCCAGCAAAAATTTGTGAAAACCTCAGCCCATCTGGTAATTCAGGCGCAGCCCAGATGACACGACCACCATCTTCGATTACCTGGCGTGCAATTTGAATTCCAAGGCTTGTTCCACCACATGATCCTTCAACGGCAAGATGAATTGTAGAACCATCAATGGGGCAATTCCAGCGTTCCATAAAAATCAATCCAGATTAATCATTGCAGGTGGGTTGATTTCTTCTTCCTTGTCGTCATTATTTCCGCCTAGTAATAAATCGAGCAGATCTTCTCCTGAATCATCTGCATCAGATGTTTCGGCTTGTTTTGTAATTGCTTTACGTGAGCGGTTTAGGCGGACCGACATCAGTTGATGAGATTCCAATTTCCTTGTGGCTTCGCGGTAATCTCTAGCCGAGAAATAACCAAGATATTCGCCCTCATTATCGGTTATGACAATGGCATCTGGTTTTTCCCTGCTCATTACATCGAGTGCTATTGAAAGTGGAGTTGGACCTGGAATGGTCAAAATATCAGTTCGCATTATTTTCTCAACTTTGACTTTAGTCGCATTGATTCCTTCAGCCATACTAGCAAAAATATCCCTTGCCGTAACTACACCATGAATTTCAGAGCCAACCTTTACCAAGACAGCATGTGCTGGGTTCTGAGATAATTCTTCGCAAACTGAACTTATTCTTGTCTTTGTTTTCACAACAATATGCTCGTCGGCAATGGACATGTCTGCAACAGTTGGCTCTTGCATGAATGGTGCTCACACCCATAGGGCATATTGCTTTCCATCAATATTAGGAGGACAAGTCATATGACCCAATTACTTCTCACACGGTACATGGCCGGAAAAAAGAGTAAGTCGGAGCGCATTCCAAGGAGACCCGCTCCTCCGTTCGAAGAAGCCGGTAGTCTATCCAATGCTATTGCGCGTGATGGTCTAATGGGAACCGCACTTGAGGATACAAATGAATTTGGACCAACTGCAATGATAATTCTATTGATGATTGTCGCAACAATCACTGGGGGAATACTCCTAGCCTTCCGATACATTTGATGGCAACTATTTTTCTATTGAATAATTGTCACTCTAGACCGCTATTTTGGGGCAATATACAAACCCTTGACATTTTAGCCTATGATATGGATGATAGTTCCGTCAATGTTGAAAGCCGAACATCTTCCCAAGACAAACGTTGGACAATAATGGCCGCATTACTTGGTACCAATACTGCAGTGATGCTTTTCCAAGGAATAGAACAAGAATCTAATCCCAATTTTGTACGTGAAGTTGCGTTGACAATAATCGCAGCCACTATTCCGTTTCAGGGAATTTACTTTTTGATATACACATTTTTGATGGAGCACGATGGTGATCTTAATGATGAAATGTTTGATCGACTAAAGATGGCTTCAGCCTTATGCCAAGTTGTTGCCTACATCTCACTTAGTGGATTGATTGCACTGTGGTACAGTATGTCTGAGATGGTAGGTATTGCTTTCACTCTTTCTGCGCTAATAGCGATGGCGCTGGTCAGGATTTCGATGCATCAAGCCACTAGTACTGAGAATGAACTCACTGAATAGCGGCACGGGCTATTTCGACTGCTTCATCAACAATTTCTCCAGAAACACCGATATGGTTTGCTGGGTCAAACATCTCTTCCAAGTCTTCAGCACTGAATGCTGCCGCTACGGCTGGTGTCCTTGCACATACGTCAATTAATTCCTCGCCATTTTCAATCGCTGTAAATGATGCTGTGCGTAAGATTTCATGAGCCTCATCACGACCGATTCCATGCCCAACTAACTCAATCATTACCTTTTCAGCCATCACAAGTCCCTTCTGGCTAGCAATGTTAGCAAGCATTCTATCACTGTCAACCCAAAGATTAGTCAGTACATTTGCAGTTTTGGCAATTACATCCTCACAAAGCGCAGAACCATGAGAAAGAGTGAATCTTTCACTGCTTGAATTCGCCAAGTCTCTTTCGTGCCACAACAATGCATTTTCGTAAGTCGGAATAATGAATGAACGAACAATTCTTGCAAGGCCTGAAGCATTTTCAGATTTAATTGGATTTTTCTTATGCGCCATAGTAGATGAGCCAACTTGCTTCTTTACATCGAATCCTTCACCGGCTTCTGCAATCTCAGATCGCTGGAGATTACGTATTTCCTGCAAAACTTTCTCACACGTACAAGCCACATTCGCAAGCCAAGAAACATACTCGACATATCTGTCTCGTCCAACGACTTGAGTTGTTGCAAGCGGAACCTGAAGTCCTAAATGTGTCAAAATCAGGCGTTGAAGTTCCCTTGCACCATCGCCTTGGGCAGCACCAGTACCGACAGCTCCCAAGAACTTGCCCACTGCTATTCGAGGAGTAGCCTCATCTAAACGGACTAATTGTCGACGCATTTCGTCGAGCCAAACTGCAACTTTCAGACCAAATGTGATTGGAACTGCAGCTTGTCCATGAGTTCTTCCAAGCATTACAGTATTACGTTCCTTTTCAGCAAGTGTCGCTGTAACGTCAATCAAGTTACATAATTGCTCACGAAGAAGAATAATTGAGTCTCTAAGTTGAATTCCAACTGCTGTATCTACAATGTCATTCGAAGTTGCCCCTAAATGGATACACCAGCCTGCTTCGCCTGCTGCTTCAGTCATTGCTTTAGTTAGAGCCATGATATCATGTCGAGTTTCGGCTTCAATCTCAGAGACTCTTTCCTTGGTGACAACACTAGGTTTTGCTATCTGAGCAACCTTAGCGTAATCTTCCGGGGACACCTTTCCCATCTCCTTGTGAGCCCAAACAAGAGCTCTTTCAACTTCCAGTTGGCGTTGGTGCCGACCTAGCTCAGACCATATCTCTTTGAAGTCCTGACAGCCATATCGGTAATCTAGTGGGCAGAATGCCATGTGTGTGTCCCTCTGAGCAGAGGACATGAACATTCCGTGTCTAATCGATTTTAATTCTAAGCCAAATTATGTGAAAGATAGATGGCCTCTAACTCCATCCCAATGAATTTCATATTCCAAATTTAACTCACCATTCATATGGGGGCCAGCGGTTACAAGTGTTTCATATTCGCCACCTTCCCCATCTACATTAAATCTATATTTCGCTGCAAGAGATGATAATTTTTCGAGAGAACCTCTGGTAATGGTATGCCCTAACCATTCCTGATTCAGCCCTTCAGTTGAAACCCCTGTGATCATAACTTTGAATCCGTTTTCAACTAGACCAGTCATATGGGATTCACTTGATTGATGCCAAAGTGGTGTAAATGATTTAATTTCTAATCTTTCACACATTCTCTCGAGCCGGGTCTTTTGATAGTCGGAGCGTATGGCTCCTGATACAATACCATCTATGCTCAATTTTTGCAAGGCATGCTCCAAATCCTCTACTTCTTTTTCTTGAACACCCTGCGTCTTCACCGATACCCATTGGTAATTGCAGAGTTTAGCTTGCTCCTCCACGAGATTTGTTCCAGGAATCTGAAACATCCATGAATCGGTACCTTCTACAATCATTGTAACGAGATGGGTGATATCCCATCCTTTACACTGAGCCCACCAAATAGCCGCGCTACTGTCTTTGCCGCCACTAGATAGAACTGCGACCTTCACAGACCTCCCATTCCGCCAAGGTTGATAAGACCCCGACCCGACCAGCATCTGAGGTAGAGCCTATGCAACCAAGCGGAAGAGGATATGACCACGGAATTACCACATTCAGCCCAGATGGAAGATTATTCCAAGTGGAGTATGCACGAGAGAGTGTAAAAAGAGGTACAACAACTGCAGGATTGAAATTCAGAGACGGGGTTGTACTGGTCTGTGACAAACGTATTGCAAGCCGATTAATTATTCCTGAATCTATCGAAAAGATGTTCAAAGTAGACGGTCATATTGGCGTTGCGACTAGTGGCTTAGTAGCTGATGCACGCCAACTTGTTGCTCGTGCTCGTGTTGAGGCTCAAATAAATCGAATCACTTATGCGGCTTCTGTGCCAGTCGATATTCTCGCAAAGAAACTTTGTGATTTCAAACAATCATTCACTCAGTATGGGGGTTCACGTCCGTTTGGAACTGCACTGCTAATCGGTGGCGTAGACCAAAATGGAATCCACCTATTCGAAACAGACCCTTCAGGAGCTTACCAATCATACCATGCAGGTGCAATTGGAAGTGGAAGAAACACTGTAATCGAATATTTCGAAAAGAATTGGAAAGAAAATATGACTCTTAACTCTGCAATGAAACTCGGCCTTGAAGCACTAAGGAATTCAAACGACCAAGAACTAAACCGTGACGCTGTTGAAGTAACTGTAATCGATGGCGATGGTTACAGAGTTCTTGACCGTGCCGAAGTAAACAAGCAAATCGACCGTCTCAAGCCACTTGAGGAGTGATTCTCAACATGGTAAGCCTAGACAAAGCGGTCTTGGCACGGTGGGAGCATGGCGGTAAACGCTACGAAATACTGGTTGACCCAGACTTAGTCGATGCTTTTCGAAGCGATGCTGCGAAAGTAGATATCAATGATTTTCTTGCAACCGACGAGGTATGGCATGATGCTAGAGGTGGAGATCGCCCTACTGAAGATGCCATTGATTCAACTTTTGGAACTCAGGACATTAGTGAAATAGCAGCAATGATCATTGAAAAAGGTAGCATCCAATTAACGACAAATCAGCGTAAAGACATGGTTGAGCAAAAACGCCAACTGATAATACAAGAGATCCATTCGACTGCAATTGACCCGAAAGCAAAAACTCCTCATCCAAAAACTCGTATTGAGTTAGCCCTAGATGAATGCCGGTTTTCGGTTGACCCTTTCAAGCGGTTGGATGTTCAAGTCAAAGATGCAATTAATGCATTGAAGCCTCTTATTCCTCTATCTTTTGAGCCGGTTAGAATTGCCTTCAGAATATCAAGTTCCGGGTATGGTGGTGCTGGGAGATTACTAAGGCCTTATCTCGACAAAGAAGAGTGGCTATCAAACGGTGATTGGGCATGTATTATTGAATGCCCACCTGGTCTGGCAAGTGGACTGATTGGTAAGGTAAAAGGCGTTGACAGCAACTCAGAAGCCAAAGAGTTGTGAGTTTTGCATCAAGCGTCTGCTTTATCATGGGATGGCGGGTCGCCGGACTAGGAGAGAAAGAAATGTCAGGAGCAAAAAAAGGCGCCGAGCTGCGCCTCGTGACTCCTGGAGAGGCCATCGGGGCCTCGTCAGGTGCACGAGCAGGAACTGGAACCCTAATCATGGGCGACAACATCATAGCAACCCGAGTCGGGTGGGCTAAAGAATTCAATGGGGTCACATCAGTAGATCCTATTCACGCAGCATACATGCCACGTTCTGGGGATTTAATCATCGGAGTGGTTGAAAGTGTGCGCAACAATTTGTGGTTTGCAGATGTCAACGGTCCATTCAATGGATTACTACCAATGTCATTAGCACCTTGGAAAGTAGAGTTCGGGGCAGCCCGTGAACAAATGGATATTGGTGACATTATGTTAGCAAGAGTCCAAGAAGTTGATGAAGCACACAATGTTGTACTTACAATGAAAGGAGTTGGCCTTCGCAGACTAAAAGAAGGAATTATGTCTGAAATATCAATGAATCATATTTCTCGCTTACGAGGTGACGGAGATTCAACACTTCGTCAACTAAAGGAAGCAAGTGACTGCCGCATTATTGTAGCAGAAAACGGACGAGTCTGGGTCGACGGCGACTCGGATGGAATCGCATTCATGCGTACTGTACTCGATTTGGTACGTAACGAAGGCCACAAGGCCACATTCAGTGCTTCTATGGAAGCACTAATCGAAGAAAGGAGGAATGCCTAATGGGCGGATACGGAGATGTTAAGTTACTACGTGAGGATGGTTTGCGACTAGATGGTCGCAAAGTCGATGAAATGAGAGAAGTACAAATTGAGGCAGGCGTTTTACCGGCTGCTGAAGGCTCTGCTTGGGTAAAGCATGGCCTCAACGTTGCTGTTTGTGCAGTATACGGGCCAATGGAAGCGCACCCTCGTAAGATTCAGCGCCAAGACCGTGCTGTTATCGATGTACGATACAACATGGCACCGTTCTCTACAAGCGATAGAATCCGACCTGGATTTAATCGACGCTCTCGTGAAATTAGCAAAGTTACCGCAGAAGCACTTGAAAGTGTAGTTCTCGTTGAAAGATTCCCTCGTTCAAAGATTCGAGTTGAAATTGAGATTCTAGCTGCAGAAGCTGGTACACGTTGTGTAGGAATTACTGCTGCGGCTGTAGCACTTGCTGATGCTGGAATTCCAATGCGTGACTTGATTGTTGGAGTTGCAAGTGGTAAGATCGAAGACACAGTTGTTCTCGACCTCGATAAAGCAGAAGATAACTACGGTCAAGCAGACCTTCCAATGGGAATTCTACCAACTACCGGTGAAATCGCCTTCCTTCAGATGGATGGCGACCTATCGGTTGAAGAATACAATACTTGTATGGAATACAACTTGAAGGCTGCAAGAGAAATTCATGTACTAATGGTAGATGCTCTCAAGCGCAGATATACAGAAAAGAATGGAGGTGAGGCTTGATGGTTGCACTAGTACCTAGTCTACTACGTCAAGAACTTGCAACTCTCGCTGATAATGATCAGAGAATCGATGGCCGTGGCCGTTGGGAATCTCGTGACATTACTCTTGAGACTGATTGCCTATACAATGCAGAAGGTAGTGCCAAGGTAACTTGGGGCGACACCATCATCTATGCTGGCGTCAAATTCGAAATGAGAACACCTTGGCCGGACAGACCAACTCAGGGTTCTCTAATGTGTGGAGCAGAACTTCGACCAATCGCTGGAAGGAAGTATGAACCGGGACCTCCCTCGCCAGAATCTATTGAACTTGGCCGTGTTGTGGACCGTGGAATTAGAGAGTCAGGTTGTATTGATATGGATGCTCTATGTATTATTCCTGGAGAGAAAGTTCTTGGAGTAATGATAGATATTCACGTACTATCTGACAAAGGTAACATCTTCGATGCGTGTGCTCTTGGAGCCATTGCAGCACTACGAACTGCAACTGTTCCTGCTGAAAAATTCGATATCGGAGAAGACTATCCGTTGGCGGTCTCAATGACCCCTACAATGTGTTCTTTCACTCGTGTTGGTGGACGCTATGTTCTCGATGCTAATGATGAGGAAGAATTAGGTGGCGATGAAAGAATTCACGTTACTCTAGGAGACGAGGGTCACCTGCATTCACTTCAGAAGGGGTTAAAGGGAACTTTCACGCCGGCGGAATTCGACGAGATACTAGGAGTGGCACAGCAACGCTGCGCCGAACTCGCAGAACTGGTCAACTCAAAGGAGGCTTGAACATGGCAAAGCGAACCCAGAAGGCTGGCGCAACCGGTCGATTCGGAGCAAGATATGGTGTTAGCGTTCGACGTAACGCAGGCATGGCATTGGCTAAGAAATCAGCCAAATATACCTGCCCAGTTTGCCAGTACCGCAAGGTAAGTCGCAAGTCCGTTGGAATTTGGGCATGTGGAAAATGTGGACACACCTTTGCTGGTGGCGCATGGGAACCATACACCCGTGCATCTGATGCAAATAACAGAATCATTCGCCGTAACGCAGACGGTGCAACAACAGCAGACATGGCTTTCATCGCCCAGCAAGCTGCAATCGAATACGAGCGTGCACTTGCTGCTGGTGAAATCGACGAAGAGGAGTGATTCTTTTTGTGGTATGTCCGCCTTTCGGTGGATTCACCTAATGCCGTATCGCTTGCGGCTAGTTTAGCTAGTGAAGAATCTGTTGTCGTGCAAGGCAACAATATTTCATTCACCCTAAGTGAGCCCAGAGCAAAAGATGCTCGAGCAATGTGGAATACTCGAATGCGCTCTTTGGTTATTGCAAATCGCGTAATAGAAGTAATGGATTCTTGAACCCCCTACCCCTGAGGTGACAACATGGAAGCCGCACAACAATTACAGATGGTGGTTGCCGAAGTGCAATCTGCCAGGCAGCAAGTCGCATCACTTAATGCTCAATTACGTGAATTGGAAGGTACTGTTACTGCAGTGAAAAACCAACCTAAAGATATGGCTCTACACCGACAAATGGGTACAGTTCTAATCGAAGTTGATGATCGAAATCAATTACTCGAAGACCTAGAATCAACACTTGTTCAAATGAAGGCTGCTGTTGCGACAATGGGTCAGCGTGAGGCTGAACTGGTTTCAACATATGAAAAATTAAAGCAATCACTCGAGGGATGAACTTGGATGATCTAGCAAGCTGGATTGCTGAAGCCACATCTCGCGGTGCTGTACCTGTACTCGCTGGAAGAAATGGTGACATGGATACGATTGGCTCTGCAATATCACTAGCAGCATCTAATCCTGGACTACTTGCATGTGGATTGCACGTAGGGCGTTTAGCAAGTCGTTTGTGCGAGGAATTACAGGCCCCTTTTAGGAAATTATCTGAAAATCCCACTTGGCCATCTAAACTCGGTGGCATAATAATCGTAGATGCTGCTGCTGAATCTCAAACTGGAGTAAAAATCCCGGAAGGTATTCCCATTTGTGTAATCGACCACCATGATACATGTGAATGGGAATTTGGGCTAGGAGATCTCGAACTAAGAGGAAACGCCAGGGCAACGACTCAGATGATTTTTGAGTACTTGGAAAAACACTCACCTGAAACACTGACCAACGAAGTTCGCAAACTATTACTTGCAGGACTCATCACTGATACTGGAAGATTCCGTCATGCAGATGAATCGTCTCTAAGAACAGCAGCAAATCTGTTGCAAAATGCAGATTTTGAGTATCAAGAATTTGTAGAAAGCATACAAACTGAAACTATGAATGCCAGCGACAGAGGAGCTATTGTAAAAGCCTTAACTCGATGCCAATCAATCGAATCAGGACAATGGAATCTGGTACATACTTACGCAGGAATACTCGAAGGCCGTGTTGCAGGATTATTGGTGCAAGCAGGAGCCGAAGTAGCATTGGTCTCACGTAACCGAGACGGAGAAACTCGACTAACTGCCAGAGCACCTCGATCTTCTACAATTTCTGGGATTCACCTAGGTAAAATGATGCAGGAATTAGCAGAGAAGATGGGCGGTGAAGGAGGAGGGCACGATGGTGCAGCCGGCTGGAGCGGTAAGTGTGACCGTATTGCAGGCGAAACAGCCTTCATCAATATTCTAGCAAAAACAAGGAGGACTGAAAATTGAATCCGGAAGAAATTGTTACAGCCTTTGAAAATGGCGAAAGAGAACTTGACCATCTCTTGGACAAAATGGGATGGACTAGTTGGCTAGGTGTTGCTGAACTTGGTTTAGTACTAGAAAGTGACATTGTCGGATTTTTGAATGACAAACTAACTATTGCAGAAAAAAGTGTTCTTGATTTGGTCAAGATGCGTTTGAATGGAACGATAACATTAGATTCTATAGAAGACGCACTTAAGATAGCAACTAACCCCGAAACGAGAGATCTCTCTCTGGAGGGAAGACTGCGAATGGAACGCGGCCTAGTTCACTTTGAATTGGGAAGTCATGATGCGGCACGCGATGATTTAGCTTGGGCTGAAACTCGCCTAAAGTCTGTTTCAAAGGCCAGCCGTGACCACGACATTGCACTTCTAAACAAAGCAGCTTTTCACATCGCAATCGATGAGCCCATGATGGCATTACATGTGCATGGCGAAATTTCTCGTCACGCTGGACATGCAAATGAAACAATTGCTATTTCTAGATTGCAGGCAGCAAGAATCCACATGGCATTCGGACAGATGTTCGATGCTGCAAGGTGTGCATTCAACGCACATGCCCATGCTATGATAGCAAAACAAAGTGACCTTGCGGTTGAATCAGGTGCGATTTTCGTAGAAATTTCATCTGGTTTTATTGACGAACAGGCTGATAAATTCGCGGATCAAATCGTTGATGCAAAGCCTCTCTCATTGGGTGATGAAGCCCCCGTATTGAAAGTACATCCAGATGATATATCCGGAGTTCTTGAGTGGTGTGTTGAAAACACATTGGAAGGATATTCTGGTGATGAAAGGCCTGATTTACGTGCTCTAGTCATGCTTGCAAAGCGTCTTGAAAAAGAAGAGTTGTTTTCAGATTTACTATCATCGCCAGAGGAAGTGGAAGATGCAATGTTAGCTGCCCTATGTGCATCCATTAGTGATGAAAATGGCGCAAAATTGTGGACTGCTAGAGTTACTGAAATAATGACTCTTAAGAATGTTTAACCAAGCATTTTTTGTGCTTTAACCATCCACTCTTCAGCCCACATCTCACCTGATGTTAGTAATGAGCGAGCCATGAAGAATGCTTCAGCGGCTTCACCAGCATCCAGCAAATCCCGTAGCCGCTTGAGGTCTGGGTCGATTGATTCGCCAACCACTTCTTCACTTTTCTCAACCGGTATATCCGATACTGCTTGTGATAGATTCTGCATTCGCTTAAGGAAATCTGCACGGGTATTGAGTGACGGGCCACTCCATGGTTGTGCATCGGCACCATCCATTGATTGCTTTAGCCTGTCTAAGAACAAATCACGTACTAATTCTGTAGGACGTAACTGCTGAACATGGTCATAGCAAAGCCAAGCCTGGTCAATTTCATTTCGACGTTCGTGTAATCTCCCCAATTCCATCCAAAGTTCATGGTTCGCTGGACGATGTGCCAAAAGATGGTGCACTAAGTCGATGAATAAGTCTTCATGACCAGCTTTTCTTATTCGCTCTAACCTACGGCCATAAATGATATTTGCACGCTGGTCGGAGAAATCTAGCCTTCGACACCGCTTGGCGAAACCCTCCATATCGGTTGAATCAAGTGAAGAAAACCATTTCTCAGGTTCAAGTGAATCTGTGATAAAAGCGGCTTCTAACAATTCCAGACCGACTTCCAAATGGTTGATCCCATGAAGTTGACCAAGTTGGTTCGGATCACGTCCAAGAACTACAAACAAATCTTCCAGAACCATCGATAGGCCTTCATTATCTAAGCGCATATGCTTGATTTCGGCTAAACAGCGCCAATTACGCTCATCCGTAAAGTCATACAATACAGCTTGTTGAGCATTCTGTTCAGCCCAGGCGAAATTTTCTGCTTCATTTGATGGATCTTTTTTTGCGAGTTTCACAAAGCGGTCTGCTTGGCTGCGGTGACGGCTTCCAAGATTACGTCTTGGATGCTGAAGAACCGTGGCACTATCCATCTAACCAACTCACTGAACTGAGACAAAGCCTGAACGGTCATAACCCCATGGAATGGTTGCATCAATTCCTATTTTTGCAGTTTTACCATCTTCCAAACGAGATGGGTCTAGGCTTGACCCTTTTTGGTTAGACAAAATAACTGTATCAGAATCAGGTTGCCAACGAGTCATTAAAGCCCATTCGACCCTAACAGGATTTGTGATATCAATATCTTCATCGACTATTGTAACCATCTTCATTGAACGATGTCCAGCTAGTGCTGCATCGATTGCACGCTTGCCATCTCCTTCATTGTTAACTCGGATTTTAACAACTGCCGACAACCACCCTCCGCCACCTTCGGTCATGTGAACATCGAGACACTCACAAACCTCGTTAACAGCAGATTTGATGGTTGGTGCTCTAGGCAGTCCCATCAGTGTTTTATGCTCTGCTTCAGCAGGAATCAAGGCATGGAATATGGGATTATTACGGTGAGTTATTCCATCTATCACAATTACTGGCTCTTGGCGAACATCGTCAACTGTTCCAGTGATATCGACGTATGGTCCTTCATCATCATCCCCGGTAGTTACTCGACCCCACATGGCATACTCGGCGAACGCAGGAACCTGGATTCCATTTGGTAATGTTACCAATTCAAGCGGCCTACCATGCACTTTTTCGTGCAATGCTGCTGCAATTGTTAATTCGTCAATATTGGAATCAAAAGACATTGCTGCAGCAAGAAGTACTACAGGGTCGGGGGCATTGATTACAGCGATATTTACTTCACTCCCTTCACTACGGGCATCACCGGTCATGGAATGGAGGTGACGCGGTACTATCCTAGCGACAAGGTGATTTTTATCGCGCAAGTATTGTCGGTGGAATGACATATTACGAATGCCATTATATTCTGCTATAATCACACTTGCCGACATATATCTGCCACGGTCTTCTCTCCAGTGGTGAGGAATTGGGAGTAATGTCAAATCAGGAGATTCTTGTGGGCATTCTAATACCGGTCCGGATTCCACAATCTTTGGAATCCCAGGGTTATCCATAGCCCAACCCAATAGGTCAATGAAATCCTCCGGCTCAATCGATAAGGCCGCACACAGGCGAGGTCTTGTAAGCAAATTTACAGCGGCTCTGTGACCGGGGGACTCAACCAAATTCTCGAACAATAGCAACCCATGATCAGTGGATTTAGACTTATCAAATATGCCGTGCAGTACACTGGTTGGCTCAACCACAATATCGGCTGCGCCCAACAAATCACGGAATGCCATGTCTCCTTCGTGAAGGTCAATAACCATGAACATTGGCCTATCCATTAGCGGGTTAGTGCACCATTCTAACAGGTTACTTTCATCGGCATCATGAAATAGGGGAGGTAGGTCGGCAATTTGCTTCTATGGAGTGATTTGGCATGGGTCGTGGATTATTCGCAGGTACCAAGATGGCAAAGGACCGTCAAAAGTTTAGATGGTCTGACCGTAGATACAAGAAGCGTATGCTCAAATCTCGGGCTAAGCATGACCCACTTGCTGGTTCAACCCAAGCAAAGGGTATCGTTATCGAAAAAGTCGGAATCGAGGCAAAGCAGCCTAATTCCGGAATTAGAAAAGCCGTTAAGATTACACTAATCAAGAACGGTAACAAACTTACTGCTTTCGCACCTGGTGATGGTGCAATCAACTTCATCGATGAGCACGATGAAGTAATGGTCGAAGGAATCGGTGGAGCCATGGGTCGTTCATACGGAGATATTCCTGGTGTCCGATACAAGGTCATCCAAGTTAACGGAGTCTCACTAGATGAGATGGTACGTGGACGAAAAGAGAAACCTATTCGATGATTCGGAGTGATTTAGATGAGTGAAGAAGTCGAGATACAAGAAGAATCAGCCCCGGAAGAGATCAAGCCTATTGCTGGAATCGGAACACTTGTGTTTGGCAAGTATGATGCAGCAACAGTAGTTTGCCGAGACCCAGGACTTGCACCTTACATTAATCTGTCAACCGTTGGTGTACCACACACCGGTGGCCGTCATGCAAATGCATGGTTTGGTAAAGCACGCTTATCTATTGTTGAGCGATTTGTCAACAAACTAATGCGTACTGGAAAGTATACTGGTAAAAAGATGGGCGCTCTAAAGGCATTCGAATCTGCTTTGGATTCAATTGCTGAGCGCAGTGGCAATAACCCGTTGCAAGCGTTCGTTGATGCGATTTGCTCAGCTGCTCCAATGGAAGAGATTACAAGAATCAAGTTTGGTGCGGTATCTCAACCCAAGGCTGTAGACAGTTCACCTTCTCGTAGACTCGATGTAGCACTAGCAAATTTGGCCAAAGGTTCTCAACAGGGAACTTCGAAGTCCAAGCGAACTCTAACTCAATGTATTATCAATGAAATTACAAAGGCAAGTAACAATGATGTTACGTCTTACGCTGTTTCAAAGAAAGAAGAAGTTCAGCGTATCGCTGCAAGTGCACGCTGATACAACACGGCTAAACACGGTGTTGCTGGCAACACCTGACCCCAACGGTCAATAGTGGCAGGCTATGCGTCACGGCTATGTCAGACTACAGTGCTTCGACCAGAATCAATTGGCTCAACACTATTTTTCTTATTTCAACGCCTGTACTTGCGTTGGCAGGTGTTGTGTTTCACTGGATGTATTTTGGAGCACCAGGGTGGGCTGAAGCAATTTTATTCATTTCTTTTTACTATGCATGTGGATTATCAATAACAGTTGGATACCACAGACTATTTTCACATCGCTCTCATGAAGCATCATGGCCATTGGTATTATTCTACTCAATATTTGGAGCAGGCGCCTTTCAAAATTCAATAATTGAATGGTGCTCCGATCATCGCAACCACCACAAAAACACTGATACTGAGAATGACCCTTATTCTGCACAGCGTGGATTTTGGTACTCACACATGGTCTGGATTATGATTGAAGAAGATGCTTTCAAAAATAATTTCACCAATGTCAAGGACCTCGAAGCAAGTAAAATTATACGTTGGCAGCACAGAAATATATTCCTAATAGGTGGAGTTTCGGGAGTGATTTTACCTGCACTAATTGGGTATTTGGTTGGCGGTGTCGCTGTAGCCGTCGGCGGACTAGTATGGGGAGGATTTGTCAGACTAGTATTCGTCCACCATGGAACATTCCTCATCAATAGTGCAGCTCATATTTGGGGTACACAACCATATTCCGAAGAAAACTCTAGCCGAGATTCCTTTTGGCTTGCATTCCTGACATTTGGAGAAGGATACCATAACTTTCACCATACATTCCAAGCAGATTATCGAAATGGACACAAGTGGTACCATGCCGACCCAAGCAAATGGTGGATTCGTGCTTTCAAAATAATGGGTATGAAATCAAACCTTAAGAAAACACCAAAGCATTCAATCGAAGTTGCAAAACTGGATATTAAATTTAAGAAGAATGCTACTAAACTTAGTTCCAAGAACATTGATGTCAGCCAATACGAAGTACAACTTACCAAGCACCGTGAGTCGATGCGAACTTGCTTATTTGAGATCCATAAGGCCAAAAAAGACTTGAAAAATGCAATGAATAACCAAAAGGAAATCCTTCGTCAGAAGATTATTGAGATGAAAGAATCATATGCTCAAATAAAGAATGATTTGAAGTTATTATTCCTAGAAATGAAGGCACAAAATATAGTAAAAGCCTGATTGGTTCAACTAGAACACAGCACATCGTTTGACCAGTATTTTCGTAGTCGATTTGATAAACCCCTTCAAGGTGGCGAAGCCTGACGAGAGTCAGGTGATTCACCATGGGCCGTAAAGAAGACAACATCAAGAAGGCAACAGAAGTAATGCACATTCTACCTCAGATTCGCAACCTCTGTATCGCAGCACACATTGACCATGGAAAAACAACACTTTCCGATAACCTGATTGCAGGTGCTGGAATGATGAGTGAGGAACTTGCTGGTAAAAGCCGTGTTCTTGACTTTGATGAGCAAGAAAGCGCTAGAGGAATCACAATTAACGCTGCATCTGCATCAATGGTTCACGCGGTTGATGATACTGATTACCTGATCAACCTAATCGACACACCAGGTCACGTTGACTTCGGTGGAGACGTTACCCGTGCTATGCGTGCTGTTGACGGATGTTTCATCCTAGCATGTGCTGTTGAAGGGCCAATGCCCCAGACTGAAACTGTTGTCCGACAAGCATTGAAGGAGAAGGTTAAGCCTGTATTGTTCATCAATAAGGTTGACCGCTTGATTAATGAATTGAAAGTAACTCCTGAAGACATGCTAAAGAGATTCGAAGAAACTATTGTCAAAGTAAACAAACTTATCCGCTCATTCGCTCCAGAAGGTATGGAAAAGAAATGGCAAGTCAGTGTCATGGATGGTACCGTAGCATTTGGCTCAGCATATCACAACTGGGGAATTACAATTCCTTATATGAAGAAGTCTGGCGTTTCTATGACTCAAATATTCGAGTACTGTAATAATGAAGACCAGAAAACATTAGCTCAAAAGGCACCTGTGCACGAAGTTCTATTGGATATGGCTGTTTCAAAACTTCCTGGACCGGTTGAGGCTCAACCATACCGTATTCCAAATATTTGGAATGGAGATTTGGAGACGCCAATTGGAAAGGCAATGATTTCTTGTGATCCTGATGCAGAACTTGCAATGATGATTACTAAGATTTGGATGGACCCTCACGCAGGAGAAGTTGCGGTTGGACGTATCTACTCTGGTTCAATTAACCAAGGTGAATCGGTTTTCGCTATCGGTGCTGCAAAATCAGAACGTGTTCAACAAGTGAGCATGATGGTTGGAGGCGATAGAATTCCTGTACCAAAGGTTGTAGCAGGTAATATCGCTGCGATAACTGGAATTCGTTCTGCAGCTGCTGGTGTCACACTATCTCGTAACAAAGATTTCACACCATTCGAAGCAATTAGACACTACTCTGACCCGGTTGTCACTGTGGCTGTTGAGCCAAAGAGCATGAAGGACCTTCCAAAGTTCATCGATGCACTTCGCTCACTTGCAAAATCTGATGCTTCACTGCAAATCAGTACCAACCAGGAAACTGGAGAGGCACTTCTTGCGGGTATGGGAGAATTACATCTTGAAATTACAGTGTACCGCTTAGAGGAAGAACAGAATATCAAGGTAAAAGTAAGCCCTCCAATTGTTGTATACAGGGAATCTGTTGAAGGCACTAACAGAGGACATTCTTTTGAAGGAAAGTCTCCAAATCGCCACAACAGATTCATGATGGAATGTGAACCTCTTTCACCTGAAGTTGTTAACGCACTGAGAGACGGACAACTTGGAAATGGAACTATCCGAACCGGAGATGCAAAAGAAGTTGGACGCAAATTCGGAGAACTTGGAATGGATAAGGACAAGATGCGTAAGATTTACGCAATTAATGGAACTAACGTTCTAGTCAATGATACAAAGGGTATTCAGGGACTTCACGAGACTCGTGAATTAATTATCGAAGCATTCAATGAAGTATGCAAGAAAGGGCCAGTCGCTGATGAACCTGTTATGGGAATGATGGTACGACTCGTCGATGCTAAACTCCATGAAGATGCAATTCACCGTGGACCCGCTCAGACAATTCCTGCAGTCCGCAATGGAATCAAAGGTGCAATGCTGCGTGCTCGTACAGTAATGATGGAGCCAATGCAGAGATCACACGTCAGCGTTCCTAACGACTGGCTTGGTCAAGTCACACGTGAAATCACCAACCGCCGTGGAATTATCGAAGATATGCCTTCTGAAGGTGAAGCAACTACTGTTATTGGAACTCTACCTGTTGCTGAGACATTTGGATTCTCCAATGACATCCGTGCAGCATCACAAGGTCGTGCAGTTTGGAACTCAGAAAATATTGGATTCGAAATACTGCCTCCTCAATTATTCGAGAAGGTAGTAGGTGAAATTCGTACCCGTAAGGGATTGAAACCTGACCCAAATCCTGAATCTTACTACGCTGAGTGATTTGTAGTATTAGTCAATTAGACACCAATAGAGTGGTGCTTAAAATGGGTAAGTTACTAGGAATTTACACTTCAACTGGTGGAGTTCCAAAGTTATCAATTAATTCTGTTGAGGTTGACCTCAATGGGCTAATTGGAGACGAACAACAAAACAAAAAGCACCATGGTGGACCATTGAAAGCCATTTGTGTGTTGGAAAATGAAGTTCTCTGTAAACTACGAGATGAAGGCCATCCAATAACTCCAGGCAGCACTGGAGAGAACCTCTTGATAGAAGGATTCAATCTGGAAATTGGTTCGGTATTTTCAATAGGACTAGTTGAATTAGAAGTTATGTCAGCAGCATCTCCTTGCTACAAAATATCGGCTTCGTTCACTGATGGGCAATATCGGAGAATGTCAAATGAGAAGTTCCCCGGTGAGACTAGGTGGTACTGTAGGGTTTTGAGCGGTGGCTCAATTAGTATATCCGCTTAAGTTGGTAATCAGTCAACTCACGAAGGGCGCGTATTGCTGGGCTGTCTGGTATCCTGTCCAGAGAGTCATGTGCCTTGCGATGGTATGATTCCGCTTTCGTTCTGGCATATTCAATCGAACCAAGGTCTTCTAACGCCTTATGGGCGCAGGTAACCTGTTGCGCAGTAACATTGTCGCCCTTGCCTAAAACTGCGAGTAACTCGTCTTTTGATTGTGAAGGTGGTTGGTTAAGGGCATGTATAACCATCAGGGTGCGCTTACCTTGCGCAACATCACTACCACTTGGCTTACCAAGCGTATCGGAATCCGATAATACATCGATTAAATCATCCATTAATTGGAAACATAGACCAACAGATAGACCCCATTCATGCATACATTGTATCGTTTCGTCATCAGCACCTGCAAGATGTGCACCGACTTCAGCACAGGTGAGGAACATCGCTGCTGTTTTGCCATGGATCATTGTGATATATTCCTCTTCAGAAACTGTTTCTCTGTCTTCAAATTCGATATCCAGTTGCTGGCCTTCGCTACACTTACGCACCATTCGACCAATTCTCTTAACCAAAAATGGTAATTGTGCAGGCTCAATGCCCTCTGCCACAGCCATTGCTTCAAATGCAATTGCAAGCATAGCATCGCCTGCATTAATTGCAGTAGGCAAATCATATGCAATGTGTACTGCAGGTCGACCACGTCGAATCTCATCATCATCCATTATATCATCATGAACAAGGGTGAAATTATGGATGATTTCTATTGCTGCACCCACATCGAGCATCCCCGAATGCGTATCCCCTACGGCTTTAGCTACTAACCAGGGAAGAGTTGCACGGAGTCTCTTCCCGCCACCTTCTAGAAGATGCATCATTGCCCCCGAGAGTCTCTCAAGAGAAGTGTGCTTTAGTGCCCGTTCAATACGGTGTTCAACCAGTTCTTTGACTTCCGCTATGCTAGTGTTCAAGTCTGCACCAGTAGCACCTGGAAGCATGTGTGACACATCGCCCATATCATGGATTAAATCATCTGCAACAGCACAGCCGGGACGCCACCAATCATCATTCATCATTCGTGCCGCAATACATCTGAACCATGGGGCGATTACATTTTCTGGATCCTCAGCAATTAGTAATGCCTCAAGTTCTTCTTGGCTAACCCATTTAATTTCACTAACTTCATTTGGATTAGGGTTGACCTCAACATCCGCATGAATTACTAAGCAATGGTCAATTTCTCTTTCAATCCAATTTTCATCTTGCCGGGCTTGATAGCGCATTTTCGTTACAAATTCGAACTTTTCAATATCGATTTGATTTGGATTGATACCCAATTCTTGTTCGAGTTTTCTTATTGCTGCACGCTTTACTCCAAGGTCGTTTCTCGGCTCCATTTCGTCATCACTATGCAGTGGGTGTGAGCAACATGAGTTAGCCCATATATTAGGAAACGTAATTTTGTGCGCTGCTCTTCTTTGTAAGAGAAGCCTTCCTGATGAATCAAACAGTAGAACACTAAATGCACGGTGATACATTCCAGTTTGGTGATGGCTATCAAGTTTGGAAACCGGTCCGATTATCTCATCATTTTCGGTAACTTGGATGACTGCTTCAGACATTAGAGACTCCTGAATAGAGTCACTACCCAGCAATACCTCAGAGGCATCAGCTTCTACTTGGACAGTAGGAACATCACCAATGACATATCCGGACATACACTCACCTATCGTTGGGTTTCGCGGCCACTACATCAAGGGTTCCCTGCGACAATCCGGGTACCAATTACGGCCCTACCTTCAATTGCAGCAAGGACTCTATCGGCATATTCACCATTGACAAGAGTTACTTCAATTCCTTTTTCAGCAATCATTGCACCTCTTGAGGCTTTTAGGCCAATACCACCTGTAACATCAATTTCCGTTGCATGATCTCCTTCGAAGAACATACTAGGGTCCCAAATTTCAATCAAATCTTCGGGTCCTGCTCTAGCAGGAGGAATTTTCAGAATACCATCAACTCCTCCAATCGCAAAAACCACCCTCTCGACATCGGGTAATTCAGTAGCATACCGGAAAACAATATCATCACCGGAAAGTATTCCAAATTCTCTTTCAGAGTCTGCAACTACATCTCCAAATAGAACAGTAACGCCATCACAAACCGGTAATTCACCTTCGAATTTAGGACCGGTTCCCTTCGCCCAAGTGTGTGGAGCGAAAGTTTGAGCATGAAGTCCGTGTTTTGTTAGTGATTGCATTACTAAATCATTCAACTCTAGCATGTCTGAGCGGACTTCTGCAATTGCGTCATTTTGGAAAATACCATCAACGCGTCCCTCAGCCAATCGGTATTTCTTGGCCTTCATGTGTCCAAACGAGCCTGCGCCGTGCACAATTACAAGTTTCTTATCAGATCTCGAACAAGCAGCAGCCAACGAATCGATTACCTCGGAATTTACTGTGCACAAGTGTTCTTTGTGGGTGATTAAACCACCTCCCCACTTGATGACTACAGTGCCGCCCATGCTTATGCTATACAATTCGCCCTAATGTGTGCATTGGATTTACATGGGAGTTGGGACAGGACGGTAACATGTCAGAGTCCGCTAGTGTCGATGAGTTCATCCGTCATATGCAAGCTGAATTAGAGTCCTGCGAAGATATTGTAGACAAAGTTGAGCGTCAAAAACGCCAATGGCAAATAGAATCTTCACTACTACTAGCAATGGACTTTTCTAAAAAATTCAAGGAACTATCAAATCTAGGGCAAAACCCAATGAAAATTATTGAAGCCTTACAAGTACCAGATGGGGAAAATGCAAACGCTGCAAAACTCATAATGGCAATTGCAGGCGGAGTGTGTCCAACATGTGGAACTCAACTTGAGTCCGATCTTAATTTCTGTTCGAGTTGTGGAAATTACGCTGAGTAATCATTCCTCTTCCCAGATTGCAATCATATCTTGGATTGAAGGGTCTTCTTCTTCAACATGGAATAGGTATTCCGCTGGCATTTCTTCACAAAGGAATACTGTAGTTCCTGCACGCCAAATTGTGAATCCATCAGCAATTGCTCTAGTAGTATCAACTTCAAGGATTGCAGGACGACTAATTCGTACGTGTCCTGCCTCCATAGCATTGGAAATTGTTTTAGACAGGTGTACGTGCTTTCTGTCACCTGCTGTAATTCCAAGTTCCATATGAGTTGCAACGGTTTCTGGGTCACAGGGCCAATATAGTGCTTCAGGAATATCGTCTGTAGGTAGGTCAAGTTCTAGCTCAATGGAATGACCATATGTCGCTCTGATATTTTCACCTTCAACCTGGTAACGCCCTTTTTCATCTGCATTTGCGATAGCTTCGAAATGCCATCCACGAATCCAGTGGTAATGTTTGCGCTGCTTCTGAATTGCCTCTGACAGTTCACGTGAGTTGACCCAACCGTTCAGATCCATCTCAACTCCAAATTTCTCTGGAGCATGGCGAAGAACAAGCGCAAGTATGCGCCCTAGACTATTGGATTCTCTATCGGACATGATGAATTTGCCCTCAGCATTGCATGTCGGGCAGTTTGTTCCGCTAAAATGACCATGGGTTCTGCATTGTCGCAACATAGTATCATCCCGCCGACAGGCGATGTGTTGTTGAACCTTGTGTATGAGAGTTGTCGGAATTGAACACAGATTTATCTCAAGTTGTGATGGAAGAATGCGAAAGGTTGCCTTCGTTTGCCCCCGATAAGCAATTATTTTGTTGGTAGCGGGCTCTTTTACAAGGAGAGTGTTCAAATGCGACTATCCTAGTCCCTGTAATATGTCAGACTGGGGATTCCGCAAAGGAAGACGCGAGGCAGCAGACAACCTGACCGCAGATGAAGAGGGAGACTGCCCTCGATGTGGTGGTGAAAAACAGCCCTCGACTCTAGCGGGCTATCTCTCATGTTCACGATGCCAATACGAATGGAAAGACCCAGATCATGTAGCCAAAAAGCGTGGACCTCCAGATACATATCGACGTGATGCTGAACTCATAGAAGACTTCAAGAGAGAAATGGAGGGTGGACAATTATCTAATGTTCTTGGAATTGACAAGAGTCTGTCTGGCAAACAGGAAGCCTCGCTACAACGTCTTGAAGATAAATGGATGAGTGGAATGAGTGGACATTTTAATGCGGCTACAGAAGAGAGAAAGCCGCTGATGATTTCTTTTGATGATGACGATAACCTTGTCGATACTACAATTGGTAGTATCACAATTGTTGCAAATGGATTTGATGGTGGAGAAGAAATCAGACTTGAATACCCTGGTCTGGGAACTGAATTCTATTCATATGATGAATCAAGTGAAACCGGATGGCGCAAAGGACGTAGCCCCGAAGATACTGCACGATCAATTGCCCAAGTCATCAATCGACATTCAAAGTTAGTTTATGCTAATCAAGATGGAGCAACGGTTCTATTGGAATTACGTTCCGAGCAATTAAATGTCGATTCTTTGGTAATATTCGTTGATGACCCCGGAGGCACTGATATTGTGGCAGAGAAAGGTGGAGTCTCAATGGACCCACGTGATGTTAAGATGCTAGAAGACTACCGTGTAGTTGTAGAAATTTGTTTAGCTGATGGAATTATATCACCATCTGAGGACCAGATGCTATGGGCTATGCGCCAACAATTAGGTATTGATGAGCAACTACATGTTCAGATTGTTCAGCAAATTTTTGGCGACCATGCACTCAAAGAATGTACGGGCTGTGGCGAAATGGCTGAACTATATGTCGACTACGCTGCATGGTACTGCCATAAGTGTGAAGATTGGTGTTAGTTAATCGTTTTATAGATTCATTATCAGCCATTTACATAATTGAGTTGCGAGGCATATTCATAAGGCGAGAGCCAATCGCACGAATCGGCGAGTTAACATGGCCGAACAAGTACTTTACATTGGAATAGACCTTGGAACCTTCCGCTCTGTTATGGTATCCAGCGATAGCCACGAAGAAGAGGAACTAACAGTAATTGGAACCCCAAAGGATCCAATCGCACGAAATTTCCTGAAGAGAGACGTCCTCTTTGGCGAAGAAGCACTAAAGAATAGGCTTGCACTAAACCTATTCCGGCCTCTAGAACTAGGTGTCATCAAAGACACACCTGAGGACCGTGAATTTATTGCACATTTCATTACTCATCTAATCGGTCTATCCGATCCTGAAGACTATGACCGTGTCGTCGCTGTTATTGGAGCGCCTGCGGAAGCAAGCCACGTTGACAAGACTGCAATTTTTGACGCTGCAGCCGGTTCAGTTAACGCTGCAATGATTATTTCAGAGCCGTTCGCAGTTGCATACGCTCTAGATATGATTGAACACACTCTTGTTATTGACATCGGTGCTGGAACTACTGACTTGTGTCGTGTATACGGTACTATCCCAGGTCCAGATGACCAAATGCACACAGGATATGCCGGAGATTATGTTGACAACCAAATTATTGTCGAAATCCAGCGCAAGTACAATGGAGCTCAAATCACCAAAGATATGGCACGCCGTTGGAAGGAGAAATATTCCTTTGTTTCAACCTCAACTCCTGATGAGCCAGTAATGGTAGACTTCTCAATCGAAGGTAAAGCAATGACTCTAGATATCACAGATTGTATCCAAAATGCATGTGAATCCATTGTTGACCCTATCGTTGAAAATGTCAAGGAATTGATTTCCCAATCCAATCCTGAATTCCACACCGAATTCCGCAGGAACATGGTTCTTGCAGGTGGCGGCTCTGGTATAGCGGGTCTTGGTGCAATGATCGAGCGCAGGCTTTCTGATATGGGCGATGTAAATGTTCACGTTGTCGATGACCCAGTTCGCCTAGGCGCAATGGGTGGTCTAAGACTATCCATGGAAGTCCCTGAGGACATGTGGAAGAACCTAACACTAGCAAGTCGCTGATTGGGAAGTTCACTCTTCCTCATAGTTTCTTGTCACTAGAGGTGACTCACAGTGAGGACAAGAGTCATCGGGCGAAAGTAGAAGTGGATTTACTGCTAAGACAGCAAGGCAAGTTGGACATGCTGCTAGCATTTCATTAGGATCCAACTGTATCCCTTCATTGTGTACAGAATGACCGCTGTAGCCCATCTTGTAGACCGGGTGGAAATGAATTCGAATAAAGCGAATTGAGGAAAATGTAGCCCATCCGATTAGAAGTGTTATCAGCCACGAACCACCAGAGCCTACAAAC
>Ga0233427_10000212_pt1 | contig 77588 bp, 73 predicted proteins | sample SI_118_April2016_5_FD_179885 | JGI IMG/M metagenome (GOLD analysis project Ga0233427, IMG submission 179885) | Seawater microbial communities from Saanich Inlet, British Columbia, Canada - SI_118_April2016_100_MG | ecosystem: Environmental > Aquatic > Marine > Inlet | place: Canada: British...
AGAGAATAGAAGTATTATTAGTTTTTTCATAGTTTTATAGATTTATATATTTCTTCATAAATAATTCCTACAACATAAACAGCACCTCTTTCAATTTTTTCGACAAAATATAATTTCATACCATCATTAAATCCTACATATACTAAAGCACATTTGTAATCAACCCAATTGCTTTGCTTGTAGCAAATTTGATTATGCAAAGTTTTCCATTTACCTCTATAGTTTTTTCCATTTGCCGTGATTTCATAATCTCCATTTTTATAATGTATTTCTTCTACAAGACCACGATAAAGACCATCATCATAATGACCAAATAGTTTATTACCAACAAGTACTTTTGAAATCTGATTATTATAGAGTTGTGTAAGATTACGAATATTAACACCTGATATCTCTGCATTAATAGTTGCAGATATAAAAAAAACAAGTAGAAATATACTGAATTGTTTTTTTATATTTAGTAGTCTTTTTTTCACTATGAGTTAATTCTACTACTTAAATCAATCAAAATATAGTAATTGACCTCAAGTTTTGAGATTTTAGTGCTAAAGTTTGATATTATTTTACCTATACGAAGGTTTATCTAAAAAAACTACTTTTAAATTACAAATTTATACCAAAAAGATAAAGATGCTATCATAAGATGAGCAAAAGTGTTTTATCCTTCTTAATTGTGTAGGTATATTCCAGTAAAATCATTATAATCTTTCCACAACATATAGTGGCTATCGTAGAGAGAAAGACCAAATTCATTGTAATGAAGAAAATGGATAGTTATTATAAATAATGAAGGTAGTTTATGTTGGATGAGGATAATTTAGTTTCCGTATTTGGAGGAACAGGATTTGTTGGATCTAGATACATTAATTTATATAAAGATCAATGCATCTTAGTTCCAAGAGGTGAACATAGGCCTTTATCCAATAATGTACTTTATTTTATAAGTACAGTTGATAACTATAATGTATATACAGATATTCATATTGATATCGAAACTAACTTAAATGTGTTAATGAATGTGCTATCTAATATTAATAGGGATAAAGAAGTTGTTCTTAATTTTGTTAGTTCGTGGTTTGTATATGGCAAAGTTGATAAGTTACCTGTTTCAGAAGATGCTTACTGTGACCCAAGAGGTTTTTACTCTATTACAAAGCGTGCTGCAGAGCAATTGCTCATATCTTACTGTGAAACATTTAATATTCCATATAGAATATTGAGGCTTTGTAATGTATACGGTGTAAGTGATAATAAAGTTTCTACTAAAAGAAATGCACTACAACATTTAACTAGAAATATTGTATTGAATAAAAATATTGATTTGTATAATGAAGGTAGTGATATAAGAGATTTTATGTATGTTGATGATGTATGTAGAGCTATTGATTTAGTTATTAAAAATAGCAGGCTCAATGATATTATTAATATAGGTAGTGGAACAGGGAGTAATTTTTTTGACATGATGAATTATGTTAAAAAAACAACTAAATCTTGTAGTAAAATTTCTTCCATATCACCACCAGACTTCCATAATATAGTTCAGGTTAAAGATATGATTCTTGATGTATCTAAACTTGCTAAGTTAGGCTTTGAAAATGAAGTTGATATTTATTCAGGGCTGGATATTTTGATCGGACATTATAAAAAGGACATTATATGATAAAAAAAATACCGGTAAAGACAGTTATTCCTGAAATGCCTAAACCAAATCAATCCAAGAAACAATATACAGAGTTTGATGGTCGTAACCCATTTGCCAGCCAAGCGAAGTTGTTACTTCACCACGATAAACTAAATCAATATTTAACTAATGGAGATGTTGATTGTCCAATTTTTATGGAAGTTGGGCTCACTGATAAGTGTAATATGGAATGCGAGTGGTGTATTACAGAAAATGGTAGAGATAATAAGCATGGTGATAGTTTATCTTTAGATGCTCTCGAGGGATTCCTGTCTCAATTTTCCTCTATGGGAGGAAAGGCTATAACTTATTGTGGACAGGGAGAGCCAACATTTTATAGGTATTTTGAAGATGCTGTAGATTTGGCGAAAAAGCACTCCTTAAAACTTGGACTTATGACAAATGGTGTCTATAAAGAAAGATATAACACCATTATTGGTAAGAATTTTGAGTGGATACGAATCTCACTAGACACATTAAACGCTAAAGACTATTTAAAATGGAAAAGAGTTGATGGTGTTCATATTATAAAAAGAAATATTGACGCTTTAGCAAAGTATCCTGTAAAGGTTGGTATTAATTGTAATGTAGGAAATAATATTACCGTTGAACATGCTAAAGAGCTAATTGAATGGAGTCATGAAAACCAGGGTGTTTCATATATTCAATTCAGACCGATTTTACCTCGCTATTATAAATCCGAAGAGAAACGTTACATCAAAACAGAGGGAGTTTCTGGCATTAACAATGATGTGTGGAACTACTTAGATGAGGTTGCTAAAGATGACCCTATCATTAATTTGAGTGATGATAAAAGATATGATTTAATCAATGGTACAGCTTTTAGCTTTAGAAGTTGTGAAGGACATTTTTTTGAGCCAATTTTAAATGCCTCAGGTGAAGTAAAAGTTTGCACATACCACCCAACTGATAAAAATCTAACATTCGGCAACATAAATGAATCTTCTTTTTCTGATATATGGAAATCGGAAAAGAGAAAAGAGGCAATTAAATATGTTAGAAGTCTTGATTACATGAATAAATGCCAAATGTGTTGTAAGTTATCTGAGCCCAACAAATTAATAGACTTTCTTACACATCCTGATGAAATAATGGATATTGATTTTTTATAAAGCAAAACACGTGACTAAAGATATATTTGCTGTTGTTGTTTTAAGGCATAATAATTTTGATAAAGTAATCAAGGCATTAGACTCGATTTATAATGAGGGATCACATGATTTACTGATTATTCTTGTTGATAATGGCTCTTCAGATGGAAAACTTCCTGATATTAAAAATAGATATGATAACTTAGAAGTTGTAATTAGCCATGATAATTTACTTTATTGTTCTGCATATAATATTGGTATAGAAAGAGCACTTTCTATGGGGGCGAAGTATATCAATATTGCACATGACGACTCTTATGACTATTCTAGTAATTATTTTGACATAGTGAGGGATGTGTTTGAATCTGACCCCTTAGTTGGCTTAGTTGGTTCTAAATGTCTAGGGCTTTCTGGTAAAGTTGCATGGGGTGGTGAAAATCACAAAAAACTTGGTGTTGATATGAATACACCTACTTGTGGATATACTATTAGCAAAGATGCATTTAATAAGATAGGTCTACTTGATGAAAAGCTTGGTGTCTACTTTGAAGATTTGGATTTTATACAAAGGTTGCGAGATAAAGGACTGATAACTAACTACATAGATTCTATCAGTTTTACACATATGGGCTCAGATGTAGATGATGCTGCTAATCGACATCTTGGTTGGCGTTGTCACTATTATAGAGTTAGGAATTTGTTTTGGTTTATGAAAAAACATAAAAAACATATGTCATCACGCCTTGTTTTTTACTCTATAAAACGTATATTACCGTTTCATTTTAGCACTATTCGAAGAGTTGTTTTTGATCTGGATTTTAAGAACTTTGTTATTATTACCTCTTGTGTAATCACAGGGTTATTTGTAGGGTTGTTTTTTCCATACGTGGATTCATCTAAAAAACACAAAAGTCACCAAAAGGCTTAGCCCATAGGCTGAAAAGTCATCAATAAACCATGATAGTCTAATGTCATATTTTTCTGACTATTCTTATCCCAAATAGTCTACTTGCCATTTAAAATAGATATTAGTTTGTTTTAAAAATAAAAGTAAGTAAATGATAAATAAATGTCTATTCCCTGCTGCAGGATATGGAACTCGTTTTCTACCAGCAACTAAAGCAGTTCCAAAAGAAATGTTACCAATACTCACAAAACCTTTACTTCAGTACGGTGTTGAAGAAGCTCTTTCAGGTGGAATAAAAACTATGGCAATTGTTACTGGAAGGGGAAAAAGATCTATCGAAGATCATTTTGATAATTCATTTGAATTAGAGTCGCAATTAACTGGAACATCCAAAGAACATTACTTAAATGAGATAAAAAATGTTATTGAAACAGCAACCTTTACTTATGTTCGTCAAAGAGAAATTCTGGGCTTAGGTGATGCTATTCTCACAGGTAAACCATTAATTGGAAATGAACCGTTTGCTGTAATCCTGGCGGATGACTTATGTGATACTAATGGAATAAGCGTTATTAGTCAGATGGTAGAAGTTTATAATAAATATAAATGCTCAATAATTGCCATTGAAGAGGTTCCTCAAGAACAAGCTTGTAATTATGGAATCATAACAGGAGAATGCATTGATAGTGATTCTAAAATCCTTAGAGTTGAGAGCATGGTAGAAAAGCCTAAAAAGGCTCTAAGTAACTTGGCCATCATTGGACGCTACATTCTTACGCCCGATATTTTTGATATACTTAGTAAAATAAAACCTGGGGCGAATGGAGAAATTCAAATTACTGACGCTTTACTTACTCAAGCTAAAGAAGGGAGAGTAATTGCTTACAAGTTTCAAGGAACTCGATTTGATTGTGGAAGCGTAAAAGGTTTTCTAAATGCTACTAATTATTTAGCTAAAAAGAATAATATTTGATTATTAATTTGATTTATATTCAGGAACTAATTTAATCAAAATTTCACTAATTTTTTTTGTTTCAAGTTTGTATGAGGAATTGTAAAGCTCATCTAATAACGGTTTCAAAATAACCCAATCAATCATTTTTTCTTTTGCAGTCATAATCAACTTATGATCTGTTTTTTCAACATCTTCACCCACTAAAAGCTCTTCATAAAGCTTTTCTCCAGGCCTCAAACCTATAAATTCAATTTCGATATCTCCAACAGGATTGTCATCATTCTTTAATGTTAATCCACTTAGATGAATCATCTTTAAGGCTAAATCATAAATCAAAATTGGTTCTCCCATATCTAAAACAAATACATCTCCTCCCTTGCCCATTGCACCAGCCTGAATCACTAGTTCTACTGCTTCAGATATCGTCATAAAGTAACGCACCACTCTAGAGTCAGTTACAGTTACTGGGCCACCATGTTTAATTTGCTTTTTAAACAATGGTATCACTGATCCACTTGAATTCAACACATTTCCAAATCTAACCATTGTTAAATTTGTTTCATGCGGTTGTTTAGCAAGGGCTTGGAGAATTAACTCTGAAACGCGTTTAGTTGCTCCCATAGCACTAGTTGGTCTAACAGCTTTATCTGTTGAAATTAGAACAAATGTTTCCACTTTGCAGGCAATAGCAGCCTCAACTGCAACCAATGTTCCAATACAATTATTAAATACACCTTGAGTTTGATTCGACTCTACCAATGGAACATGTTTATAAGCTGCTGCATGATAAACAGTATCGATATTATAAAAATTGTAAATACTCTCCATTCTTCTTCGATCAGTAACTGATCCTAAAATAGAAAAAATTTCTATTTCAAAATCATTTATGAATGAAAGCTCTTGGTCAACTATATAAAGAGAAGCTTCACTTATATCAAAAAGTACAAGAGCTTTTGGATTTAGAGCAATAATTTGTCTGCATAACTCTGATCCAATTGAACCTCCTGCACCAGTAACCATTACAGCTTTGTCTTTTATTTTTGTTTTAAGTAGATTTTTATTAGGTTTGACAGACTCTCTACCTAATAATTTATCAATCTGAATTTCTTGAAGATCGTCAACTCTTATTTTGCCCTCATACAGCATTAGAAGACTTGGAACAGACCTGACTTGCACATTAAAACTATTTAATTTCTTAAGAATTTGATTTCTTCGATATCTAGATACTGAAGGAATAGCAAGAAAAATCTCATCAACTTTATAGTCTGATATCAAGCTTAAAAGATCTGTAGAGTGAAAAATTTTTGATCCATACATAATTCCGTCCACCAATCTTTTGTCATCATCAATGACTCCAATAACCTTAAATTTATTCAACTGATTAATTGATGAAAGGAGCTGTCTTCCAGCTGAGCCAGCACCATATATTAAGATATTTTTAGTTCTTACATTTTTATCTGAAGAAAATTTATTTAATAGCCAGGCTATAAAAATTCTTGATCCCAAAATACATAGAATAGATAAACCCCAATTAATCAATATAACTGATCTTGGTAAAAAATTAATATTTGACATTAATGCTACCAATCCCCAAAGTATGGAATAAACAGAAATTACTTGAGCAAACTTAACTTGAGATTTTGTGCCGAAGAATCGACTAATATTATGATATAAGTTAAGACTCGAAAAAACAGGCATTGAAATCAAAGGGGCACCAAAAATTAATAATTGTAAGCTACCTTCTGGCCAAAAAAAAGATCCAAGTCTGAGCGAAAAGGAGGCCAATAAAACTAAAATTACGATAATTGAATCCAATATCATCATAATTAATTTTTTAGTTTTACGAGAGAATATTACTGGATTTAGAGACATAACTATTTTGTTGCAATTTCCATAACCTGAGTAATTGCTTCACAGGTATTTTCAATATCTTTGTTAGAAAGAGAGGGATGCACTAAAAACATTAAACTTGTCTCGCCTAACTCTTTTGCAATAATAAGTCTTTGAGAAGGGGGAAAATTTGTTTCATTAAAAGCTTTTTCTAAGTATACTTCAGAACAGGTACCAGAGAAACATGAAATCCCCATTTTAACTATTTCATCTTGAATTACATCTCGATTCCATCCCTTTTTAAGTTGACTATGTTCTACATAAATATAGCACTTATAACATGCATGTTCAATGAAAGATGGGACTTCAGGAACACGCAAACCCTTGAGAGATTTCGCCGCATTCCAGATTCTTTTGCAATACTTTAACCTTATTGTTTGCCAATCATCAATCTTCTTGAGCTGAATACGACCTATTGCTCCTTGCATTTCTGTCATTCGGTAGTTAGAACCAAATGAATCATGAAGCCATCTATATCCGGATAGATGTGTTTTATTAAATACTGAATCATGACTTTTCCCATGATCTTTGTATTCCCATATTTTTAACCATAAACTCTTATTATTAGTTGTAATCATGCCTCCTTCTCCGCCGGTAGTAATAATCTTATCCTGACAAAATGACCAACAACCAATATCTCCAATAGAACCAACTGGCCTCCCTTTATAAGAAGCACCATGGGCCTGAGCACAATCTTCGATAACATACAAATTATTTTTGTTAGATATATCAGATATTTCATCCATATCGCAAGGCCAGCCAGCAAGATGAACACAAATAATTGCTTTTGTTTTTTTTGAGATTGCATGAAGAATTCCATCAGTAGAAATATTTCCACTTTCCTTGTCAACATCAACAAATACTGGAGTAGCACCGGCATTTACAATACTAGAGACAGAAGCAATAAATGTTCTAGAAGTAACAATAACTTCATCGCCTGATGAAATTTTTAATGCCCATAATGCAAGATCAAGCGCAACTGTACCATTTGACAAAGCTACAGCATATTTTGTCTCTGACCAATTTGCAAACTCTTCTTCAAAAAGCTTGCATTCTCTGCCAGTCCAATAATTAACATTACCAGACTTAAGAACAGAGCAAACTGACTCAATTTCTTCATCACTATAATTAGGCCAATTATTCATAATTCAATTATCTCTTCTAATTCATATAAGTTCTTAATTGTATAGTCTGGCTCTCCATTTAAAGGAATTTTGACATCATCATACTCACCGAACCCTCTATTAATGCATATAGTCTTCCAGCCCATTATTTTAGGAGCAATAAAATCTTTTATTGGATTATCTGCTATGTAAGTATAACTTTCACAAGTTAACTTAAAATCTTGTTCAACTTTTTTGAAAGCGCAATCGCTTGGCTTCCAACACTGCTTGCCCCACTGGTCTGTAAAGTAGAATTTTTCTATATAAGGCTTAATATCTAGCATTTTAGCTTTATTTTTTTGCGTTTCCAAATACCCATCAGATAGTAAAGCCAATGGAGCATATTTAGAGAAATGTTTTAAAGCCCATTCAGCATCACTATAGAGTTTTATATTAGGTAAATGAGAGCGGTAAACTCGCACTAATTTATTAACCAATTTTTCCTTTTTCTTGCCAGAATAAATATTTTCCAAGATTATATTAAAAATATAGTCTCTATTACCGGAATTAAAATCTTTCCATGCTTTTTCAAAAAAATTATTAATTGATAGTTCTGATTGTAAAAATGAATCAACTGCAAGAAAGCCACTTTTTACAAAATCTCTTTCTGGAAATAAGGTGTCATCCATATCAAAAACAATAACTTGGGTCAAAGCTTAACCTCGTTTCGATTTGTAAATATACCTTGGTCATATCTCAACATTACAATACCATCCTTCCAGGATTTTTGCATATTATCATCTTGATTGATCCCCAGTATCATTTGTAACATCCAACGTGGAAAATCTGCTCCTGCTTCAGCTGACAAGGGAAATCCTCCACCAAAGCGAGGATTAACTTCAATAAACCGAAACTCTCCACTACTCATCTGGATGCATTGTATTGTTATACAACCCAGCATCCCTTTAAGTGAACCAGCTATTTTATATGCCCAACCAATAATTTCCGAGTCATTAACTGTTATTGCCTTACTTACCTCTCCAGCTCTTATTTCAATTCGAAGCCGTGGAACTGCACATTTAATTTCTCCATTTAAACCCACCAAAACATCAATCGTATATTCATTCCCCTCTATAAATTCCTGGATAATTGGGCTTTCAAGATAATCTAAGAAAAATAATAATTCATTGCAATTATGTATCTTAGTAACCCCAATACTAGCATTACCTTTTGATGGCTTAATAATTAAAGGATATTTATAGTGATTTAATGATTTAGCTTGTTCTATATCATACAATTTGGGTGCAGGAATCTCATTTTTTTCAAAAAAAATTTGTGTAAGATTCTTATCTAAAAAAATTTGATTAACCTCATTAGAGCATAACATTAATTTAACTCCATTACTTTCAAATCTATCTTTAGACAATGATAGAACGTTTAACTCAGTATCAATTGTTGGTATAACTAACCTAATCTTATGCTCAGCACAGGCTAAAAGCAGTTGATCGATATAGCTAGCATCATTAACACTTGGCAAAGTAAAAAATTTATCTGCAACCTGCAAAGCAGGAGCATGGGAGTTCATATCAACAGCATAAACAATTCCATTGATGTTAAGATTTTCTAATGCGCTTTGAAAAAGGCGAACCAACGACACTCTTCGTCCTGCGCTAGTAATTAAAACATTACAATCACGCATCAATATCTTTTTTTAATTTGCCATAAAAATAAGGCATAGTGGAATGGTTATCACTGTTTATTCCTTCTCGATTAAACACCTTGACAAAAGTCATCAGTAAAATTTTCATGTCTAATAATATTGATTTATTGTCAACATACCAAATATCCAAATCGAATCTTTCCTCCCATGAAATAGCATTACGTCCATTTACTTGGGCCCAACCAGTAATTCCTGGCTTAACTTCATGTCGGCGAAATTGCTGATTACTGTAGAGTGGCAAGTATTCAACCAATAAAGGCCTAGGGCCAACTAAATCCATGTTTCCTTTGAAAACATTCCATAACTCTGGAAGTTCATCTAAACTAGTTGAACGTAAAAATTTTCCAAATTTAGTTAACCTATAACTATCATCCAATAAAACCTCTTGAGTGTCTGAATTATTTAACATTGTTCTAAATTTAGTCATTGTAAAGACAACACCATTTAATCCAGTTCGACTTTGCTTAAAAAATATTGGGGAACCTAAATTGATCTTAATTAATAAAATCAATACTAATATAAAAGGAGATAGCATGAATAGAAGCAATAATGCAATAATTCTATTAATCAAAACAAGTACGCAGATAATTATTAAAAAAAATCTTACATTCATCCAATGAAGATACAAAAAATTTAAATTTAATACTTAATCGCATTTATAGTCGAAAACTTTTAAACTATTTCTATATGGATTAGTTAAATCATCAGTATATTCACCCATTATTAGTCTCTATTTAGGTAAAAAAAATTCGGATAAAAAGACTAAATTGTGCAATTTTTTGACCCCTTTGTGTTAATTTAACACAATTATCTTATATCAAAATGGTTCCAGAGTTTTTTTTTGTTCAGTAAGTCTAATATCTACTAAACGATGCTACTCAATATATTCATTTTTTATAATATCATCAAAACTAGAAAGCATTATACCTCCTCCTCTTTGATGGAGTTTCTCAAGAATATAAAAAAATAATGATCTATCTATCACTGTTGGCATAGAAATTGCATAAATATAACTAAAAAATAACCAAATAATAAACATTTGAAACTTATCAAACAGGTTAAAAATAGAAAAATATTTATGCCAATATAAAAATAAACTCGACACTATTGCTGCTAATACACCATCAAAAATAGCACTATAAAAAATAACATCAACTAGAAAAAATTTAATATGAATAAAATAATATTAATAAAAATAGAAAGATGAATGTGGCAATTAGAGCTTTAGAAATTCTCATACTTTAAACACTAATAATTTATTTCCAAAATAACTGAGAGTAAACTAGATGAAAGAAGCAATGATGAAGCCAAAACGATAATCGAAGCCATACATGTCAGTCCAAAAAAAATAACGCAGCTCCATGAAAAACTGCAATTAATAGATACAATAAACAAAAAATGAGAATGTAATTCCAAAAATTACACCAATAAAATTTGCTAATTCTTCAATTAATATCAATCAAAAGTATAGTAATTAACCTCAAACTTTGATACCTTACTCGGGAAATGTTGGTTTCTTATCTGTTGAATTCTTACATCTCTTTCGTGTTTTTTTCAAGACAGAACTAACAGACCTATTAAACCACTTCTTACCTCTATGGGTCTTTATTCCACTCTGATTCAACCATTTTGATATCTTTCGGTAACCCCACCCTTCTCTATCATAAAGATGTTGGATCAGAACATAAATGACCTGTTGTCGTTTAGTGTATTCTTTTTGGTAAATGGGTTGGTTGGATTGAAATTCGATTGAGAATTCTAGACATGGAATAAGGGTCTCATTTAAATGTACATACGGTTTCAGTTTGCTACAGTGGAATAGTTTTGCTTCTACATGTTTACCAAGTTTAATACCCTGCCTAGAATTCACAATTGAGATAGAGTCTAACAATCTCATGTATAACCCAAATAAAGAGATAAGAGACAGAGTCTTCCCTGTCAAGATTGGTAAGTTCTCATTCAAATATTATACTTTTGAAGAACTTCAGTAGTAGAATAAACTTATAGTAAAAAATGACTCTATTATGAAAAAATTCTGCAAGGTTCAATTCACAGAATCTAATAATCTCATAGATTCATATGCCAATTTTGCACTTCCAGATTTGTCTTTATTGCCAGTTAGTAAACTATTATAAAACTCTTCCAGCAAAATATTCATCGGAGACTGCTTTATATCTATTTTTTTTATATTCAACAAATCTATATATTCATCTGATTGTATTGAATTATTTTCAAAAATTATTGGTTTAGATTTTCCAGCAATATCAATCCTTATTCTTCTAATTTTTCTAGAAAAACCATTACCTACAATTAATAATCCTTTTTTTCCATTAGGGTATTCAAAATTCAACTTCCATATTTCTTTTCGCTTGTATGCTTGAGTATTTTTATAAATTATATCTGCTTTGAAATTAAAACTCTTCATCCCCATTAATTTCAGTATAACTCCTACACCATGAGGCGCCCAATCAAAAAGTGGAGGTAAGTAACGCCTAAAAGGACCACTATTACCATCAATAATTGTTATTTTTTCAACTTCTTGATTCTCTAAAAAAGAACTTATTTTTCTAAAGACAGGGTGAAAAAGATGATAATGATTAATATATAAAATCGAACTCTTAACTTCATTCTTCATATTCCATATATTCACTAACTTTTGAAAAGATAAACCAAACGGTTTTTCTAATATCATAGGCAATTTTAATTGAATGAGTAAAGGCGCAATTCTTGTCTGTAATTCAGGTGAACTAGCTATAACAACTCCATCAATCTGACTTCTAATTATTACATTTTTCCACTCATTATCATTTAACAATAATGCTGTTTCTACATCTTCTATATCAGCAAGAGCCATTATGTCAATGGAACTAAAAACATTAATTTGATCAATGGATTTCTTATAATTTTTTATCCAGGAGCCATTACCAATAAGACCTAAACAAAAAAATTTCATTGCTCTCCAACATAACAATTTTCAGACCAACTTAAAAATCGTGAAACCCCAACTTCCAAACTAATTTCAGGTTTGTAAGATAATTGTAGCTTTGCTTTTCGAATATCTGGACAGCGTCTCATTGGCTCATCGGCAGGGTAACTATCAGGATAATCGACGACGACCTTACTTATTTTTTTCCCGGATGCTTTTTGGAATACATCTGCAAGGTCAGATATGGTTACTTCAGGTGTTGGATTACCTATATTATAGGGTTCAGCAGGTTTGCCATAAACAATAACCTTTAAAAAACCAACCATAGCATCAACAATATAACAAAAGGTTCGAGTTTGAGTTCCGGGCCCGTATATTCTTAGTGGGTAGTCACCTTTTATTCTACTTGCAAAATTAGGCATTACTCGATAATCCCTTTCCTGCATTCCAGGGCCATAAATATTAAACGGCCTTATAATATTGGTATGAGTACCATGTTCATGGTGATATATATATGATAAAGTTTCACCCAGTCTCTTACTTTCATCATAACAAGCTCTAGGCCCTTGGGTTGCTACATTACCACGATAACTTTCTTGAATTGGTACAAAATCTGGATGAGGGTCACCATAAATTTCACTTGAGCTAAAGAAAATATATCTTGCAGACATTTGTTGTGCCAAGTCTAATAAATTACGTGAGCCATCTACAGCCACGTTAAGTGTTTCTAATGGCTTTGCTCTGTAATAAAAAGGACTTGCTATTCCAGCAGCATGAACAATATAATCATGAAAACCAATATCTTCTAGTAATTTTTTTTCACAAATATCACCTTGAATTAGTTTTATGTTTTCATCTGAATGGATTTCATCGTCTAACAAATCCGAACTAATAAAATTATCAACACCAGTAATAGCTATTTTGTTATTACTGATAGAGTTGTAGTGCGAAATGATTTTAAGAAAATATCTTCCAAGGAAACCTCCTACCCCGGATATCAAAATACTCTTACCTTCGAGTTCTTGTAATGTGTCAGTTAATAGATTACAAATTTCATTTATATCTTTTTCTAAAAAAATATTCATTATTAATTTCCTTTAAGTTGCATAGGTGGGATGGCTTTAAAGTACTTTACGTCAAATTTGTTTGTTTTTTTATATATTGATTCAAAATATTCATATGCAAAAACAATAATAATATCAGGTGGTTCTTTGTATAAATAATCAAAGCCATAAATAGGAATATGTTGACCAGGGCTAACACGTCCAGCTTTCAAAGGACTATCATCGATAATATAATTAATTAGGCTATCATCAATATTTCCATAATTCGTAATAGTTGATAAACGCGCAGGAGCTCCATATCCAACCACGTTTAAGCCTATATTTAAGAACTCTATCAATTTTTCTTTCAACGCCTCTGTTACAACATTTACATCATAACTAAATGATTGTATTTTGGATGATTGAAGAAAAGATTCTTCATGCTTTAATATTTCATTAATTCCTTTGGAGACATTGTCCTTATTAGTTTTTTTGTGTTTAACATACACACGCAATGAACCACCATGAGGCTTAATTAACTCAGCATCAAATAACTCAAAATCATTCCTCTCAAAGATTGATATTAAACTTTTTAGTGAAAAATAATTTGGTCGATCAAAATAAAACCTTTCAAACTCCAATTTTGAAATCAAATCTCCCAGATATTCAACTTCAACAATAAACACTCCATCATCTGATAAAGTTTCTCCAATTACTTCCAAAAATTCATCAATATCTTCGAGATGAGTAAACACACTTGATGCCACAATACAGTCTGGCTTTCCTCCTATTGAAATTATTTTTTCAGCAGTATTATTATCAAAAAAACCTGTTATAGTTCGAAAACCATTTTTATTAGCAATAAGGCTGACATTTTCTGATGGGTCTATACCAACAGCATTTACACCTAAATCTTTAAGTGGTTTTAGTAGTACACCATCATTTGAGCCAATATCTAATACAAATCGACTGTGTTTAATTTGATCTGCCAGTTTAGTGAAATGTTGTACAAGTTCTATATTGACTGAAGAAAGATAATAATAATCTTTAAACATTAAATCTCTGGAAATTAATTTCTCTAATTGCATTGAATAACAAACGGGACAATAATTTACTTTCATCTCAAACTTTTTTTCATTAGATATATCTAAAGATGTTTGTGGATATTTGTTTGCAAGTGGCTGAGTTCCCAGGTTCAAAACGGGAGACATTATTGCTGTTTTACAAAGACGACATTTCATTCTAATTTTTCGCTTTTAAATTAAATATGTAGTAAAAAAAAATTGAACAGACAATAATTCACTTATTGAATGTTTTTGATATTCTTTTTAGAATTATCGTCCAAAAAACTGGAATTATATGATATGGCCTTATCTTTTTTCCTTCATCATAAGATCTGCCATAATAATTTATAGGTACTTCATAGAATTTAGAACCATGAGCAACTATCTCGCATATTATTTCGGCCTGCTGATCCCATCCATGTTTTTTTAATAAAGTGGGATCGACAAGGTCTTTCTTATACAGTACATAGCAGGAGTATATATCAGTAAAAGTAGTTCCATATAGAATATTAAAATAAGTAGAAATTAATATATTTCCGATTTTGTGCCAAAAATAAGAAACACGAGTAATTTGCGAACCTTTCAATCTAGTACCAATTACAATATCTGCATCGAACAGCACAACTGGTTTGATTAATTTGTCATAATCGTTTGGATCATATTCTAAATCAGCATCTTGGAATAAAATATAATCTCCATTTGCTTGAGTTAAAGCATTGATAACCGCCAATCCTTTGCCTCCATTTTTTTCATTTTTAAGAAACTTGTCGTAAAGATGTGGGCTTCTTAATAAAATATCCTGGGTTTTATCTGTAGAACCATCATCTACAACTATAATTTCAAATTTAACATTTGGTATTATCTGCTCTGAAACCTTCTCCAATATTTCTAGTATTGTTTTTTCTTCGTTATATGCAGGAATTATGACACTAATAGTCAACTGCTTTTCATATGTCATATACAGGTCTTACTAAAAATTTAAAATGATATATATTACTGTATTTTTACCTTACAGAAAATAATAATTGAAAATAAAAAATATTGATTAACATCCGCTTATACATATACTCTTTTAGAAATTTGATACTAAAATCAAACCTTCTCTTTTCCAAAAAGATCATTTATTTTTCATCTGCCGTAATAACAATTTTAGAAAAGCAATAACTGAATTCTGCGATGCTAATCTATGGACTAATTTTTCATGAAAGTATTTGAAAAAATGAATTCTTCTTAAGAAATAATGGGGTCAATATAAAAAGACAAAAAACTAATATCGAAATTATAAAAAAAATGGGTTGTTTTATTAAATACATAATAATATTTTCATCCAAAATTAATATTTCATATAGTTGTAGACCGATTAAATTGAAAGCTATACAAGAAGGTAATACACCCAAGATAGTGTTTAATAAATAAGATCGATAGCTCAGATTTAAAATCCCTCCTATTGCTGAGGTAACAGGAAATGGTATAAATGGGAATAATCTCAAACAAATATAATAATTAAACTTAGTATTGGTTAAGCTTTTACGAATTTTCTTCACATATTTTAATGCATGAATATGTAAGATACTGGTTATGAAATATTTTGCTATGAAATATGGACCAAAAGAACCTATAGAAACACATATCAAACTAATAATTATTCCTAAAAAACCAAAAAAATAACCAGATATAACCATGCAGATTGCAGTAACTGGAAGAGATATACCTATCGAAAAAACTACTAAAACACTGTAGATGATAAGAGAGCTAATAAGATGCGTTTCGCAATATTCTTTAAATGTAGAGCTGTAGTGTATTAATTCATTTTGTAGATTTTTATCACTGAATAAAATAATAATAACTCCTAGGAAAGATAGAAAAATTAAAAAAATTATTTTTCCTAAATGCTTATTCATATTCTCCTAATTATCTTTAATTTGAAAATATTATTACTTCTAAATTGGACCCAAGGTATTGAATATATTCAATTTTAGTATCTGGGCAAAACTTTGTTGAGAATTTATTTTCATTATTGGTAAAAATTAGCATCCTCCTGGACGTAATTAGATTCTAAGATATTTTTTACAGCGAAGAATGTTAAAGATTCATCTTCATGACTTTGCATATTTATGAAAAGTCTTTTCCATATTTCTCAACTTGCTCAAGTATCCATGGATATGTTTTTTCAAGTCCGCTTTTTAATGGCTGAGAAACTCGCCAACCTATTTTTTCTTCATAAAGTATATTATCTGAGTTTCGTCCTCGAACACCTAATGGGCCTGGAATATGCTTTATTGATAAATTCTTACCTGCAATTTCCATTACCATTTTTGCAAGTCCATTAATTGTAACCATTTCATCTGACCCAATATTAACTGGCCCAGTCCAGTCTGACCTTGTGAGTCGAATTGTTGCTTCAACACATTCATCAACATATAAAAAAGATCTAGTTTGTTCTCCATCTCCCCAAATTTCAATTTCACCACTATCCTCTGCCATGGCTATTTTCCTACAAACTGCTGCAGGGGCTTTTTCCCTTCCATCAAACCATGACCCCTCATCACCAAAAATATTATGAAATCTAGCAACACGGACTTCCATGCCTTTATTCCTTGCAGCAGCTAGATACAATCTTTCACTAAATAGTTTTTCCCAGCCATAATCACTATCTGGTTCAGCAGGATATGCAGAATCTTCAGAAAGATTTGGGCTATCAGGGTCTAATTGATTATATTCTGGATACATGCAAGCCGATGAAGAATAAAAAATTCTTTTTGTATCACGTAATCTGCAAGCTTCCAGAATATTTAAGTTAATCAATGCTGAATTATGCATAATATCGTAATCGTTATTTCCAACAAAAACAAAACCAGCACCACCCATATCTGCTGCAAACTGATAAACCTCATCAAATTTCTGATCTACTACTTGAGAACAAATTTTTGGATCTCGTAAATCTCCGACTAAAAAATCATCGGCCATTGTCTCTGCATATGGTGGGTACTTTAAATCTACACCTCGAACCCAAAAGCCTTCAGTCTTTAAGCGCTTAACCATACGCGCACCTATAAAACCTCCAGCACCACATACTAAGGCTTTTTTCATTAAAATCTCTCCATTAAATTTAAAGAATTAAAGCAATTATTCATGTTTTAACATGTCATTCAATATTGCTAGATATTTCGGTATTATAATATGTGACGAGAACTTTGTTAAAATTATATTCCGTGAGTTTTCTTGGCACGCTTCAAGAAACTCATTATTATTATTAAACTTCATTACAGCATCAATAAATCCTTTTATATCTCCGTTATCTATATTTATGCCACAATTCGACTCATCCACTATGTCTTTTAAATCATTATTCTTACTTGAGATACTCAAGATAGCACTACCAGAAGCCATACTATAATATAACTTACTTGGCATAGAAATTCCTTCTGACTCTTTCCCCATGCAAATGATTGCAACATCTGCTGAGGAGAGAAGATAAGGAAGAGTATCTTTAGGTTGGTATGGAAGGTAATTTAAATTAGAAAATATATTCGCATTATTTATTGCATCCTCTTTATGAACACCTCCTCCAACAATTGTGAACGTAATTCCCTTCTCATTTTGAAGTAGTTTAATCCCATCAAACAAAGTTTTTACGTCATGAGTTAGCCCTAGATTACCAGCATAAACTATATTCAAGTCATTCTTCTTAAAGTACTTATTTGCAAACCAATTTTGTTCTTTAAATATAGGTTTAAACTTCTCAACATTAACCCAATCAGGTAAAACTATTACTTTTTTATCGTGTTCCATATATTGAGAAATTCTATTGGCCATGACATATCCAAGCGAAATAACATGGTCTGCATGTCTATTAACTAATCTATTTAGTGAAGCCCATAACTTATAAAATACATTTTCTTTTTTAATCAAACCGTTTTGACTAATAACATCAGGGTAAACATCCAAAACTCGAACTATATATTGCCAACCACGGAATTTTTTAAAAATATACCCAACCAAAGGAAGGAAAGGCGGATTAGAAGATATAATTAATATAGCTCTCCCCTTTATCCTAATCAATACAAAAATTGTAAATAATAAATATAAAATCCAAGTCCAAACTCTTAAAAAATATGATCTATTATCATACTTAGGGGCATCAATAATGGTCAATTTTCTGTCGATCTCTTTATAACCACTTCCTGTAATAAATATTGTCTCACCTATTTCTTCAGAAATTATTTCTGACAATTCAAATACTATTTCACCAGCTACCTGACTTAAAAAAATAATCTTTACTTTGTTATTCATATTTAAAGTATTTGTAGTTAGCTATAATTATTAATAAAATAAATACAATAATCAAACAAATTGGTTTGATTGTAATATCTTTATAACGCTATTTATTCGAAGCATCACTGAAGAGAATCATCCACTAACTTATTCATTTTTTCCTTAAATAACAGAGGGTTTAAATTTTTGTCTGCCCATGCCTTTCCTCTAGCGCCCATTCGAGATAGGTCAGTGACTGATAGCTCAGAAAACTCTTTAATTGCCTGTGAAGCAGTCAAAATTGAGTTATCAGTTAATAGCCATCCACATTCAATATTTTTTAAATCATCAGACAAGGCATTTCCTGGGGATAAGATAACTGGATTGCCAACTGAAAGAGTCTCGGCAACTACATGTCCATAATTCTCTTTTAATGACATAGAAATAAGAGCGTCTGATACCATTAGTAAATTATCCTTATCTTCTCCATATACTGGGCCAATAATTTTAATCTTATCAATATCCCCACCATGCTTAAGAATAAACGAATTTAATTCATTTTGTTGATATGACTCATAAGGTCCAACCATCAATAAGGTTGTATTATTTGTTTTAGCAAGAATAAATGCATGTATAGTTTCTAATGGCCTCTTAACACCATGAAATCTCCCTAAAAAAATCAAAACTCTATCATTAGGATCTATACCTAACTTTAGTTTAAAAGAAGTGCGGATAGAATCTCTATTTGATGTATCCACTTTATCTATTGGCCAATATACTTGTATGAGATTTCTCTCATCGTAGATTGTTTTGACACGATCTAGCTCATATTTAGTTGAACAAATTACTTTCGAAGCATTTTTCAAAAAAAATTTACCAAATATAATATACCAAAATTTCTTTATAAACCCTCGATACGTAAATACGTAAGGATCAAGCGATCCATGAAGGACTATCCAATAAGGTATTGAGTATTTTTTACTTAGATAGTACGTCCAAAAAGAGCTATATCTCCAAAGAATATGGCATGAAATCAGTGCGGATGAGGATACAATTTTTTCTGCATTGATTGTATTTTTTTTTCTTGCCCAATAATAATATTTACCAATAAAACTATTATCAATTTTTATATGGCAGGTACCTGGGATTGAAGATCCCTCAAAATCAAGAAGATTAAAATCAGTAAATGCAATAACATCTGCAGAAAGTGCTTTTTTAAAAAGAGATATTGTTTTAGATGGACCCCCTGTTGAAGGGGTCAACCCTAAACCAATAAGAGTAATTTTTGACCTTTTCAATTCAGTAAAATTTGATTTAATAAAATTAAATTATAGCTATTCAGTTTCAAGAAAATTGCTATATATTAATTTACTTTGAAAATACTTAGCTATTTAGAATTATAATGAAAAGAATCTATAATTTGTTTAATTGATTGAGTCCATTTTTTCTCACTAAAGTGTTTCGATAAACTAACACTATTTTTTTCAATTAGATTTAAATCACTTGAGGTTTTTTTAGATACAACTATCATTGCCTGAAGTAATTGCTCAACTGAGGTTTTAGTTAGCACAATAGAATTTTTGGGGCTTGCTAAATCAACTCCTGAACCAACAGATGAAGTTAATATAAGACCACAACCGCAACATGTAGCCTCATGTACAACGAGACCCCAGTTTTCTCTATAACTTGGCAAAATTAAGAAGCGTGCCTCATTCATTGCTGATGAAATATATTCACTAGCAGAAAATGATTCGACGATAACACCCCTGTTGCCTTCTATTGTTTCTTTTAATGGGCCCTGACCAATAATGTGCAGCAACCAATCAGGATTTGTAGAATAAAATATCTGAAATGCTTTTACAAGTTCAATAATTCCTTTTCTATGAATTAACTGACCGACAAATATGAAAGTTTTCTTCCTTTGAGACATTTTTTTTCTGCTGTAAAAAATTTTAGTATCAGCATAGTACAAACTTTGATAAATAGATACATCTTTAAAGCCAAGGTATTTTGCCAATATCCTACCACTTGCCCCAGGAACAATTACTGAATTGAATTTATTTAAATTTAGCATCTTGAAATAAATTGACCCAATAAATTGCCTGAAATCACCTCTAAAATTATTATCAAACAGGCCTATAACAATACCGCCATTTTCACGAACTTCTTTTGCAAGATTGTTAAAGTGCTTATAACCCCAACCACTATGAAAAAAAATTAAAGGAACTTTAATTCCTAAATCTGACCAAGAATGGCTTTGACCAAAATCAATACAGAAAATATTTTTACTTATGATAGTCTCAAGTCCAATTATTGGCATTTGAGACTTTGTATATAGAACAGGAAAATCCATTGATAATTCTTGTCTTAGAGCATAAATAGATTTAGCGGCATAAATCGGCATTCCATTCCATGCGATAACAATATCAGCTTTTGGAATTGTCTTCATTTTTCAATCCAATCAAACAATCCAGATAATTGATTCTGCCATGTTTTATTTTTGAGAAAATCAAATATTTTTTTTGATAGGAGTTCTTGAGACAATTTATCAAGTTGTATTACAGCAATAATCGTATCTCGTATTGATTCTTCAGTGCCTTCAATTAAAAAAATTACATCTTTGTATTCTTCTGGTAAACCCGGAGTATATGTAGAAATTACAGGCTTACAATAAGTTAAATACTCAACCAACTTAGAAGGAAAATTCATTAAATTACCTGATAAATTGCTAGGCCTTGGGTTAATAAAAGCATCGGCCTCTAAGCTTAAATTTTCAAGCTTTTCATCAGAAACAGTGCCATAAAATTTAATTCTTCTATCAAGACCCATTGCTTTAATAATATATTCACTATTACCAAAGCCACATATCCACAACTCTAGTTCATTATCAATATGAATATTAATAAAAGCTGTAAGTAATTGTTCTAAACCACCCCACTTATCAAACATTCCAGAATATAAAATGACAAATTTTCTATTTTTAATGCATTTTTCTATTCTATTTTGCTGATAGATAAATCGGGTTTCAATTAAGTCAGAGTCTACTCCACCTTCGAGAAGGTATTTGTTTTTCAATGGAAAATTATCATAGGCCCATTGAGATAAAAAGACAAAATAATCAACTTTTTTTGTACTTTTTAATAATTCTTCAAAACCATTTTCAGCATTATCATAATCAAGGACTGCCATTATCCATCTTACTTCAGAATGCTTTCTTTTTATAAAGTTACCTAATGATATTTGATTTGGCCAAGGATTATAAGAAATTAAATAATTTGGCTCTCCATGAACTTTAATAGTCTTATCGTAAGCTTTCTTGTACATGTAGCTCAAGCTCCACCATCTAAAAGGCCAAACATTTAAATACTTTGTTAACTCAGAATATTCACGATACATTAAATCATTTTCAGAGCCGGGAAAAAACTTTCCTTTTGGAAAGAAGGATGTTATCTCGTGGCCAAGGTAATAAACATCTTTGTTATTTTCCCTCAAACCATTAGTTAAACCTATTAGCCAGCGCCTTGCTGCAGGATTAACTCCAATTCCCGAGCGTGTAAGCATTGCAGATTCACTAAAAATTAACGAGGATATAAGAATACTATGGCTTTTCATTATTTGAAATTCCTTGTTGTTCTTTTTGATTAATTAAAGCTTGATTAAGTCCAATTAATAGACCTAGACTTAAGAATAGTATGTTAATAATAGGATAAAATTCTAAAATATTTATCTGTAGACCTATGATCAAAAAGATTATTAAAAGAAATATACCTTTCTTGCCTGCCAAGGAAAAAATAAAAGCAAGTATAGCCATAAAAATAGATGCAAATAATGGCCCTATTTGAATTAGGATTGATGTATAAAATGAATCTGCTGGATAATTTAATTCCCTTACCGGATAAATTGCTCGATACCAAGAAGTATTCCAGCCCCAACCCTGACCTGTCATAAAACTATAATAATCTACCTTTGAAATATAATCAAATAGCGCCTGAATTCTTGCACCATTTAAAAATGAAGTTGATAAAGGTTTGGATGTAATTTCATTGATATTAGTAATCAAGAGCACTAATATAATAATGCACAACATAGTTGCTATACTTTTATTTTTAGTTGAGTTAAAACTACTTATAAAGATATAAAAGTAAAGAAAACTTATCGCAAGAACACCACCTCTAGAGCCTGCAGCTAATATAATAAAAATCGATATTATATGATAGGGAATTATAGAAGTAATTCTAAGCGAAAATAAATGAATAAATACAATAGATATTAAAGCATACATTGAAATTGTATTTGGATTTATAAAAGAACCTAAGACCCTTGGACCAATGAAAGTCAAGCCATCATGAGCCCCTCCCAATAAAAGCTGCAAGAGACACATAAAAAGCTCAATAATTAAGACAAGTTTAATGGCCCAAATCAGTCTACTTATCAAATGTTTAATATTGAAATTTTTTAAACCATAATTTGTTATAGCTAAGCCAAGAGAAATATACACGAAAGCAATTGATTGTCTCATACCTGCAACAATTTCACCTAAGCTATCGCATGTAAAAAAGGGGTATAACGCCAATATTAAGATAATTAAAGAAATTTTAGAGATGTTCTTTGTAGATAAAAAATCTAAAGCAAATACAAGTAATATAAATAAAGAAATTAAATCCTTAAGAACAATTAAATGTCTATATGGATTATTTATTCTTGAATGTGTAGGATTCATATTTTCAAATACTTCAATTGATATTAAGAAATCATATAGTCCAAATAATGGGATTATAAAAATACTAAATAAGGCAATCCTATAATAGAAATTACGACTAATAACAAACATTTTTAATTAATCCTCGATTTAATTTTTTGAAATGAAAAAACGATTAATGAAGCAAAAAAAATGATCAAGATTAAAACAAAAAATAATTCCCTACTGTATTGAAATAAATTAATTATTGAAAAATTATGATGAAAAGAGCTAAGTATTAAAAGAGCTATAAAAAATATCATTTTTTTATTACTTAGCCTCGAATTCAAAAAAATTGGTATTAAGAAAGGAATGCCTACAAGTATAAGTCTTTGGATATTACCTCCGGTATTCAAAGGCCCAGCAATAATAGGTTGAGCTTGGATGCAAAAGAAAAAAAATATAAATAAATAAATATTCTTATATTTACTGTTAATAAGTAATAAGGGTGACAAAGTCAGCAAAGATAGAATATAGCGTTGAAAAAAGTTTGACAAAAAAAATGATTTTTCTGAGTCATATAAGAAGAAAGTAATTAGATTTTTTGATAATGAAATTCCTGTAGTTAGCTCAATAAAGTTACTGTTAGCATTCTCTTCAATTGCATTAAAAAATATCTTCGTTGAAATGATGATAAATAAACTAGACAGAATAATTATAAGCATTGACCATTTAAAAGTTTTAAATGAAATATGCTTGAAATATAGAAGAATAAACAAGATGGGAATTAGGATCAGCCCAGTTTGTTTAAAGATGACTGAAATGAATACCCCAATCAATAAATGATATAAATTATTGTTTAAAATTCCAACAACAAAAACTAAGAATCCAATAAGTACTAAGCAGTCACTAATTGTTGTTGGTATTGCAAAATAAAGTCGAAATGTATAAGGATTAAAAATAATAAAAGAAAAAATAGAAATTTTACTTATAACACTTACTGGAATTAATTGAATGATTTTTATCATTAATAGCATTAATAAAACAATAAAAAGACGGTAAGTAAAAATAACATCCAGAGTAAATAATTTTGAAGATAATTGAACTATTAAATGGGATGGCCATCTTTGGGTGTGATGCAGTATCTCCTGAAAATCACCGCACTGGTAACTCAAAAAACACAAATAGGAGATGCTATCAGAATAACCAAGCTCAAGAATCTCATTATAATTTGGAAAATTTGATGTCAGTACAAGCAACAAGATTAAAAAAATACAAATATAGATGTACCACTTCTCTAATAAATTGGAGTTTTCAGATAATTTTTCTTTGGTAAACATAAAGATTTTTAAATTTTATCTTGTTATTTATAAAAAAATCACATAATTAGATGCCACGCAACCTTAGTTTAATGATTTAATTTAGCAAGCTCCTCAAAAGTATTATTCAATAAAGATTCCAGAGGATATTTATTGGAAAAATTGGCACTTCTTTATGCCAAATAAGTGTTAACTCCATTTAAGATTATTAATAATATCTTCAAAATCATTTATATCATGAATTATTTCAATACCATCTATTTGTCTTAATATATTAAACATTCTATTCTCTTGATCCATACCATCATAAAATTCAAACAAACCTGCTAAAGACAAAACTTTTGCCATTGGAGAGTTCTTAGCTATTTTCATTATTGCACTTGTATAGATTCCAAGGATTAAGTTGACATTTGTTAAATCTATAAACTCTCCTGGAGTAGTTTGATCCAACATAATAACATTAGTTTTGTCTAAAAAACTTGAATATCCTTTTTCTGGATGGGGTTTGATATATATATTGATATCTTGTTTATTTATAAAGCTAATAATCTTCAACATAACTTCTTGATAGTTTGAAATAGCAATCGTAGCACTCGACGACTCAAAAAATAAAATTGAAGGCTGCTTAAACTCGAGTTTCTTAGAAAATTTATTTAAAACCTCAGTGGGATTATCACTAATAAGTTTAGAGTTCATTGAGTGCTTTTCGGGAATTAATAGCATGACACGTCTAACTGAAATATCTAATTTATGCCAAGTTAGTAACCAAAAAATAATCAATAATAAATAATCTTTAATTCTATACTGATTTATTTTTTTTGCTTGATTTAGACGATTACCAATTGAATTTGTATAAAGATATGTACACGAGTTTTTAGCTTTGAGATGTAATAAAATCGGAATTGTAAAGTAATCAAAAGCGGTTCCATAAAAATAAATTTGTGAATTTCGCACATTACTAAAATTATCATTAATTGCCCTATTTATTGCTAATTTAAGAGTAAATAAGGAATACAAACTATAAAAAGATTTAATCTTTGGATAAGGGATAAACAATAACGAGGAAAGATTAAGGTTTAACGATTTTAAATAGTTGTATGAAGACTTTATTCTTACAACTACTATTGATATTCTAGCACTATTTTTAGTTTTCTCATACAAAGCTAATGCATGTATTATTTCAAGTGGGGCTTGAATAATAATAACAATATCTTTCTTATTATTAAAATTATTCATATATTTTTATTTATTTTAAATCTACTTAAATTGAGCCATAAAGATCTTCATATTCTTTAGACATTTTATCTAATAGAGATAATGCTTCTTTAGAAATCTTTTTAGAAATAAGCTCTCGTCTTATGTTTAATTCTTCTTGCTCATTATTTGTTTGAGATGGCTGCCAACCATATCTTTTATATATTTCCAATGGTATACCATCACTTACAAGCTTTCGTGGCACTCTCTGCTTAATCATTTCTTTTTTGACACTTTTATTAAAAGGACTTTCAAGTATGGAAGAAAATTTTGAAATAAATTCATCTGGGTATTTAACAAATCTCTCAAAAGGAACCACTTCAACAGAACTATCATAATCTTTTGAGAAAAGCTTTGAGTAATACCAATCTATTGAAAAAATAGCTTTTTCATAAGAGTTACTAGCTTCAAATTTCTCTTCATAGCCATAAGCAAAAAAGTTATGTTCTTTATTTTTGTACAAATATCTTGTATGTTGGTTGCGAGGACCCTCAAACATATTAAAGTTCATCTCATGTTGAATTATCATGTACAAAGGATGCCTAACTAACTCAATAAAAATTAACTTTTCTTTTAATGCTTTAAATAAGAGCTGAGTTGATGCTAGCAACATGTGTGTTGTGAGATTAAGGATCGGTTTTTTTTCTTCAATGATTTTTAATATAGAGCTATCTCCTTTATTCAACATACGCTTAATATGCATAAAAGGCTTATGTTTAAAAATACTTGAAAGATCACTTGGGCGGCAATTTGTTTGACGCCCCATCATTACGTTATAAATAAGTAGATCTGCATTCATCTTAATCATAGACTCAGCGACGTCATTATCAATTCGATTAATACTGTTCAGCTCGCACATTTGTTCAATCAAAAAAGGATGTTGCATAATTTCTACACGATCAAATGCAGATATTATTGGCGATAACATAGTTTTCCCACATCCAGGAAACCCATTAACAATTACAACTTTATGCAACAACTGTTGCTCTCTACTAACAGTTACTTGATTATTTGTCATATTTTTATAATATAAAGAATAAATTAAAACTAAGACTTCTAACGAATTTTCTATTCAAGTGATTTCCTTGATATGAGCCAAAATACTGCATTGCCCTGAACATAATTATAGATTTTAATTCCTACTAATCTTAAGTTTATTTTTTCTCATATGTTATTGATTTAGAGTTCTGTTCAAAACCGAAATAGCATCCATATTTATACCCACCCTTCTATCTGTATCAAAACTATTAATAGGCATTAATAACAATTTAACTCCCAAATAATCTATTTTTTTTATGTCAAATGAATTTAAAGTAAGATTAATATTTTCCTCAGTTAATAGGGAATTATTTGAATTTGACGAACAAGAAAAAGGCATATGGGTATCTTTCCAACTTCCATAAAGATTATCATGATTGGATGTTCCTGAAAAAATTAATCCAGAAAACAGGTTATATTTTGATAATAATTTAATGTGATCAATTGGTGTATTTATGTCCCTTCCTTCAATAACAGACCTAGCCCAATTAACTGTAATACCTATATTATATGAATCTCTCACTTTTAATAAAGTTTCAATTTCATCTTCTATGGGGAAAAAACCTTTCTCAAATGACCGATTATTTACAAATGAATCACAGTGCTCTATAACAATTTTAGAGTTACCCCAATCCCAACTTAGAATCTCATCCAAAGACTTCAAAAAGGAATCAATAGAAGATGAAACTCTTTTTACAGGGAAAGAAGGAGCTGTGTGTATTTGCACTGTAAAAATAGATTTTCTTCCATACAAATCATTCATTTTATGTAGAATATAATTTGCTCTTTTATGCATAGCTATAGCTTGAGTCCTGCCCAAATGATTATCAGATGCAAGGCCGAATTCAGGCATTTTGGCTAAAAAATTCATTGTTCCTGGAATGCAAGTGAGAACATTATCCCAATCTGGTTTAATAATATTAAGTAAAAAATCAGTGCCAAACTGATGTATCTCGCTCCCATAAAAAGGAATTTCTAAACCACGAATTTCAGGGATGGATTGAATTAATTTATCATAAAAGATAGACTCAATTTCACTATCCTTATTTCCTAAAGACGGTGCACTAGCGTAGGCGCCTATGATATATTTCATATAAAGTTTGTATCATCCAGAAAGAAATTGCCCACCATTAATATCTATTCCAGACCCAGTGATATAGGTGTTTTTATCACTAATTAGAAATTCAATAGCGTGTGCTATTTCATTTGGTTGAGCTATCCTTCCAAGAGGAATTTGATTCTTAATTAATGTTAAAGTGTCTTGATCAATATTTTTTTTAAGCATTGGCGTCTCTACCATGCCAGGATTTATAGAATTAATTAAAATCTTATCTTTTGCCCACTCAACAGATAATTGTTTTACAAGGCCACTTAACCCAGCTTTTGTAATTGTATACTCAAAACCTGAAAGCTTGCTATATGTTCTTGATGCAATTGAATTTACAACAACAGCTCTACCTTTGGTAGCTTTTAAAAATTTATATGCATATTTAAAAGTCAGAATAGCTCCTAATAAATTAACATCATGGACTTTCATGTATTCATTTGTATCAAAATTTTGAATATTTTTTTGCGGTGTTGTGACGCCAGCAGAGTAAACAATAGAATCTATGCCTTTAAATGGGATTGAGTTAAAAAAATGCTCAATAGAAGACTCATCAGTAACATCAATTTTAAGATAATGAATACCAGTAATTTCTTCAATGTTATTTCGCGAACCAATTAAAACTTTATATCCAAGATCTTTTAAATATAGGGCTGTATTAAGCCCAACACCTGACGTTCCACCAATAATAATAACATTTTTACTCATTCAATCCTCATATACATGGGCCACATCTGCCCTACTTACAGCCATTCTTATGGCTCTACTTAATCCAGAGGCTGTTATCTTATGTTTACGATTTTTCTTCATAAAGACAATCTCACCTTTAACAATCTTCTTAATCTCGCCTTCTATCTCCCACTCCCATTCACCTTCAACTATATACCACCACTCATTCCAATCAGGATGATAATGTCTTCGATTTCCCTCTCCAGGCATTTGACAAATAATTGTCATTGAATTGCTGTCTGTATCTATCACTCGCTTACTCCAAGAAACATCTTTTGGCATAGATTCTAATATATCAGATAGAGCTACAACTTCATTATTTACATCAAAAAGATCATTTATCTTTACCCCATCTTTTGCCAAAATTGAAGGGACATCTACCTCGCTTCTCTCATTGTTCTTTTGGTTATAATATTGAGGAACAACTTTGGAGCTTTTGAGAGCAACTGAAACAGCTTCAGCTAGGAGAAAATCCTCCTCATTATCTATATCAATAGTAGAGTAGCCTTTTAATTCAAAAAAGTCAGTTTTTCCTAATCCCCCGTGATAAGCAACCCCATGATTTGCTATATTATCAAGAAATTTAGACGATCTCCACCCCATTAATGCAGTTGCATATGACATTACTGGCGTCATAGTTTGAGAAGGTGGATTTTTTTTAAGATTATCGAAATTAATGGCTTGTCCATTATAAAGACATGCAATTTGTTGATGCTCAACTGATACCAAAGTATCCAAATCATCAGAAATCATTTTATCAACGAAATTTTCTATCTCTTTTTCAGTTAAAAAAGGAGAGGTTGGAAGAACTTGAATTAATATATCACAGGTTATATTACTTAAAAATTCATGAGCAAATTCATCATTAGTTGCCTCATCAGAAGACAAAAAATCGGGCCGATTATAATAGCTTAATCCATACCTATCAGCAATTTCAGAAAAAATTTCATCTTCACTATTTATATAAATTTCATCAAAAACTTGGACTCTACTTAAAGTCCCCAATACATGTTCAATTAATGGTTTTCCATCAAGAAATCTTAAATTTTTAGACTTGACTCTTTTGCTTCCCATTCTAGCGGGCACCATAGCTACAATTTTCATTTTTTTAATTTATTTTATTAATTTTGATAAATAGAGTCAATTAACTTCATTATTTCTAATGCGTCACGGCTTGTTCCGTTTTTTAAACTTGATTTTTTATTAATAGCTCCCATAAATTCTTTTAATTCATAATTCCATGATTCATCATACTCGTAATATGTCGAACACTCCTTTGGCTTTCCCATTGCAAAAGTTACATCCTCAAACTCTCTCCTTCCTATGGTCATTGTCTCAGGAGTATAACTTCTAGAGGTTGATAAAATACCATCTAAATTTATATACCCATTTTCAAATGTCATCTCTAAAAGAAATTTATGCTTCCACTGTGTTGCTGAAGAATGAAGTGTAGCGACAATATTATTTTCAGATTTTAATGTTAAAAAAGCATTGTCTTCACATTCAATATCCCAAAACGATGTTGTAAGAATAGAACTTATACAATTAAACTCTTCATTAGTAAAGTATCTAAAAAGATCCAACATGTGAATCCCTTGATCTAAGAGAATCCCTCCACCAGAATAATTCTTATAATTTCTCCAGTTATCATGAAAGTCTATACTTCCTGCTTTTCCATAAACACCTCTCATCCAGAGAAGCTTTCCAAGGGTGCCATTATTAATATTTTTTTTTGCCTCCATTACAGAGTAATGAAACCTATGATTAAACCCATACTTTAGAACTTTCCCAGATTTTTTTTCAGCTTTAATTACTTCTTCCATTTCACTTGCACTCACTGCAGGTGGTTTTTCACAAAACACATGCTTACCTGATTCTAAAGCACGAATAACATATTCAGCTACAACCGAAACATATGAAGAGATAATTATTGCATCAATCTCTAAATTAATTAACTCATCAAAAGAATTACAAATATGAATTTTTTTATCATTACACTCATATTTATTAATTTCATAAATAGCGACAAGTGAAGCATATTGAGAATCAGATATTGTCTGTTCTCTAATTTTTCCCATTTTGCCGTAACCAGCTATACCAAATTTTATTACATTCATTATATTAACCTACTACTTATAAATATTCTAAAGGGTCTTTAGCATTCTTGAGACCATCAATAGCAGCCATGCCCATTGCCAAAATAGCCTCTTCAGTACTTCCACCAATATGAGGTGTAATTAATACATTATCAATTACGGCAAATTCATTATCAATTGGTGGTTCAATTTCAAATACATCAATTGCTGCACCAGCTATTTTCTTTTCTAATAATATTTTTTTTAAAGCAACTTCATCAACCAGGCCACCACGTGCTAAATTTATTAAAATAGCATTACTCTTCATCATTTGAAGTTTATCCTTATTAAGAATATTTTTAGTGGATGCATCTAAAGGCAAATGGAGAGATACAACATCTGATTCTTTTAATAACTCTTCTAAACCTACTGACAAAACATTGTTCTCTTGATAAAACTTTTTAAAGTATACAATATCGTGTGAAAGAACTTTACAATTAAAAGGTTTAAGTAATTTCACAAGGTCTTTTCCGATATTACCACAGCCAATAATGCCGACTGTACAATCCGATAATTGGCGACCTTTTATTTGGTTCCAAAGATTGTTTCTAACTTCAGTATTAGCTAAAACTGAGCGATGAAGAATGGCAATTGCAGATGAAACTACCAATTCAGAAACTGAGCGTTTATTAACACCGCTGGTCCAACCAATTTTAACATTATGTTTTTTTAAAGCTTTAAGGTCAATCATATCTAAGCCAACCCCATACTTTCCAATCACTTTTAAATCTGGAAGACGGGATAATATTGAGTCATCAACAACTTCAAGTGCAGTTATAGCTTTTTCATAGCCGACTAAAAAGTCAACCAAGGAGTCGCCACTTAAAGAAAGACCTTCGTCATTAAACTTAGCATCAGGATATTCTTTAAGAACTAAATCTCTTAATAATGGATTTTTAGAGAATGATCTAGAAGCAATGGCCAAAGATGACAACTTACTTTCCTCCATAGATAGAAAAATACTTTTTAATGATACTTATTAACTTTTTATTATTATCATATAGACCAATTGTAATATTTCCATCAAGATCTGGCAATATAAGTCTTAACTGCGTTGTGCTATTTTTTTTATCTTTAGCTAGAGCTGACATTAAAGAACTAACATCAATACTTATTTTGCGATAGGATCTACAATTTTTATCTAACACAGAATGCATTCTTTCGAAATGTTTGCTTGTTGAAACATCCAATTTTGAAGCAACATAATTAGCTATATCCATTCCGATAGTTACAGCAATACCATGGGGTATGACATAGTTTGTTGCTGACTCAATTGCATGACCAAAACTATGTCCATAATTCATAACATTTCTTGGACCAATATCAAACTCATCAATTTCTATCAACTTCTTTTTCATCAACAAAGACTGATGTATAAATTTTTCCATTAATAATGAATCATCTTTTATCTGATTATAGCTCTTTGCTAATTGATCAAAGCTTTGAGGTGAGTCTATTGCATGAACCTTAATCATTTCACCAATCCCTGATAAGATATCTTTTTCCTCCAGTGTTTTGAGAAAATTAACATTAATAATTACTTTATTTGGAGGCGTAAACGTTCCTATTATGTTTTTAAACTCCCCAGAATTAATTGATGATTTTGAACCAATACAAGAGTCAGACTGAGCCAGCAAAGTCGTTGGATAAAAAATCCAAGGAAGGCCTCTCATCATTGTAGAGGCAAGGAAGCAAGTAATATCTTGAATAATACCGCCGCCTATAGCAACTAAATTCTGCCCCCTTCTAACTTTTGCTTTTACTAAAGAATCAACGTATGCAGAAAACTTATCAAGTGATTTGTTTTCTTCTGTAGCTTTAATTAACAGAACTCTATCAGAATCAAGAATTTGACTTATCTGATCTCTATATATTTCAGCAATATTCATATCAACTATATAAAAATTGTCATCATTTAATTCAATGAATAACTTATCAATATTACTGCTAATAAAACTCGCAACATAATCACCCTTATGGGATTTTATATTAATTAAATTAGACACGAGAGAAGCCGCCATCAATCATTATATTTTGACCTGAAATGTAAGTATTTTCCTCACTAACAAGCCAACTAATAAAAGCAGCAACTTCACTTGACTCACCTAGTCGTTTTATTGGAATTGTGTTTTGTATTTCTTTAATTCCTTTTTCGCCTAAAACTGTCCTTGTTAAATCAGTATCAATAAAACCAGGGCCAACACTGTTAGCAAGAATACCCATCGAAGAAACTTCTGCCGCTAAAGCTACTGTCATTCCATCTAATCCAAATTTACTTGAAGAATATGCAGCACGATATTCTTTAGTAATTTTTCCCCAGATAGATGTAATATTAACTATTCTTCCCCAATTATTTTTTTTCATGTAAGGAATAACTGCTTGACAAAGTAAAAAAGGGGCATTTAGGTTAACCTTTTGAATTCTTTCAAATTCATTAATTTCAATACTTTCAAATTCATTAATTTTATTAATTCCAGCATTATTAATTAAAATATCAATAGGCTTTTGTTTTATATATTCAACAAAGGCTTTGGTGGAAGAGTCATCCAAAAAGTCTACTTGATAATAATGTGATCCAACAGGATGTTCTGCATCCTTTCTAGTGCCAGTTACAATAACCTCTAAACCATCCTTCAATAAGCGCTCTGCAATTGCTCGACCAATACCTCTAGTGGCACCTGTTACAACTGCACAATATCTCTTATTAGTCATGTTTTTTTATTCTTGACATATCTCATTAAGTAATTTGATACAAGGTGATCGAGCACCATATGTGCATCTTCTGCTGGTCCATACTCGCCTTTTTCAGTAGGAACATGAAGTGATAAATCAACAAGCTCTTTCATCTTTCCGCCATCAAATGCCGATATTCCAACTGAAATAGCTTCCATTGTTTTCGCTGTATTGATTGCATGAATAAGGTTAGGAGAATTTCCAGATGCAGATATAGAGACTACAACATCTTGTTTTTTAAGTAGCACTTTTAATTGCTGACTAAATATTTTCTCATAACCGTCATCATTAGCAATTGCAGTTATAACTGCTTGATTGTCACATAAACTAATTACTCGAAAGGGTTTATCATACTCTCTTGAACCAATTGCAATATCATTTGCAAAATGACTCGCTGTTGCAGCGCTTCCTCCATTACCAATAAAAAAAATGGAAGAACCTCTTTCTCTAGCTTCTAATAAAATTTTTACAAAATTATCAATTGCAGCTAGTGAGATACCATTTAAAACAGTAGTAAGGTGTTCTAGATATGATTTTGAATAATCACTTATACTATTTGAGCTACTAAAAATTTTATCAATATTGTTCATAATTTTTTAGGATTAAGAAATTAAACTTGAATTTTATACAAATTCATTGCTACCATGCAGTCCATCCCCCATCAACAATAATATTTTGACCTGTAATATAGCTTGACTCATCTGAAGCTAGAAAGACAGCAGCACTTGCAACCTCTTTAACATCAGCTTTTCTTCGAAGGGGGACTTTTTCAGAATATTTCTTAACAAATGTTTCATTTTCACCCTCATGATAAACCCCTCCAGGGGAAATACAGTTGACTCTAATATTTTTCTCACCCCAATATGCAGCAAGATATCTAGTAAAAGAAATAACCCCACCCTTTACAACTGGATAAACAGAATGAGAGTAGGGTTGACTGTATTTTTTATCATCCTTATTTCCAGAGTATAATTCAGCTAAATTAGACCCTTTATAAAGCCTTTGGTCATTTCCAACAACTCCATAAATTGATGAGATAAATATAATATTACCTTGCTCTCTCTCCTCCATTGAGCGTCCTACTTCTTGAGAGACTAAAAAAAGCCCATCTAGCTCAGATTGAATAACTGATTGCCAACCCTCTAAAGAACATTCAGTAAAAGGCAAGTAGAAATCATAAGGTTTTGCTGTGACACTATAAATTAATATATCAATTCGTCCATATTTTTTTAAAATTAAAGAGACTAGCTTAACAACTGAATCCTTATTTGTTACATCTACATCAAGTTGATCAATTGTTTTCAATTCCTCTTTAAAAACTGAAGCCGATGCAGCTTTTGACTCTCTAGCAAGATCAGCTGAAATTACTATCGCACCCTGTTCAGATAGTGATTGACAAAAACTTCTGCCCAAGAAGCCTCTTCCACCCAAAATTAATACTATTTTATTTTTTAACTCAAACATAATATTTTAATAATTTAAAAAGAGAATTTTTCATTTCTTTCAATATCTATCCTTCTGCCTGTTAAATTAGACTCAAAAAGTGCCTCAACAACTTTTAAACTTTCTAATGACGATGACGCATCATATTTATGCTTTACTCTTTCCTCTTCAACCATACAAATAAACTCTTTTAATTGTTCAATATACATACTATTAGAATCATAATCAGAATTTTTATACAATTTGAATGGCTCTTCATTATTTTTTTGCACTGTAACTTCCATCATATTAAAGTCATATGATAACCACGCCTTTTCAAATGTGACTAACCCACTCCGATGTGACGGGCGCTGAAGAAAATCTAAATGAATTTGACTTACTGCCCCAGACTTGTGTTTAATCATCAAATCAGAACAAACATCTACATCAAGATTTAATTTTTTATAATCAGTAATTTCTCCTGAGACATAAGTTGGAAATCCGGCTAATTCAAGTGCAAGATGAATTTCATGAATTAAAGTCAAGGAGACACCACCCCCTAAATCCTTCCTTGCATAGTAGGCCTTAGTATAATTCTCATAAGGATGCCAGTCAGGTAACCACTGACCAACCTGACATTGTATATTAATTATTTCTCCAACATCATTTTCGTTATAAAAATCTATAATTTTTTTTATGATTGGATGAAACATTAAATTATGTCCAACGAATGTAGTTATTTTTTTAGAATTCAAAAGATCTATTAATTGATCACATCCAGATAAATTATTTGATAAAGGTTTCTCAATAAAAATACCTTTTACACTTTTAGAGATTTTTAATGCTGCATCAATATGGAGACTTGTTGGATTAGATATTATTGCAATATCAAACTCAAGATTTAGCGCATCATCCCAACAATATATCTCATTAACTCCTAAATCTTTTGGTAATTTTTTATAATGACCTTTTTTACTTCTTAAAGCAGTAATATTTTTAATTCCAATTTTTTTTAAATTCGATATGTGTCTTTGCCCAATCGACCCAGATCCTATTATTATTGCATTTTTTACTTTAATATTTTTTTTAAACTTTGGTTCAGATTGAGAAATAAATCTTTTGTTGAATCTTAATCCACAATCCTTGTTAATTTCAATAATCTCTGGATGCGCATCAAGTAACTCTAGTATTTCTGACAATGAAAAAATTTTATTCTTTTCATGCAAAGCATCAAAAACTGCCTCAAAAAATTTTAAATCTTCTGGATAATCAAGAGTCATTCTTAGTCCTGGTCTAATATGATTTTTATTTTGAACTTCTAGATCGATCACATTAAATAAACCAGTATCAGTAAAATACCCTCCCCATACCTCAGTATCAGATGAATCCTTTATTTTTACTACACGCCTTAGTGCATCTACTTTGATACCATAACTAAAAACTCCATGAGGAAGGTCAAACTGACGAATCAGATCTGAATCTGTTTCTAGAAATTCTTCAACCATCATGTCGGCATATTCAGGATCAACAAAGGGGCAATCTGCAGTGATATTGAGAATATAATCAAGATTAAACTTGTCAGCAGCACCTAAGAGTCTAACTAGAACATCGTCTGGATCTCCAAAAAAGCAATTAATATTATTTTCCTTAGCAAGACTACCTAATGGTTTATCTTGTTTATTTATAGATGTACAAATAATAATTTCATCAACATTTTTAGCTAACTTCAACCTATCTATCATATGACTCAAAATAGGCTTACCTTTAACTTTTATTAATAATTTTTTTGGTAATCTAGTTGACTTCAAACGACCAGTAATTAGATATCCAACTTTCATTTAATTTTTTGCGATATGTTTAGAACAGATAACTTGATTGGCTTGTAGATCTTTAGACAGTTTATTACCAATAGCTTTTAATATATCTATTTGTGACATATCAGAATTCTGCGAAGTTCTACAAAAACGCAAATTATTGATTGTTAATTCTTCACCTTCATTGAGGCTGTGATTTGCAATAGCTGCCATTTTCATTGGTCCATAGGAAGAATACTTCTGCTCTGCAGCATTAAGTTCCATAGATCCATCGCCATAAAGTTTATCGAGAATTTTTATCTTTTTATAAAGTATATTTAGCTGATCAATTGAGATTGCTGCTGAATAATCGCAACGCTCTTTTCCATACTCTGTAGTTACATGTTTCTCTATGAAATTCATTCCATTCGATGCAACCAAAAGCGTAATGAGCTCATTATTCTCTTGATCCCAAGCTGTATGATCTGCATAACCAAAAATTGCACCTCGAAATAAAACTTGCATTTTCTTTATCTTATATAGATTTACATCCTCATATTTAGTTGGATAGTTTTGGAATCCAAACATTAAGACTGTTTCTCTTTTATCAAAAAATTTAATAGCCTCCTCAACCTCTTCAACTGAGCAACCACCAACACCTATGACAATCTTTGTTTTATCGCTAAAATTCTCAAGAACTGCAATTTGAAGTCTTGGAACATTTAAAGAAACAGAATGCAGTTCAACATATTCAGGGTTAAAATTTTTTGCAAAATCAACTGCCTTTGTGTCATTAAGTAACAACATTAACTCTTTATTATTTCTTCTAACTATGCCAATTAATTCCTCCCAATGTTTAGGGCTCAACATCCAAGATTTAAGAGTTTTATACGCATCATGATCCTTAATCATATATTCCTCCAGATCAAGAGAAATATGAAATTTAACTATATCTGCATTTGAGTTTTCACAAATTTTAGTCACCAAGTCTCTCATAAACATAAAATCTCCTTCATGGTGCCAAGCAGTTTCAGCAATTAGTTTAGTCATCGATAGAAAATCCATTGCTAAAAGATTCATTCACACTTCGATATTCTTCTATTTGACCAATATCTTTCCAATATTCATGAATTGGAAATATACTCACAGATTTACCTTTGTTAATCTGTTTTTCAAGTAAATCTGGCATATCAATAGGAGTATTAGGGTTAACTGTATTTACTAACTCTGGTTCCAACACATAAATACCTGCATTTACAAAAAATTTCTTTATGGGTTTTTCTACAATACTTTTAACTTGCTGTTTTTTAATATTGACAACACCAAATGGAATCTGTATATCATATTCACGAATACACATTGTAGCTATGCCTTTTTTTTCTGCATGAAAAGACAGTAAATGTTTAAAATTGACTTTAGTTAAAACGTCGCCATTCATCATCAAGATAGGTAATTTTGGAAGATTGTTTGGCAACAGTCCTATTGAACCAGCAGTGCCTAAAGGTTTTTCTTCATTAACATACTCAATTTTAACTCCCCAAGCAGAACCATCCCCAAAATGTTCCGTGATCTTTTCAGCTTTATAATGCGTTGATATAAAAAAATTGTGGAATCCAGCTTTAATAAACCGAACTAAAATAACTTCTAAAATTGGGCGGTTACCTACATCAAGGAGAGGCTTAGGAATGTCTTCAGTCAATGGATGTAATCGTGTTCCAAAACCTCCCGCCATAAGGAATACCGGGTTGTCATATTTTTTGTCATAGGTCAAATGCACAAAAGTTTCAAGACCAACTAGAATACCATTCTCATCAATAATAGGCATATGCAATAGATTTCTACTTTTCATTTTTGACATGATTGAATCAGATGAGTCTGAACTTAATGCAGTTATCGGACTATTATTCATCACTTCTGCAACTAAACAATCCATTCCAAGATGCTTTAGTAAAGCGCTTCGAATATCACTATCTGTTACTGTACCTAATAATCTTCCATTTTTATCAACGACAAGAGCAATCTGTTGCCCTCCAGCATGGAGAACTTTAATTACCGCTTCAAGAGATTCTGATGTCTTTACTGTTATTTCTGACCAATCTTTCAATTAAATACTCCAATTTCAATCATTAAATTTTTTAATTATTGACAGAGGTTCATTTATTAGTTTATCTAAAATGATATCTGCAGCATTACCATCACCATAAATATTTTTCATATTAAGCAAGGATTTTCTAAATTTTTTAGAATTTGCAATCTCTATAGATTGCTCAAGATCTTCAACATCGCAATCAATGACATTTTTACCTCTCAATCTACCTTTTTGTCTATCACCGATATTTACTACAGGTTTTTCAAAACTTGCAGCTTCAATAATACCACTAGAAGAATTACCTATAAGTAAATCAACATTTTTCATTGCACTTAAATATCTTATTTGACCGAGACTCTTTACAACTTTATATTTACTCTTGTTTATTTTACAAAAACCCTCTATCTTTTTATTAATCACTTTACCCCCGAGATCAGCATTGGCATAAGTAAAAAGGATATTAAAACTAAATCTTTTCAAAATATTTAAAATATTGTCAATTTCTTTTGATATTTTTTCATCATAAAGCGTTTCTGGATGAAAAGTAAATAATGCACTTTGCGAACTAAAAACCCAGCCTAATTCTTTTTCTAATTCATCCTTGCTTAATAGTTTAAGGTTCAGTATATTATCAATTCCAGGCGCTCCAGATACAAACACTCTCTTTGGATCTTCTCCCATTTTAATTACCCGGTTTCGATAAATTTCTGTAGAACAAAAATGTAAGTAGCTCATTTTAGTAATAGAATGTCTTATTTGTTCATCTACTGCACCCTCTGTGATCTCTCCGCCATGAATATGTGCAATTGGTATTGTCATTAACATTGCGGTTGTAGCAGCGGCATGAGTCTCATATCTATCACCCAATAATAGAACAATATCTGGCTTAAGTCTTTCAAAGCTATCTGATAAGCGTAATGTTACAATTCCAGTAGATTTAGGAATTGAAGCCTTTTTATCAGATGCAATAAGATTATCAATTTTTTCGTTTATTGAAAACCCATCATTTTCAATTTGTTTAAATGTCATGCCAAATTGACTTGATTGATGAGCAGAAGTTGAAATTAATTGAAGATCTAACATATTGGACATCTTTATTCCAATAAGAATCGGATATAAAAGGCCATACTCTGATCGTGAGCCAGTTACTACACAAACCTTTCTCTTAATCATAAAAGATCATCTATTTGATAGTCTCGCATTGCAAATTTACCAATTATAGAGTCCCATTTCATAGGACTAATACCATTTCCAGGACGTTTAATTGTTATATTTTCTGAGGTAAAAAGATCACCTTTTTTTATAGCTCTCCTTGCTACAATGGACTTCCTGGATATAGAAATATTTGGTGTTTCACTCCTACTTGGCTTTTTGATGCCGTCTCCAAGTGCGAGCTCTATATTACGAATTGAATTAACCATATCTTTCAACTCCTCTGGTTCTAGAGAAGCACAATGATCTGGACCATCCAAATTCTTATCTAAAGTGAAATGCTTTTCTATTACAGAAGCACCCATAGCAACTGCAGCAATATCAACTTCAATTCCCACAGTATGATCACTGTAGCCTACATTAATGGAAAATTTTTTATGAATAGATTGCATCGCTTTTAAATTAACATCTTCCATTGGAGTAGGATACATAGTATTAGCATGAAGTATTGTTATCTCTTTTCTGGGAGTACCAGCATTAACTAAAACTTCCAATGCAGTAGATATTTCTTTCATATTTGACATTCCAGTTGACAATATTATTTTCTTACCCAACGAACCGATATGTCTAAGATATACAAGATTAGTAATTTCACCACTTGGAATTTTAAAAAGATTAAGGCCTAAATCACTTAATAGATCTATACTATCAATATCAAATGGTGAAGATAAAAATGCAATATTCTTTTTATTGCAATAATTTATTAGCTTTTTATGATCGATTTCATCCAACTCTAACTTCTTAAGCATAGAAAGTTGAGACTCAGTAGGATTAGTAGTTTCTTTTTGATAATGTGCTTTTTGCGCATTTTTTGAAGCCAAACTTTCTGATTTAAAAGTTTGAAATTTAACTGCGTCTGCGCCTGCATCTGAAGCGATATCTATCAACTCATAAGCTTTGTCTAATGAGCCATTGTGATTAACTCCAGCCTCTGCAATAATAAACACACTCACTTGGCAACACTTCCCGCTTTAATAAAGCTATTTTTTTTAATTATTATTGACTCTTTTGTAACAGCTCGACTACCAACAAAACACCCTTTCTCAACGACTACACCACCATTAATCATTGCACCTGTTGAGATATGGCAATCATCATGAACTATACAATCATGTTCTACTAGTGCTTTTGAATTAATTATACAATTCTTCCCAATCTGCGTATTTGTATTAATTAAAGCATCATGCATTATAACAGTGCCGATACCAGTAGTCGCACTCTTAGAAACATAAGCCCTTGGAGAAATAATCGTTGGAACCTTGAAGCCAAGGCTGACTATCCTTTGAAATAATTGTTTTCTTATATTGGACGAATAAATTTGTCCAACAGTTATAAATGCATATTCATAATGTTTAGATAGTCTGGTTAAATCGTTATCTGAACCAATAATTGAGTAACCTTCAATGGTATTTTTTATTAATTCACTTTTCTCAACTATTCCAACAATTTTAAATCGACCTTCTAGCTCTATAACATCTATAACTGATTTACAGTGCCCACCTCCACCAATTAAAATTATCTCTTTCACAGTATGGCCATTTTATTTAGTAAAAACATTTAAAGTTTATTCTACAGTTATTAGTTTAATTATTAAAAGTTTTATAGTAACTCAAAAAATCTATAGATTATAAATTCCAGATTTATAGAGTTTTAGATTCTTTGGCTGAACAATCCAATCAATTGTTTTTTTTAGTCCGTCGTTTATATCGACTTGAGTTTTAAAATCAGTTAACTTTGAAATCTTAGTATTATCACACCACAGGCGAAAAACTTCAGACTGCTCAGGCCTAATCCTCTGCTGATCAATAATAAATTTAACATCACTCTTCATTAAATCCTTAATTTTATCAAGTGTATCAGATATGCTTATCTCATAATTCGAGCCAATATTAACTGTTTCTCCAATGACTCGTTGAGATTGAGCTAATGCAATAAAACCATTACAGGCATCTGTAACGTAAGTAAAGTCTCTAGTTGGAGAAATATCTCCTAGCTTGATTTCTTTTGCTCCATCTGCTATCTGAGTTATGATTGTTGGAATAACCGCTCTAGCTGACTGACGCGGACCATATGTATTAAAAGGACGTGCAACAGTTACTGGAAGGTTGAAAGCATTAAAGTAACTCATTGCCATAGAATCAGCAGCAATTTTACTTGCGCTATATGGGGATTGTGGCTGCAAGGGATGGTTTTCATCAATTGGAACATATTGAGCTGTTCCATAAACTTCACTTGTAGAAGTATGAATTATTCTAATATTTCCATTTTCTTTTGCTGCTTGACATATATTTAACGTTCCCTTGATATTAGTGTCAACATAACTATCTGGCGCAACATAAGAATAGGGTATTGCTATAAGAGCTGCCAGATGAAAGATAATATCGACCCCTTTAGTAATATATTTACAATAATGAGGGTCACGAATATCGCCACTAAGAACTTCTATTTGTTTTATACAATTTACTTCTTCAAGCCATCCCCAACTATTAAATGAATTGTAGAGAGATAGTGCCTTAACTTGATAGCCATTATCTACAAGCATTTCTACAAGATGCGAACCTATAAAGCCATCAGCTCCAGTCACCAAAGCAACACTTTTTTTCATTTATACTCCTCGCATAGCAATAGTCAGATTGATAAAATTTAAATAAACATATTAAAGAACATTGTCTATTTTTTTTAAAACACTTCTTACGTCAATATCATCAATGTTTAAGTTGCTACTATACCCATAGCTATTAATTAATTCTTTATATTTATGTTTCTTTTTTTCAATAAAAGGATGATAGATTGCTGAATATCTATCAGTAATACTTTCTGGATATGGTGTGAATCTTCCATAATGATTTCCATTAGATATAACTATCACATTAATCTTGCCCAAAGCAACTGCAATATGAGGAGCAGAACTATCATTTGAAATTATCAAGTCACCTAAATTAATAACCTGAAGTAAATCAGAAAGTGAAGTTTTAGCTACAAGATCTAAATAATGGCCTTCAAAAAAACTCCCAAACTCCTTTGCTATTTGAATATCGTCATTGCCGCCACATAAGACAATTTCATAATTGTAATTTTCATTTAAATGTTTTGCTATTTCTACAAAATTTTTAATATTGTATTGTCTAAACTTTTCACCAGCCCCAACAAACAGGATAACGTAATGTTTTGGCAAATTAATATTGACATTTCTATCATTCAATTGAATAGTTGGTTTAGTTAATTCAATTTCTGACCCTAGAAAATTTTCAAAAAAAATTTTATTTCTAAGAAACTCAAAAACTATCTCATTATTCGCATCAATCAATTTTGTATAATACCTATCCCCAATGATTTTTTGCCACTTGGAAATATTTGAATAATCTCCAACACTTCCTATTTTATTTTTTGCACTCACAATCTTAACTATGTTGTCAATGCAATAAAATTCTCTGCTATATGAGGGACTTAAAACTTCTTCGTAACCTTTAGAAGTTATTTCTTTGAGCTTAAAATATCTGTAACTTAAATCTCTAGAAAATCTATCTCTATCGAGCCAAATAAAATGCTCTATAAATTCGCTATCTAAATCAATAGCAAGACTTTTCCATCTTATATTTCCTAATAGAGTTAGTTTGTAATCTTTGTAATTATTATTTGTTTTAAGAATCTTAATAAAATTTCTAAAAAGTACGTAGTCACCAATAGCATCAAGCCTTATTATTAATAAGTTTTTTTTGTTAATTTTATTTGAAGACCTTACTAATAAATTAACAAAAAAATATACTATTAATTTTATTAATGGGATAGATTTAAACAATTTTATAATTTCCTCTGAGCGTCTAATTATAAAGTTTAGCTTAGTTAAAAAAATGATAATTCATTGGTAAAATTAATCTAGTTATGAATTAACAAAGATATCTAGCTTTAAAATTTAATCAATGTATATTATGAACTTTAATAACCTTCTCAATTAACTTCCAATCATTTCTACCATTTTCATCAGACCATGGATAGCCATTTTCATTGGAAAAATCTTCACGAAGCTTTGAACACTCTTCAGCTGAAATTACTGAAAAATCATGTCGATCTATTTGAAATTTTTTTTTGAAAACATGCAACAACTGAATCAAAAAAAATGGGGTATAAGTTTTAATGATACTTTTTAGATTTTTATGGGGCCTAACATAAGCTCTTATTGCTGAATCAAAAGCAATTTTTCCTATTTCTAAACTTTGATTTTCATGATTTGCAAAAGATTGAGAAAATTCATTGCGCCATTTATTCAATCCTTTTCGATTCTTTGGGTGACGAATCCAATTCCCTACATAAGAGTGCTGTGTTTGACCCTTACTGTTATCAATATCATCTCTAGCAAAATAGAAGCAAGGTAAAGTTGCATGCTTGCCATAAATGGCAGCTGTCATACTTACATTAAGCTCCCAACATCTAAATCCAAAAAATGATTTAGAAATCCTAAATGTCTCTCTTAAGCTAACAGTCCTATGAACAGCATAGTAGTTAAGCATATATGAAGACATAGATTGTATTACTCGATTTTGAGCTTCATCATGATTATTCTGATTATTCATAGCTACAGTGTATGCAGGGTAGTACTCAACAGATTTATTTTTATTTAAATAGAAGCGAACCATTCGACCTTGTGCCGAAGAAAAATCTTTGTGATCTTCTAAATACTCAACTGAATTAATCAAGCCTGATTTTGAAATAAAATCGTCGTCTGCACATAGCGCTACATAAGGTGTAGATACTTCAGTGAGGGTATGGAAAATTTTTTCAGCCATACTCAAATGAGGAGTATGAAAGTAATTTCCAGAAAATCCGACTGGTTTTGAATAATTCTTTGTAGAGTCGACTACAAATAAAGAAATATCAAAATTACTCCAATAATCTATGGATCTAATCAAGAATTCAGGACGATTATGTGTAGGAATAATAACAGTGATCAAAGAATTTAACATTCTATAAAGTAAATATTGTTTAAGGATATTATAGTTTATTAGACAATATAAAGTTAATTTAATACTTTATTCACTGGTTTCTTCATCCTAAAAAAAATATTTCTAACATAACTGACTATTCACAATAAATTCTCTTCAAAACTCAATTTTAATTATGCTTTTTAGTTTCAAATTTGATAAAAATTTATAGTTAATCCTTTTTATGTGTTCAAATGGTTATAAAAAAACAAGCATTAAAGAAAATGAGAATATTAGTAACAGGAAATACAGGTTATATTGGACCAGTTCTGGCCAAATACTTGAAAAAAAACGCTAATAAAAACTTTGAAATTATTGGCTATGATCAAGGGTATTTCGCACATTGCCTGACTGACTGTTCTTACTTGCCAGAATTTAACTATGATAAGCAGCACTGGGGAGACTTACGAGAGTTTCCTTTTGAATTACTTAATAATATTGATTGTGTAATTCATCTTGCAGCAATTTCAAATGATCCAATGGGTAACACATTTGAAAAAATTACTGAAGAAATAAATTATCAAGCTAGTATTAAAATTGCTCAGGAAGCTAAAGCTAGAGGAGTAAGTTCATTTGTTTTTGCATCAAGTTGCAGTATTTATGGCATTGCAGAAGACTCATCTAGAAAGGAAAATAATCAACTAAACCCTCTAACTGCTTATGCAAAATCAAAAGTTGCTATGGAGAAAGATCTTTCTAAATTGGCTAGTGAATCTTTTGTTGTAACAGCACTAAGATTTGCAACTGCTTGCGGAATGTCTTCAAGGCTAAGATTAGATTTAGTTCTTAATGATTTTGTAGCATGTGCTTTAACCTCAAAAAACATTACAGTTTTAAGTGATGGCTCTCCTTGGAGACCTTTGATTGATGTTATAGATATGTCTAGAGCTATTAGTTGGGCAATTGATCGAAAATTTGAGATTGGAGGATCATTCTTACCAATAAATACTGGTAGTAAAAACTGGAACTATCAGATTAAAGATTTAGCTAATATTGTATCTAAATTTATACCGGGAACAAAGGTTTCTATAAATACAAACGCTAAATCTGATGAAAGGTCTTATCGTGTTGATTTTAGTCTATTTGAGAAGCTCGCTCCTATGCACCAACCAGTTATGTCAATTGAAGAAACTATTCAGGAAATTATACAAGGATTGAAAAATATGCAATTTTCTGATTCTCATTTTCGTTCATCTAAATATATGCGACTTAAGGTTCTTCAGGATCATATAGAGTCCAAGAGATTAAATCTTAATCTAAAATGGACAAAAGTTAATAATAATAGTTTTTAACAGGATAATCTATGAAATTGCTCATTGATTATTTTTGCCTAATCTATCTTTGAAAATCTTAAGCTTTTATTAACCAAAGGTTTAACAAAAAATTATCTTCAATACCAGTATTGTTTTTAATTAACTCAAAATTTTGTTAAGTAGAAGAGTGTGTCTCTATTAAATTGAAGGCTCGCCAATTACACTCTCTGGATCAGTGAAATTATTTTTTCGGGCTCCAAACTTAAGAAGGTCACGTCTATCATATTCATCAGCGATATTTTCTGCTAGCTTTCTAACAGTAATTGGAACTCCAGTGCAAATATTAATTGCACCAACAACGTCACCAATGCTAGCTTCAACAATTTTAATTCCAGCATCTCTTACATCCATATAATCTCGAATTTGCCTGCCACTAGTAAGTTCTACAAAATCTCCTTTTTTAATACTTGATCTGATATATGATACAAGCCTTCTACTATCTTGATTTTCACCATATAGATAAAACAAACGACACCATGTAAATTCAATATTCTTCTGTAATAAAAAATGAGATAAAACAAAATATGTTGCCACTTTAGCAGCTGCATATTGAGACAGGGGTTTGAGAGGAGTATTAGTTGTCAGGACATCAGCTCCAAGATCATACTCAAAACATGTTCCAACCCCAATAAACTTTCCAATTCCAGCAACTGAAGCACCCCTTACAAGATTCAATGTTCCCAATAAACAATCTATATTTTTATCAGACATTAAATACTTTCCTGTTTCTGCATACCAAGCAAGATGAATTATTACATCAATATTTTTAGAAGCATTTGTCCACCATTCAGGAGTCTCCTTAAAAAGATCCTCTGTTTCGATTACATTTATTATTCTTTCATGTTTTGCAATCTTCTCTTCCCAATTGGGTCTTACAATCAGAGTAGTATTAATTTGCTTCAATTTAAGTACTTCTAATACTTGCTTACCAATAAAGCCAGTAGCTCCAGTAAGTAAAACTCTACAGCTCACAAAATCTCCATTTTAGGAATAGTTACTACAAATTTTCCACCCCACTCATAAATATAATCAAGTTGATCAATTATCTCTTGTTTAAGATTCCATGGAAGAATCACAATATAATCAGGCTTAATGTCTCTTATGTTTTTTTCTGATACGATTGGAATGCGGCTACCTGGCATGCATTGACCTTGTTTAGCGGGATTTTTGTCTACCACAAACTTTAATAAATCTTGCTTTATTCCACAATAATTTAAGATTGTATTTCCCTTAGCAGCGGCTCCATATGCAACTACAATTTTTCTTTTTAATTTTTGATTTATCAAAAAGGATAAAAAATTTGTCTTTATAAGTTCAGCATTTGACTGAAATTCTTTGTAAAAACTTAAATCCTTCATGCCGGCCTTATATTCCTTTTCTTCAAGTTTTCTTACATTATCACTAATTAACCTCGCACCTGTATCGGATCTTTGAGCAAAATATCTCAAACTCCCACCATGAACTGGCAATTCTTCTACGTCAAATAAAGTCAATCCATTTGTCTTAAATATTTCAATAACAGAAGTAACTGACAAATATGAATAGTGCTCATGATAAATGGTATCAAACTGTTTTTGCTCAATTAGCTGAAGAAGGTGAGGATTTTCAAAAGTAGCCACGCCATTATTCTTTAATATTTTTCTAAAACCACTAACAAAATCATTAATATCTGGAACGTGAGCTAAAACATTATTTGCAATTGTAAGATCAGCTTGACGTCTATTTTTCACGAGTTTATCAGCAAGTTCGTATCCAAAAAACTCTTCCACTATATCTATACCTAGAATTCGAGCTGCACTCGCGGTGCTCTTAGTAGGTTCAATTCCATAACATGGAATTTCTTGATCTTTAACATACTGGAGAAGATATCCATCATTAGCTGCCACCTCAACGACTGTACTTTTCTTATCTAGTTCAAACCTTTCTACCATTTCATCCACATAATGCTTTACATGCTTTAAAAATGATGTCGAAAATGAACTAAAGTATGCGTAATCTGCAGAAAACATCTCATCAGCTGCTACAAAATCCTCGGTTTGAACAAGCCAACAATTATTACAAACCATTATATGAAGAGGGTACCATTTTTCTGCTTCACTCATATTTTTTATACTCAAAAAAGCATTTGAAGGTGGCGCACTTCCGAGGTCAATAAACGAATTTACAAGTTTAGTTTTACAATGCCTACAATTCATAATATTTTCTATATTAATTATTTTTTAAAAAAATCTAACTTTCTATCTCTTTCTGATAAGTGAGCAGCTTCTAGGGGCCAAGTTATATTTAATTCAGGACTTTCATAATGAAACCCACCCTCTGAATCAGGCTGGTGAAACTGTGTGTGTAAATAAAGAACTTGGCAATTTGGCACTAGTGTTTGAAATCCATGCGCAAAACCTTTGGGCACATACAACATATTCATTTTTTCTGAATCTAAAATAACTCCTTGCCATTTTCCAAAAGTATCGGACCCCCTCCGAGAATCAAGTATCACATCATAAATTTTCCCCGAAATACATCTGACAATTTTATCTTCCTCATATGGTGGCTTTTGCAGATGTAGGCCTCTAATAGTTCCAGAAAATTCTGTAAAAGAAGAGTTTATTTGCACAATTTTTAAATCACTACTTATTTCTTTTAGCTCCTCTTGACAATAATATCTGGCAAACCAACCTCTTTCATCTTTATGAGAAAAGCACTCTATTTCTGCAGCACCCTCCAAAAAAGATTTTATAATCTTCATGATTTAGTCCAAACTCGGTTATTCTTTAAAGCATCATTAATACTAAGATTTATCTTTTTATCGGTAAGCTCTAACAAAAGCACAATACTTCCTTTATAAATTAAGTTAAACAATGTTATTTCTCCATAATAACTACAATCAACTTTACCCTTATTTAGTTATTTTTTTGAAAGATTTAAGCATTGAGCCATAAGCCTTAAATTTAATGCAGCGACATTAAACTCATCTTTATCCTTACTTTCAAAGTTTCTAACATAATCCAAAAAACGAGAAATATATATTCGAAATGGATCCTCTACTGGAAAAACTTTTTTCGAGCAATCATTAATAAGTGACACTTTGTAAGATGAACCAGTTCCGACTTGAATACGAGTATAAGAATTATCATTAATTCTAATATTCATATGTTTAGGGCCATTAGGATTCTCTCTAAAATCAAATTTTACTTCGCACCCTCCATAAATGAAATCACATTTAAAGGAATGTTTTGATACGCTAGAAGTAAAGTCAACTATCTCATAATTACCTATCTTATTTAACAATAGAGATAGCCCATGTGGAAGAAGATCTTCTGCAATAGATATGCCTAAATTTTTGCCATTAGTATAAAACTCAAAAGATAGATTTTTGCAAATTGATGATTGTCTTTCATTTTGCGCTATAGTATCCATGAAAACTGCATTACTTGTATTAACAAATAAGCGCCTATTTATATGAGATTCAATAGCATTGATTTGTTGATTAACTTCATCTAGTGACATGGAATCACTCCAAAAAAGTGGCTTTTCACAAAATACTGGGATGTTTCGATCAAAACATGCTTCAATATGTTCAATGTGCATGAAAGGTGGGGAGCATATGCTAACTGCATCAAGCTCCTCATCAAGAAAATCGGCAAGATTATGATAGGCGGCAAGATTAGTATTGCAGATTTTAGTTAATTTTTTAGAAGCCGTTTTGGCACTCGACTCCGAAGAGCATAAAACTGCCACTACATCTTCACCTAAATCATTATATTGGAGGGCATGAATGAAGCCAATTCCACTAGCCCCTATAATACCAATCCTTAAACTCATAAATTTTTCTCTAAAAAAATATTAATAAATGCTGTTAATTCTTTTAGATTATCCGCAAACACTTTAAGGATTCAAACAGCGACCAATAAAGACTTTTTCAATGAAAATCATATGTTTTTCAAAGCTAGAAGGTCATTAACCTGATTAAGGTCTTTAACAAAAGCATTACTATCAATAACGCTTTGGTTGGTTACATGCATTTTTCTATCGCACCTACAAGATGTTGCATCCATCTTTTTCCCACAACTCGTCATGTATTTATCAAACTCTTCTACATTGTAATTATAAAACAACTCCCAAAAACCTGATTTATTTAAATTACCTAAAGCCATTGGCCGGAAATTCGGCGAAGCACTTTGTGAACAATGATAAAGCCATCCATCATATCCAACTGTAGGATATATCCATCTGGCAAAACAAGGCTTGGTTCTGGGTTTATAAAATATATCATGCTCAGAATCAGCATCAACAATTATAACGTTACAATCATCTGTTGAGCTTTTATGTATTATTGGTGTTAGCCTATCTAAGGCAGAAGAAATATCTGCAGTGTTAGGAATAATGCCCTTTGCAAGAGGAGTTTCTCGGGGGGGCTGAGGAAAAGTAAATCTCAAAAGGTCACAACCAGCCCCCTTAAAATCCTTAATAAATTTAGAAACCTCTGAATCCATCCAGTTTTGACTATTAACAAGATAAGCTGCACTAACATCAAATAAGAAATTGCCTTTCTGACAAGATTCAATAATCTTCTTGGTATTATTCAGCACCCTATCATAAATTTTAGCTTTACTTTTGACATCATGAAAAGTATTGTATATCTCATTACTGCCAGCATCTACACTTAAGCTCATATAACTATTAGGCTTAATGTCTTTTCTAGATAAAAGATCTAATAACCTGTTAGAAATTTTTATCGCTTTCGTATTAAACCCGAATACTAACCCTCTATTAATTGCAATTTCTAATAAATCTTCTAGATATGGACTATTCAAAGGATCAGTTGCATAACCCGCAAAAATTACTTTCTTAACTCCCCCATCAGCAACTTCATTAAGAGTCTTAATAGCAGTTTCACGAAGCATTCTATCACCTGCACCATCATCTGCTGATGCTCCATAACAATATGGACAATCTAACCAACATATTTTTCTTATACTCTTAGGAGGCGGTTGAAATTCAACCTGGTAAGGGATAATTGTTTTATTAAAGATTTTATTTCTAAAATCATCATAATTTGAAATATATCCAACCGAGAACTTATATCTATCACTTATATTTTTTGAACCGGTCAACTAACTCTCCTTTTATTGAATTAACAATTAATAGTTGGTATGCATTTTTTTAATTGAAGAGTTAGAAAAATCTCCAAATTCTAACCTGTAATTCATCGCTGCAAGATCTTTAGGAGTGTCAATTGGAACCCAAATTCCATCCAAATTAAAGTGTGTCATTGCCTTTTTTCTTATTGCCTCAACAAATAAAACTGTCTCAAAATCATTATCCCCTATATTATCAAAATCAATTAAATCTAAAGCAGATTTCTTGATCCATGCAAAACCAGAATGAACAACCCCATAACCATCTTTCAAATGCGAAGACATAAATCTTTGAACCTTTCTGTCTCTATCAAAATCAACTATTTCGTCTCTAAATACAGTTAGCATTCCCCAAGGCGTTGTGACTTCAACAGTGGAAACAGTTACTAGAGCATTCATATCTATATGATGAAGATACATAGAGTTAATATCAAAATCAAAAACAGTATCTGTATTTAATAAAAAAAAATTTTCGCCATCAGGAATAAGGTGGCTAACTTGATTAATTCGATTAGCAATAGAGGTTTCAATTCCAGTATCTATAAAATGAATATTACAATCAACATCTTTTGAAATGTCGGTAATATATTCTTTAATCTTATATCCCATATATCCAAGAGGCAAAATAAAATTTCGAAATCCATTTTTATATAGACTCCAAAATGAATACCAAATTATTGGCTTCCCATGAATTTGAAGCATTGGCTTTGGTGTGTTTTCTGTCAATTCACCCATTCGACTTCCTAAGCCACCACAAAGCATCACTGTCCATTTTTGATTATTCTTGTAATTGATTTTAGAAGTCATATGCTATCTTATAAACACTATGATTTAAATTATACTTTTATTAATGATGCTTTCAATCTGCTTTTATTTAAAATACCTAAATTCACTAATAAAATTAGCTTTAAGCTAAATTTTTCGAGTCCTCAATCAAAGCATTTTCATAATTAGACACAATATATTGGCCATCATTTTGAATCTTAATGATTTGATCACAACCCTTCAAAGTACTTATTCTATGGGCAATAATTAATATAGTTATTTGTGAGTCAAGCATATTAATTGATTGAATTACATCATTTTCAGTAGCATTATCAAGAGCACTTGTTGCTTCATCAAACACTAGGACATCAGCCTTTTTATAAAGCGCTCTTGCGATACCTAATCGCTGTAATTGCCCGCCCGAAAATCTAACACCTCTCTCACCAATAACTGTTTTATAACCATCCAATAATTGATTAATAAAACTTTCAATTTGAGCTTTTTTTGCTGCTTCCTGAACACGATTATGATCAATTTTTTCGATTGGAATTCCAAAAGCAATATTTTCTTCAACTGAACTATCAGATAGATATATGCTTTGAGGCACATGTGAAATGCATGCCCTCCAGGAGTCAATATTATTCTGATCTACGATCTCACCATCAACCAATATCTCACCTTCATTTAAATATAGTAGACCCATAATAGTATCCACCAGTGTGCTTTTTCCACATCCAGTTTCACCAATAAAACCAATTTTCGAACCTTTTTTTATTTTAATATCAATATTACGAAAAACCCAAGGCAGCTCTGAAGAGTAACTAAATCCTGCATTATTTAATTCAATTTGATTATTAAAGCTTAAAGGGACAACATCACTTGAATAACTATTGGGTAATTGTTGATTTAATAAATTTAATACATCCTTAAGTGACTCTGATGCTGAAGTTATCTTAGCGTATGAAGAAAAAATATTCTGCAAAGCTGGAACTAATCGTTGAGCACCAAGTGCAAATAAACCAAGAATAGGAATTATTTGCATTATCCCTCCATTTTTTTGCGACATTATATATGCAATAATAGCAATTAAAGTTATTACCCCAGCTTCCATGAAAAATCGTGGACTACTACCTATAAATATCCCAGTTCCTGAAGACCTTCTAAGGAGTACATCAGATTTCTTGTAAAGATTTACGAAGTACTGCTGACTTCTATTAACTAATACATCCCGAATCCCGCCTAAACCCTCTTGAAGAGATTTAATTTTTAAAGTTGATTCTGATGCCACTACTTTACCAATCTTACTTAACTTTTTTCTTGTAAATAAGGTTACAAATAGATACATACTAGCTATTACCAAAAAAGAAACAAAAGTAATTAAGGGATTTACAGTGACCAAAGTAGCTACAATTCCAACAAGAAGCAGGAAAGAACTAATAGTCATTAATATAGGTAAAAGTATCCCTCCAATTACAGTTTCTGTTTTAATAATTATACTATTTATTATCTCACTACTATTTCTTGCAAGATGCACTTTATAGTCTTGATATATAGTTCGCTCAAAGATACTAACACTAATATCTAAGCCTGTTGCATATGATAATCTAGTTACAGAATAGAGTAAAACAATTCTGAGAAGTGCTGACATTATTGAAGCAAAAATAAATAAAACCGTAAAAGGCAATATTAGTTCAGATGGACTGCCTATTTCAAACATGATAAGAAAAGGCTGGATAAATTCATATTGAAACACTTTTTCTGGCGAACTTAATACCCCAAGAAATGGAATAACTGCTCCCAAACTAATTACATCGACGACAGATGATAATATCATCATCATGAGCACTAAACAAAATTGCACTCTTCTTTTTGGCAAAATATAAGACCAAAGTTGCTTAATATCAGACATTTAAGTTTTTTTTAAATCATAAATATAGTCTTCAACTGATATTTGAGACTTCCAGCCTAACATTTTAGTTTTCTCTGTAACTAATTCTGATTCCATTCTATTACCATTTCTTTTAGGCAACATTTTAATTTCTCCTCCAAACATTCTAGCAATTTCTAAAATTGAGTATGAGTCTGGAGAGCCAATACCATAATCATTTCCATAACCTTTCTCTCCAACAAGTTTGAGACCACTTATAATGTCAGATATGTGAGTAAAGTTCCTTTTTTGAGAACCAGGACTTACCACAGTTAAAGGCTTACCACTTTTGTATTTTTTTACAAATAAAGCCATTAATGTAGCATATTTACCAGTAGATATTTCGCGACCACCATAAACATTATAAAAATAAACAATTGCATATGAAATATCAAACCATTGGCCATAATTTTCAATAAGTTCAGTATTGGATGACTTAATCCAAGCATAAGGGCTTTGATTTTTCCCAAGTTCACCATCACCAAATTTAGTGCTACTTCCAGCATATATTAATTTTGCACCTGATTTCTTAACAAACTCAAGAACTGAAAATGCGCCTTGTTTATTGTATTCCCAGACAATGTCTATGTCTTTAAAGCTTGTCTCAACTCTTGAATACTCACCTAGATGATAAATAATATCAGGAGAGAAATTGATAATATTACTAATATTTTTGGTCTCACCAGAAAAATAAGTAACATTTTTTTGATGATTCTCTTTACTGCCAGAAGAATAATTATCTAAACTATACACCAAATGATTCTTATCTTTAGCGAGCTCTTCACATAAGTGACTTCCTATAAATCCCGCTCCACCAGTAACTAATATTATTTTTTTCATTCACTAAGTATTTTTATGCTTTTACAATATTGTGATTGGCGTTAAGATAAACGCCACGAGTATCTATAATCAATTTTGCACTTGATTTTATCATTGAATAGTCAAATTTATCATGGTCAGTAACCAAAACTAATGCATCATATTTAACAATTTCTTCAGGTGATAAATTTATACTTTTCAAACTAGAATTTGAATTATTAGAATCTCTAAAAGAAGAAACATGGGGGTCAGTGTAATCTACATGAGCACCCATCTCTTGAAGTAATTTTATAATCTCTAGTGCTGGTGATTCACGTAAATCTTCAATATTTTTTTTGTAAGCAATTCCTAAAATAAGAATCATGGAGCCATTAACAGGTTTTTTCCTTACATTTAAAGCATCGGATACTTTTTCAACGACCCAGCCTGGCATGCTAGCATTAACCTCTCCAGCGAGTTCTATAAATCGGGTGTGAATACCATATTCACGGGCTTTCCAAGTTAAATAGAATGGATCAATTGGTATACAATGGCCTCCTAGACCAGGGCCTGGAAAATATGGAGTAAATCCAAATGGCTTTGTTGCTGCTGCATTAATCACTTCATTAATATCAATACTCATCTTATCAGCTACAGTCTTCATTTCATTAACTAAGCCAATATTTACGGCTCTATGGATATTCTCAAGAAGTTTTGTCATCTCGGCTGCTTTAGTCGAACTTACCATCACAATCTGATCAATAATAGCCTTATAGAGAATTTCTCCTAATGCCATACAGTTAGCTGAATATCCTCCCACTACTTTTGGAATTGTTTGGGTTGAAAAACTTGAATTACCAGGATCTTCTCTTTCAGGAGAATATACTAAAAAGATTTCTTCACCTACTGAAAAACCTCCTGACTCTATACGTGGCAAAAGTTCTTCTTCTGTAGTTCCTGGATAAGTGGTGCTTTCTAATGATATAAGGTGTCCAACTCTTAAATATGGAACTAGATTATCCATAGTATTTGTAACATAACTTAAATCGGGCTCTTTATATTTATTGAGTGGGGTTGGTAAACATAATATTAGAACATCTGCTTCTGAAGCTCGAGAATAATCACTGGTGGCCTCAAATCCATTTTCAAGAGAAAATTTTATCTGATTAGAATCTATATGATCAATATAGCTTTGACCTATGTTTAAAGATTCAATTTTATTATTATCAACCTCAAATCCAATTACTTTGTAACCAACTTCGGCAAATCTAATCATTAATGGTATGCCTACATATCCAAGCCCAAAAATTCCAATAATTGCACTTTTATTATTAAGTTTTTTAGAGAGCGTTGTTTTCATACAATGTATTGGTAAAAGTATTCTTACTCGATAGATTGACAATAAATTTACTTTAGCGAACTTTAAGATTGTCTCAAAAGCAATTATATATTAATACTTATTCCCAACTAAACCTCCTTGTCTGATATTGACGGAGAATATCTTCAAGAACTTTTAATCTTTTTTCATCAGTTAATTCATTTATTAATGAATACCCATTGGAAATCAATGAGTCTCGCAACTTATTATTATCAATTAATTCATTTAGTTGAATTGCCATGCTCATAGGATCATCTAAATCAATTAGCATGGCAGCATCGCCGACCTGATCAACCAAGCCTTCAATATTTGAATAAAGAACAGGAACTCCTAGAGTAAAAGCTTCAAGAGGTGGAATATTAGTTGGGCCAAAATAAGTTGGCATTACAAGCGCAAGTGACTGTTTATATAAAGTTTCAAGTTCGTTATCAGATACAAACCCAGCAAATCGAACTCGCTCAGTTAATTTAAGCTCGTCTGAAATTTTTTGTACATATTTTAAATTGCCTTTGTCTCTTCCAGTAAAAATAACACTTATTTTCTTATTGAACTCATTCTCTAAAAATTTTAATCCTTGAAGTAAATATACATGGTTTTTATGCGACCAAAATTGAGCAGGATAATAAACATAAGGTGTTTTTAATTGGTATTTATCCTGAATATTAACATTATCGATATGGTTTTTGGATTCCATGATTACATTTGCAGCGCTAAATGGCATAATATAAATTCGATTTTCATCAATTCCATATCTACGTATGATATTTTCTTTTCCAAGGGCTGAGTCTGCAATGATTGCAGTAGCTTTTGGCAATAAAGCTCGATAGGTTTTTTCCCTTCTCTCAAAAATTCTTCCATTACTCACTTCAGGGAACTCGACAAAATCTCGATGAGATAAGTCCCAAACTGTAGTCATATAATTTATTTGTTCCAATTCACATGCAATTGGAGTACTAGATAAAAAATATGCTAAGTCAATTTTATTATTGACTAATTTTTTTTCAAAGTAATTTAATCCAAATACTCTGCTCCACCAATTTAAAATCCTGGGATGGGTAATTAGCTGACGAAAAACACTTAATACCCTTCTTATTAATGTCCTTGAAATATATTGAGCTTCAATATTATGTTCGCCCAGAAAGTCAATATTTTCAAGTTCATGAGTAAAAAATATTGGATTAACCAGGTCACTAGATAGCTTTTTAACTAAAAGTACTGAATTTAATGCTTGCTGATAACCACCGCCACCAGTATTTTTTACATCAAATAATATAGCTAAACGAATTGGTCGTCTATTGCCATCTATTTTGCTCAACTTAACACCTCAATTATAGATTTTGTCACGTGATTTATTTCATCTTCTGTTAGGTCCATTCCACTAGGTATATAAAAACCATTCTGATATAAACTCTCTGCAACTGGGTAAGACTCGCCATTAAATAATCCCATATTAATTAAAACAGGTTGTAAATGCATTGGACAGAAAAAAGGCCTTGTACCAACACCTTTTGCCTGTAATTTCTTCATAACCACATCAGCATTCAAATTCTTATCACCACTCAAAACAATACCAAACACCCAATAAATATTTTCAGCATAATCTGTTGACTCTAATGGAAGTTGTACATTAGATAAATTAGATAACAATTCAGTATATTTCTTGCCCATAACCCGTTTATGATCGACAAAAGTATCTAACCTTTCTAGCTGCGCTAAACCTACTGCAGCTTGAATATTTGACATCCGTAAGTTCCACCCTAGCCTTTCATGTACAAAACGTTTGTTCGCTTGAAAACAAAGATTTCTTAAGCTTCGGCAAGTTTCTGCAATTTCGTCATTATCAGTTACAATCATGCCTCCCTCACCTGTAGTGATATGTTTGTTAGGGTAGAAACTAAACGTGCTAATGTCACCAAAACTTCCACATGGACGAGATTTATATTTTTGGCCATGCATTTCTGCAGCATCTTCAATTACTTTAAGATTGTGACGTCTAGCAATTTCGATTACTGGATCAATATCTACTGGTAAGCCATAGATATGCACAATCATTATCGCCTTAGTATTACTTGTAATCTTAGATTCAATTTGACTAACATCCATATTCCACGTTAAAGGATTGCTATCTACTAATACTGGCTTAGCACCCTTTCTTATAATTTGATTTACACAAGAAATGATGGTAAATGCTGGGAGAATTACTTCATCACCTGGCTCAATATTCAATGATTCGATTGCTGCATCTAGAGCTGAAGTACCATTTGTAACGGCAATAGCATGTTTTCGATTTACTAGTCTGGCAAAATTTAGCTCAAATTTATCAACAAAAGGACCTTCAGATGAAATCCATCCAGTTTCTATGCACTCTATCAGGTACTTTTTTTCATTACCATTTAGTAATGGTTTATTAACAGGTACAAAGCTAACTTTACTCATAGGAATTAACTTATAATTTTTACTTGATTTTTATCTATTTGTTGAAATCTTGTTCTATCTTTATCATCGACATATGGACCTTGTTTAATTTCTATGATTTCACTTGCTTCGAGCATTTCAAAACCATGGCCGCCCAAAGCTATTAGAACTACATCACCTTGAGAAACAATATAACTTTCAAGATAGTCTTGATTTTCATCATAAAAGTCAATGCGTACCCTGCCAGATTTAATCAATAGCACTTCAACAGTATTATATATTTCACGTTTAACTGGATTATGAAAGTGTGGTGGGATAACGTATCCTGCCTCACGATTTGAATAACCTAACTGTTGAGAAGCTTGATCATCGGTAAAAAACTGCAATCCATCTTTTTGAAAGTTTGACCTAACAATTAATGCTAACTCATTTTCTTTAGAATTTATACGAACAATCATGCGCTACACCTTTAAAATTACTTAAAAAAAAGTATATCATTTTGAATCTTAAAATAATCAATTAATTTAAAGATTTTGATATTTTTTTTTAAACCACCTATATGTATTTTGAAGTCCAACTTCAAGAGCTATACTATATGTCCAACCCATTTTTGCAAGCCTAGAAACATCAATAAGTTTTTGCGGAGGTCCATCTGGCATTGAACTATCAAATATTAACTCACCCTTATATTGAACTACTTTGCATATTATTTTTGCCATTTCACCAATAGTAATATCCACACCTGAACCTATATTTATGTGAGATACCGTTGGTTCTGTATTTTTTAAATAGGTCTTTGTATCCAAACTAAGAACAAATAAAGAAGCTTCGGCCATGTCATCAACATATAAAAATTCTCTTCTTACATTTCCAGTACCCCACACAACAACATGGGGTTGTTTCTCAATTTTAGCAACATGTATCCGCCTCATTAATCCAGAAATTACATGTGAAGTTTCTGGGTTAAAATCATCATTAATCCCATAAAGATTAGTAGGCATTACTGAGCGAAAGTCGGTACCATATTGCCTGTTGTAAGATTCACAAAGTTTTATACCAGCAATTTTAGATACTGCATAAGATTCATTGGTGGGCTCAAGCTTTCCTGTCAAAAGAGCCTCTTCAGGCATTGGCTGGCTTGCAAACTTTGGATAAATACAAGTGCTTCCCAAATGCAACAAACGCTTTACATCATTTAAATATGATGCATGGATTATGTTTACTGATATCATCAAGTTATCATAAATAAAATCAGCAGGATAACTATTATTAGCTCTAATACCACCAACTGTACCAGCTGCAAGAATTACATAATCAGGCTTTTCTATACTCAAGAAATTTTGAACTGATTCTTGATTAGTTAAATCAAGATTTTTATGACTTATAGTTAATATGTTTTGAAACCCTCTATATTTTAACTGCCTAACTATCGCCGAACCAACTAATCCAGAATGGCCTGCGACATATATTTTATCTTTTAAATCCATTATTTAATACCTATAGTCAGGCGTTTAAAAGCCATGCTTCATAACTAAAATATCACGCTTCGCAATATTAATATCGTTTTCCATCATCTCGCTTATCATCTCTTCAAAAGTAATTTTTGGCTTCCAACCGAGTTTTTCTTTAGCCTTGGTTGAATCACCTAGTAAGGTCTCAACTTCAGTTGGGCGGAAATACCGTGCATCAACTGCAACAATTAAATTACCAGTGTCAGAGTCATAACCTTTCTCATCAATACCTTTGCCTTTCCATAGAATTTTTTTGCCAACATGGGCCCATGCAAAATCAACAAACTCTCTTACAGAATAGTGAAATCCAGTAGCAACACAAAAGTCTTCTGGTGCTTTTTGCTGCAACATTAACCACATTATTTCGACATAATCTTTTGCATGCCCCCAATCCCTTTTAGCATTCAAGTTACCCAAATAAAGCTTCTCATCTATGCCAAGAGAAATACGAGACAAAGCTCTAGTAATTTTACGTGTGACAAAAGTCTCTCCACGGACTGGACTTTCATGATTAAAGAGAATACCATTACAAGCATAAATACCATAAGCTTCACGATAATTAATTGTAATCCAATAAGCATAAAGCTTCGCAACTGCATATGGAGATCGAGGATAAAAAGGTGTGTTTTCATTTTGTTTACTTTCTTGTACCAAGCCATATAATTCTGAAGTAGATGCTTGATAAAAACGTGATTTATTTTCTAATCCTGACATTCTAATAGCCTCAAGTACACGTAAAGCCCCTAAACCGACGGTATCAGCAGTATATTCAGGTGTTTCAAATGAAACTGCAACATGTGATTGTGCACCAAGATTATAAATTTCATCTGGCTGTATTTCCTGAATAATACGAACTAAAGTAATAGAGTCTGCAAGATCACCATAATGTAATATAAGCTTTCTTTTTTTATCTTGTGGATCTTTATATAGATGGTCAATCCTATCTGTATTTAATGATGAAGATCGACGCTTTATACCATGAACCTCATAACCTTTTTCTAAAAGAAATTCTGCTAGATAGGAACCATCTTGGCCAGTTATACCTGTAATTAATGCTTTTTTATTGATCATATCGTTAGTTATTATTCCTTAATTCTGCCATAAATATCTTCAAATCTCACAATATCATCTTCACCTAAATAATGGCCACTTTGAACCTCTATAACCTCTAAAAGCTTATCTGTTTTATTCTCTAAAGAATGTTGAATTCCAACTGGAATGTAAGTCGACTGTCCAGACTCAAGAGATAGTGATTGATTACCATTTATCACTGAAGCAGTTCCTTTTACAACCACCCAATGTTCTGCACGCTTATGATGCAACTGAAGAGAGAGTTTAGCATACGGATTAATGCATAATCTCTTAACCTGAAAATTTAAACCTGACTCAATAGAGTCATACCACCCCCATGGTCTAAAAACTTTACGATGATAGTTTTGTTCCTGTCTACCACTATCAATAAGCTGATTAAGTATTTTTTTTATATCTTGACTATGATCTCGATTTGCAATGAGTGTTGCATTTGGGGTATCAATAATTATTAAATCCTCAACACCAATAGTTGCTACCATATGGTGATTGGCATTAATAAAGCTGTTAAAAGTTTTTTCAGTAAAAACATCTCCTTCAATAACATTTCCATCCTCAGTTTTTTCCATCACATCATAAAGGGATGACCAAGAACCAATATCGCTCCACCCCGCATCTAAAGTGACAACTATAACATTTTTACTTTTTTCCATCAATGCAAAATCAATAGAATCATTTGGCGATAGTTCAAATGATTCCTTTTCTAGCCTGATGAAGTCAAGATCTCTCTGAGCATTATTACTAGACTCTCTTACTGCGCTTATAATGTCAGCACCATAAAGTGATAGTTCATTAATGAAAACTTCCGCCTTAAACATAAACATCCCACTGTTCCAAAGGTGTTCACCTGACTTCAAATAACTCTCAGCTGATTTCAAATCTGGCTTTTCTATAAACCTCTCTACCTGATATGTAAATTCGCTAATTGATGTACTTAGTTGGATATAACCATAGCCAGTATTTGGACTATTTGGCACAACTCCAAAGGTTGTCAGCTTATCCTGTTTAGCTTGTTCAACTGCAATATTAATTGCATTATGTAAAGCAGGAATATCTTGAATTATATGATCTGCTGAAAGAACAAGTAATATTGATTCAGAGCTACAGTCCTTAACAACTTGGAAAGCCGCAGCTGCAACTGCAGGTGCTGTATTTCTCCCTACCGGCTCAAGAATAATAGTTGGCTTATAAATACCAATCTCTTGCAATTGATCTACCACTAAAAAGCGATGTTCGGTATTACAAATTATAATTGGGTCTAAAAGATTGTCTAGACCATTTAAGCGCAAAATAGTTTCTTGCAACAATGTTTTATCGCTAAATAGGGATAAATATTGTTTAGGATGCTGTTTACGAGATAATGGCCAAAGCCTTGTCCCTGAGCCACCTGAAAGGATAACTGGTATGATATTAGACAATATTTATTAAGAATTATTATGATTAAGAATTTTCATTTTACATTAGCTTAATATCTATTAATATGTTTCACAACAATCGTATTTAATGATGCTCTATAATTACGTATAGCCCTAAAACAAGTAATAATGTACAATAATACTAACTTTAACTTCAAGACTATTTTAATTACCGGTGGTGCAGGCTTTATTGGAAGTAATTTAGCATCGTATCTTCAAAAAAACTTTCCAAATGCAAAACTAGTTATATTTGACTGTTTTAGAAGTGAGTTAGTTTTTTCTAATGGAAATTTACAAAGTTTTGGTCATTATATAAATTTAAATGGCTTTAAAGGTGACTTGATTTGTGGCAACATCGTTAATAAATCAGACTTATCGCGTCTAACTAAATACAAATTTGACTATATATTCCACCTTGCTGCAATTTCTGATACACGAGTTTACGATCAAGAATTGGTAATGCGGACAAATGTAAATTCTTTTTATGACATCCTTGAAATTGCTAAGACCAATAACTCTACTATAGTCTATGCTAGCTCTGCAGCAACATATGGTGACATGCCTGCACCTCAATCTGTAGGAAATGAAAGCCCTGATAACCCTTATGCTTTTAGTAAGTATCTAATGGATGAAATCGCGTATAAATATTCTGATAATAACCAAGATATGACAATTGTAGGATTAAGGTATTTTAATGTTTATGGCCCCAAAGAGTTCTATAAAGGTAAAACAGCCTCAATGGTGATTCAGCTAGGTCATCAAATTCTTGATGGACATGCTCCTAGATTATTTACCAACTCTAACCATATATTAAGAGACTTTATTTACATTGAAGATGTAATTCAGTCTAATATTAAAGCTTGTAATCCAATGAAAAATGGAGTTTACAATGTTGGTACCGGCAACCCAAGAAGTTTCCAAGAAATTGCAGATATTCTTCAAGAAGAACTAGGCACCAATTTTGAAACAGAATACTTTTCCAACCCACATGATGGTTATCAATTGCATACTCAAGCAGATATTTCTTCTTGCACGGAAAACCTAGGTTTTAAACCAAATTTTTCCTTAGAGAGTGGCATTAAGGCCTATATCCCTGAAATTAAACGCCTTCATGGAACTGATAGATTATGATCGACTTACAAAATATAAATCCTAAAATTCTCGTACTTGGTGATCTGATGATTGATCACTATTTATGGGGCTCTTGTAATCGTATATCTCCTGAAGCTCCTGTGCAAGTTGTTAATGTTGATAATGAAAGTACAGTACTGGGTGGAGCTGGCAATGTAATAAATAATCTTAAAGCACTTGGGGCAGAAGTTGATGTCATTAGTGTAATCGGTGAATGTGAAGCATCAAAAGAGCTAAAAGACTTTCTATCAAATATTAAAGTAGACACTCAATACTTAATTATTCAAAAAGATCGAGTTACTAGTAAAAAAAGTAGAATCATTGCTGGGCACCAACAAGTTGTTCGATATGACCGAGAAAGTACGGTTGAGATTAATAATGAATCTCAAATAGCTATCCTTAAGATCTATAAAGAGATTATTAATAATTATGATGTAATACTTCTATCAGATTATGGAAAAGGCATATTAACTTTTGAACTATCGCATTCATTAATTACTATTGCAAATGAAAACGCAAAAAAAATCTTAGTTGATCCAAAAGGTCTAGATTATTCAAAATATAAAGGTGCATATCTTCTAACTCCTAACAAAAAAGAAGCTAGCGAAGCAACAAATATTACTATTAAAGATAATGAAACTCTTTCTCAAGCTATTCTAGACCTTAAAGAACAATGTAATTTGACAGTATCACTTATCACTTTAAGTGAGCAAGGTGTAGCTATATATGATAATGAGTTACGCATCCACCCTACTGTTGCTAGAGAGGTATTTGATGTAACTGGAGCTGGCGATACTATTCTGGCTTCACTCGGTTTTGCATTATCATGCAATAAAGATATCGATGAAGCCGTCAGGTTCGCTAATCTAGCCTCGGGTGTAGTAGTTGGAAAAATTGGCTCCTCTACTGCGACACTTAATGAAATTATTGAATATGAATCAAGTCTTAATCAATCTTGTAGTGATGAGTATATTAAAACTTTGGATGAAATATCCTCTATTGTTGGTGAGCTAAAAAATAAAGAAAAGAAAATTGTATTCACAAATGGTTGTTTTGATATTTTACACATTGGACATGTGAAATACCTTGAGAAAGCTAAAGACTTTGGCGATATTTTAATTTTAGGTCTTAATTCTGATAAATCACTTCAAAGGCTTAAAGGTCCGAATCGACCTATAAATTCTGAAGATGACCGAGCATATATACTCGCTTCAATTAATGTGGTTGATTATGTAGTCATATTTGAAGAAGATACACCTTTTGAATTGATTAAACTCATAAATCCTGATGTACTTGTCAAAGGTACTGACTATAAGGGCAAAGAAGTAGTCGGACAAGATATAGTTAAAGAATTGAAGTTAATAGAATTTATTGATGGTAAAAGTACCACAAAAACCATCGAAAGGATTCAAAAAGTATGAAAAATATTGTTGAAAATGAATTTAATGAGCACATTAAAACTGCAAACTTACTTCTTAATTTAACTGATACAGTAGTAGCATCAGCACAACTATGCATTGACTCTCTTAAGAATGGCGGAAAGATTTTAATATTTGGAAATGGGGGTAGCGCTGCAGATGCCCAACACATTGCTGCAGAATTAGTTGGTAGGTACAAAGTTAATCGCAAAGGCTTGCCAGCTATAGCCCTTACTACCGACACTTCTATCCTTACATCAATTGCTAATGACTTCGGCTATACTAATGTATTCAACCGACAAATTGAAACTCTGGCAAATAATGGAGATATTGCAATTGGATTAAGCACTAGTGGTAACAGTGACAATGTAATTAGCGCACTTAATCTAGCATCAAAATTAAACTGCAATACTATTGGGTTTAGTGGACAAAATAGAGGAAAAATGAGTGAGATTTGCGATATTAACTTAGCTGTTCCTTCTAAAGATACACCAAGAATTCAAGAGATGCATATAGTTATTGGTCATACAATTTGTCACTTAATTGATCAAGAATTTCAAGTTTAGTTAAATCCCTTTACTACATCTAAAACATCTGACGATATAACTAGCTTCATACAGTTATGATGTCCAAGGGGACATGTACGTTTCATGCATGGTTGACATTCTAAATTCTTCTTTACAATAATGCTATTTTCATTCATCCATTGTGAGGTCTCTTTATCCTTAGTTGGACCAAAAATTGCAACTGTTGGAACTTGGAAAGCCGCTGCAACATGCATTGGACCAGAATCACCAGTAATAAATAAATCAAGATTAGAAATTTGAATAATTAACTCTTTAACAGTGGTTTGAGCTACTAGATTTTTATAATTATCAACACCTTTTTCAATCAAATACTTCTCAATATCTTTAGCAATATTTTTTTCTCTAGGTCCTCCAAAAATAATAGTGTCATATTGACTAGATAAATCACTGACCACCTCAGCAAATTCTTTTGGATACCAACGTTTGGCACTACCATAAGATGAGCCTGGATTAACCCCTAATAATTTATTTTTTCCATCTTTATTTTTCTTTTCAGTATGCAATATCAATTTACTTGCAATTGTATTAATATTAAGACTATCGTTAACAAAATTATTATATTTTTCTACTTGGTGACCCTTGAGAAATTTATTTTTATCAAATTGGTACTTTTTTTTAGATAATATGCAGAATTTTATAAATCTTGAGCGAAAAGAGCCCCTAAAAGAGAAAAATGCGTCAAATTCGCCAATAGTCTTTATAGTTCTATATAAATTAAAATAATTTTTTTCTAAAACATATGTTTTAGTAACTTTTGGATGATTTTTTAGAGCCTCAGTTGCAACAAGTGAACCTATTAATGTGATTTCTGAATCATTGAAAAAATTTACTAAATTTTCAATAGCAGGGGTTGCCATTACTGTATCGCCAAGCCATGTGGGAAGATCAATCAGAATTTTCATCTAACAATTTTATAGTGTTTCTTACTTAAATCTATACTAAAAAGTTTCTCAAGCCTAATCATCACTCGGTGTTTTTTTTGCTTTTTAGTTAGTTTATAACTAGGGTCTGCTTCATACAATCCATCTTCTTTTGGAAGCCAATCTTTGACAATTTCTGGGTGTGAACCCTGAAATTCTTTAATGATTAATTGGTCCATTTGTGAATAGTCAATTATTACTTGTTCTCCACCCCAGTACTTCTGCACTTTACTACTCTTTAGATTCATTTGTTTTTCACTTCGTACCCATCCATAATGATAACAAGAAACTCCAGTACTTTTAGCTCTTGGATATCTACCCTTTTTATTAGAGTCTAATACAAGCCAAAAAAGACCATCTGGAGCGTAAGATCTAATTGAGTTTTTTATAATTCTTGCTTCTGAGCGATACCATCCAGGTGAGTTAAGCACACTATTAGCATTTCCATAAAAGTGATTAAAATCAAAAACAAGAGCCTCAACATTAGAATCATTTAAATGTAACTCCATAGATTTTCTAATTTGAACTAAATCTCTTTCATGATAAACCTCATCACCTTCAATATAGAACACCCAATCACCTGTGCAATTAAATTGTGCGATCATTTTTTGCTGGCCATAAACATAACCTCGATCTTTCATTCCATCATTCCATTTAGATTCAATAATACGAACTTTACTATCCTTAATAGAATGGATCATTTCTAAAGTGTCATCTTCACTCTCACCAACATTAATAACAAACTCATCGACTATTGGCAGAATAGATTGTATTGATTGTAAAAATGGATATCCAAGTATCTGCCCATTTTTAATAAATGTAAAAGCACTAACTTTCATTTTTTTCTATTGAATTGATTCCATTCTCACACCAATGAATGCGATTACTTATAGTGTTTTCTAACATTGCATCATTCCTTTCTAATGACATTCTAGAATTTTCATTGTGCCATAAATGAAATTGAATCGCATTAAAACGAACATTTTTTCTTTTAATTCCACTATTAATCAAGCGAGCCACAAACTCACTATCTTCTCTTCCCCAGCCTTCAAATTCATTATTAAATCCATTTATATTTAAGCAATCTTTTCTATAAAAAGCCATATTACAAGACTTAATTCCACGCAAATGATTCTTTTTATTTGAAAAAATTAAAGACAGTAATTTTGAATGAATAGAATTTTTTCTATTCTTAATTTCTGAAGAAAAAATAGAAAAATTAACTATTTTTTCAGTTAAAGCTTTTTTTGTTTGTTTTTCAGATAGCAAGGCTCTAGTGCCCTGTACAAAGAATCCATACTCTGCATTATCAATATGATCTTTCACAAAATTATTATGCAGTATCGTATCACCATCAATCAGAATAATATAATCTCCATATGATTTAACTATAGCATTATTTCTTGATCTGGCAGCTCTAAAACCAATATCTTCTTGCCATAAATGAATAATATTCAAATCAGAGTTTTGCTTACAATTATTAATTAAATCTCTTGTTTCTTCTGTACTTCCATCATCCGCAATAATTATTTGGTCTGGGAGAATAGTTTGTCGCTTAATGCTTTCAATTACTAGTAATAATGACTCAGGCCAATTATAGGTAGTGATAATTAGAGTAAGTTTCATCAGCTAATGAGTTATTAGATAAAATAAGGGGAAATTATAAGCCATTTATCCTTTTAAAGTTTTATATGGAAGAACAATCAACTTTTCTTATGTCTTTATTTTAATCACGCTATGAAAATTTCTGTTTACATTATCACCTTTAACGAAGTGGAAAAAATTCGTGATTGCATAAATAGCGTTTTATGGGCTGATGAAATTATAGTTGCTGATTCACATAGTTCAGATGGAACCACTGAAATAGCTATAGAGTTGGGTGCAAAAGTAATCCATATTCCCTTTAATGGCTATGGAGATTTAAGAAACCAGGCAATCGCTTACTGCTCAGGAGAATGGATTTTTAATCTTGATTCTGATGAAAGATGCACTGTTGAAGTGCGTGATGAAATTATTAACCTTATTGATGACGCACCCTTAGAAATATATCGAGTTCCAAGAAAAAGTTTTTTTATGGGACGTTGGATTAAATATTCAGGTTGGCATCCAAACTATAGACAACCTCAACTTTTTAAAAATGGAAAAATGAGTTATACCATGGACTCTGTTCATGAGGGTTATATAAGTCATAGCAATATGGAAATTGGAAGTTTAAGTAACATTATTTGGCAGTTTCCGTTTAAAGACATGGAAGAGGTACTCTATAAAGCCAATCGTTACTCAAGCCTAGGTGTAGAAAAATTACATAAAAAAAAGGTTAATGGAAGTATTTTTAAAGCATTTTTACATGGCTTTTGGTCATTCATTAAACACTACATATTTAAACTGGGTTTTTTAGATGGCGGACCAGGATTTGTGATTGCTGTTGGTAATTTTGAAGGTACTTTTTATAGGTATATTAAACTCACAGAATTGCAAAAAAACTGGGCACCTCCTAAGACCAATCCAATTCACAAAAAATAAAGCTACCTATTATCTTCATATTTAGTAAGTATCTTTGCTAAAAATAAATGAGGTAATGTATGATGGTTTATCGGAATTCTTGATAGTTGAAATGCATCAGAATCTGATTTTACCCTTCCTCTAATCATTGTAGTAGCAGAAGAATAACCTACTTTTTTAACAAGATTGGAAATAGAGCCCGTAAAACGACCATATGGATAGCAAAAATCATCTATAGATACATTAAATTTACTTTCAAGGTCTTTTTTACTTTGGGCGATTTCCTGTTCAGCTTCTTTTGCACTTATTTGAGTTAAATCTGCATGTGATTTTGTATGAGCCCCTATATCCATACCCAAGTTAAGCCAAATTTGTATTTCATTATTAGACATTAATGGTCTCTGAGTAATTCCTTTATCAAAATCCCAAATATTAGCTGTTCCAATTTGATCACTAACTAAATAACATGTAGCACTGAATTTATATTTCTTTAGTATTGGAGCTGCATTAATCAAATTATTTTGGTATCCATCATCAAATGTAATTCCAACTACTTTTCCATACTTATCTCCATCCAAATAAGGCTTAAGCTTTTTTAAACTGAGACCTTTATAACCTAATATTTTCAGCATCCACATTTGAAATTTAAACCGTCTTGGAGGAACATGCAGACTTCTCATAACGGTAGATTTTGGCATCGACTCGATACTATGGTACATCAAAATAGGAATATTAATATTTGACATTACTTTTTATTTTCCCTAGTAAACGCTGTTTAAGGATCATGAATAGTGGTCTTTTAATTTTAACATTCTGAGCTAAACGAACTTGATCATCAATATGCAATAACTTATTTTCTTTAAAAAAAATTGACAAAATATCTTTTGCATATTCCTTCTTTCTTGAAGTTGAATATAAACTAACAAAATTTTTTCCTTCAACCAGTGTGTACTTTCTTAATAAACTCTCAGATAATGCAAATGAATCAATTGTATGAGCAGGAACTAAATCAAAAAATTTAAGCATTAACTTATCAGCCCAATCTAGATTATTACGCATATTAGATGTAATGCCGATCATAAGAGACCCCCACAAGGCTGATTTTTTTGATAATTCATATGACTCACCATCAATTTCAATTTTTTTACCTTCAAGATTTTCAACATAAGTAGAGAATCTTTTTCTATGATAAATTAATCCCTCATTAAGATAAAACAAAGCTTGATTTGATTGTATTAAGTCAAAAAGAGGCAAAGGGGATTTATGAAAATATGTGTCAGCATCAAGAAATATAATTTTATCTAACTCTTTCAACTTTAACTTATCCATTACAAATGCTAAGCCACGATTTTTAATACGGAAATGGTATGCACCATTTAAGGACCATTCTTTTTTTTGTTTATCACTCATTAATAAAGTTTTAATTGGATAACCTTCAAATTTCTCAGGTTTTTCAGTCAATACAACTACTTCAATTTGATTTCTATCCGACAACCAATGCTTAAATGTCAAGAAACTAAATATAGCTCCATCATAATAAGTTTGATCTTCTCCATAAACTATATACAAAAGAACCTTTCTTGGATTGCTCTCAGTTTCGTTCAGAATTGGAATCTCTATTTTATATTTTGAGTTTAGATACCAATCTTCGATTTCTTTAAAAATAGTTTTAGGATTAATATTATCTAAGCAGTCACTATTGCCATGATTATCATCACAACCCGCTTTACCGCAAGCAACACATGGCATATCAGCTTGAAAAATTGTAACATTACCATAGGTTTGAATTGGTCGGTCATGCTTTGCAGATAATTGCAATTGGTTAGACCAAGGTGACCACATTCTTAGGTTAGTAGGTCCAAAAATTGAGAAAATACGCTTATTTTGTGCTGCTGCAATATGCATATTCAATGTATCCATTCCAATATATCCTAGAGATAACTTACTTAATGCAAAATATTCTTCTAGTGTAGTTTCACCAATAAAGTCAAAAACATTTGCTAAGGATGGTAATTGAAATTTAATTTCAGAATCAATTTTATTACTAGAACCCGTTATTACAATTGAAAGTCCAAGAGAGCTAAGATATGTAAGTAGTTCATCCCTTAACAATTGATTGTATATTTTATATTTGTACTGCGCAGACGGGTGAAAAATAATAAAATTTTTAATGTCTTTTTTTTCTAACATTTCCTCTACTTTTACTAAAACTTCCATAGAAATATCTATTGAATCTAGAATAAATTCATGATTGATGTGTAGAAGCTTTAAAGCCTTTAAATTGTTTAAAAGGATATGTTTTGAGCTATCAAACTGATATGAATGAGAAAGTAATAAGGATTTCCACCAAGATTTTTTATAATCCTTTTCAACAGCACTGATACTTTTACTGCTTGATAAAAGCGCGTAAATAACACTTCTATCACTTGCAGTCAAATTAATACTTAAATCATATCTTCTAAATATACTCGCTATAATTTCTTTTTCTTGCTTAATCCTTCCATCACGTTTTTTTTGATATGAAAATTGATGAATAAAATTTATATTGGGTAGTAGCCTTGCTAGAGAATATGTGTCATCATTAACGAGCAAGTCTATTTTTGGTGAGTCATAGTACTTAAATAGCTCGTTAATCAGGGTTGAACTTAAAAAAACATCCCCATTAGAACGCTGAATGATTACAAGAATTTTTTTAGGATTTTTCAAAATCTTGATACAAAAAAGAACTAAAAAATACAAAAAGTAAAGTTGTGTAATGCCCTAACAAATATGAATCACTAAACATAATCACTAAAAATAATAATGGCATAGAAAGCCCAATATTTCTATTAAAACCCTTTGGAGATGTATAAGAAAACTTTAACTGTTGATAAAAAATCAACAGCATACTCACTAGTCCAATTAAACCTAATTGAGTAATAATCAAAGTGTACATATTATGAGGATTAGTAGCATTAGGGAGATATGGAGTATTTTTTTGATTAATTTTTTGGTACTCCACAGGAAAATCACCTGTACCAACTCCAATAATAGGGTTCTCTTTCATTATTTCCCAAGAATTAATAGCAAAAGTTAACCTTAAGCCTACTGAGGTATCTTTATTTTCATGATAGTTTATTGTATTAATTACAGCAGCATCTACTCTGTCTTTAAAGTAATAACTTGTTTGATATGCAGTAAAAAAAATTACTGGAATTATTATTACAATTGCTATCAATGATTTTACTTTCTGTGCATTAAAAAACTGAAAAATTAAAATTGATATCATAACAAAATACATTACTTGACCTGCTCGACCACCTGTAATAAACATATTAATTGTCATGGTAATTGCAAAAAAACTGTAGATTGAAAATTTTATTTTATCTAAGCTTTTATTTAAAAAGATCTCATGTATAACTAAATATATTGCAAAAGCTAATATAGGGTTATATGAAATATGACTCATAAATGGAGTTGGATCAATTACAGTAGCAAATCTAAATGGATCTATAATTTCAAACCATACTAAATAAGAAGCAATCTCTGTAACTGAAATTGCAAACAAAAATGCTTGAATATAATATTGAATATAATCTTTTTTTACTATTGTAAAAAGAATTGGAAACAATAATGCAAAATACCACATTTTATGAAGCATATGTAAGCCCCATTTAAAGTCTTCCGTCCAAAACATGCCGATCATATGAACACAGTAAAATACTATTGAAGCAATCATTAACTTACTATTCATTATATGATTATATTTAGCTTTGTAACCTCCTGAAAAAAGCCATAATAAGCAAATAATAACAATAATTACATTTGCTCCAGATACAGTTAAAGGAAAAAGAAATGCAAGAGATATTAATAAATATTGGTAAATTTCTTCTAGATCAAATTTTCTCAGCATCGCAATCCTTTACAATAACTACATAATATCGAATGAATTATACTCACCTTATTTTATGTCTATAAAAACTATTTTTCTTGATCGCGATGGTGTAATCAATAAAGAAGTTGAATATCTTCACAAGATATATGACTTTAAATTTATTGATGGTATTTTTGAAGCTTGTCTATACTTTCAAAATTTAGGTTACGAAATAATAATAGTTACAAATCAGTCTGGTATTTCTAGAGGATATTACAATGAAAGTGATTATCAATTTCTAACTAAATGGATGCTAGATAAGTTTTCAATAAAAAATATCAATATCCTTGATGTATTTCATTGCCCTCATGCGCCAGATTCTTCATGCAACTGCCGAAAGCCAAAACCAGGCATGTTACTTAAAGCCAAAGCTAAGTACAATATAAATATGGAAGATTCTTGGATGATTGGCGATAAAGAAGACGATATTCTTGCAGCACTAGAAGCAGGTATAAACAATACGATTATAGTTAAATCCGGCCATAAAATAAATGAAAATAATTCTTCGGCTAAATTTATTATAGACTCAATTATAAATTCAAAAATAATAATAAATCAATAAAGGTTGAGGACATTTAAAAAATTCTTTAATTTGAATTAAATAAATCACGCGTATAAACTTTTTTTGAAACGTCTTTAATTTCATCAGTCATTCGGTTGGCAACTATTATGTCAGATAATGATTTAAATTCAGAAATATCCTCTACAACTCGAGAGTCAAAAAAAATAGCCTTCTCAAATATTGGCTCATAGATTAATAGTTTAATGCCTTTAGACTTGATGCGCCTCATAATTCCTTGAATAGACGAATCTCTGTAATTGTCAGAGTCACTCTTCATAACTAGTCGAAAGATTCCTACTACTTTTGGCTTTTTACTAATGATCAAATTTGCAATATAGTCTTTGCGAGTTTCATTGGAATCTACAATAGCTTGAATTATATTATTAGGAACTTTTTCGTAATTTGCAAGTAATTGTTTTGTGTCTTTAGGTAAACAATAACCGCCATAACCGAAAGATGGGTTGTTGTAATGAGATCCAATACGAGAGTCCAATCCTACGCCTTCTATAATTTGCCTACTATCCAAATTATGAATTTCTGAAAAGGAATCAAGCTCATTAAAATAAGCCACACGCATAGCCAAGTATGTATTGGAAAATAATTTAATTGCTTCTGCTTCAGTCGAGTTAGTTAGAAGTACATTTAAATCTTTTTTCTTAGCTCCCTCTTTAAGGAGATTAGCAAACTTCTGAGCGCGTTCAGAAATCTCACCTACAATAATTCTTGATGGATATAAATTATCATACAATGCTCTTCCTTCTCTTAAAAATTCTGGAGAAAATATAATATTATCAAAATTTAATTTCTTTTTAAGACTTTTTGTATAGCCAATAGGCACAGTTGATTTAATAACAATCACAGTATTAGGATTAATATCCATAATATCTTGAACAACTGATTCAATTGATTTAGTATTGAAATAGTTGGTATCAACATCATAATTTGTAGGAGTTGAAATTATCACAAAATCAGCATTTTCATAAGCATCATTTTTATTGCAAGTAGCAATAAAATTAAGTTCTTTATTATTTATAAAGGATTTAATCTCTGCGTCATCAAATGGAGATTGACCTTGATTTAAAGCTGCAACCTTGTCAGAATCTATATCTAGAGCTATAACATTATGATTTTGTGACAGGAGTAGCGCATTAGATAGACCAACATATCCAATGCCAGTAACTGCAATATTCATTTTAAACTTTTCAATTTTAATAAGTATGTTGCCATTTTAACTATATCCTCAAGTTTTATATTTTTTATTGAATAATCATTTTTATTAATCTTTAGAGGATCAACTTTTGAACTTGATTCAATGGATTTATTAATGGGAGTCGTATAAATATTTCGATACGAAGGAGTTGGCCCAAAAAGGGTTATTGACGGAATATTCAAAGCCCAGGCGATATGAGTTGGTCCTGTATCAGGACCAATTACAAGATCCAATTGACCTATAAGTGAAATTAATTCGTCAAGTGATAATTTCTCTAAGATATGAACATGCGATGATAAGTCTTTAATTTCTCTGGCCATTATTTGTTCTAATTCAGTCCCCCATAAAACTAAAAAATTTGCATCTAGCTTCATTGTTAATTCAGCTAATTTAACAACAGGATATGACTTGGACTGGTATGAAGCGCCAGGGATTATTAGAATATTATATTTATGATAAGACAGTTTAGAAAAAATATAAGATTTACTTGAGTGTAAAAAAAACTTTTTCTTGTAAATTTCATCTTTAGATACGGAGAATTCCAACGCATTAGAAACTATAGCAAGATTACGTTCAATTACATTTTTATCATAAGGATAATTAAATTTTTGATTATAAAAAAATGAAGCCAAACTTTCCTTTATTGAGTTTTTATCAAAACCTAATGTTATTCTGGAAGAAACCATTCGAGCAATCAAGGCAGACTTAACTAAACCTTGCATATCAATTACTAAATCATATGAACCTATTCTTGAAACTTTTCTCAATTCCTTTAAAAATAGATAAAGTGATTGATTCTTTTTAGCTTTTTTAAAATTAACTGTATAAACATTATTAATATCTGGGTTAGACTCTAATAAATCTTTATAACAGTCTTCTACTATCCAATCAACTATTATTGAGTGGTTGCATTTTTTTATAAATTGCATTACCACCATGGCATGGATAATATCGCCTAATGCAGACAGTTTAACAATAGCTACTTTCATAAAAACTATTTTACAACGTCATTCACTTTTAAAGCCCTACATATTAAATTAAGCTTTTAATGATATAATTTAAATAGTTAAAATTATCACTTGATTTGATATAAATGGACTCTCAAAATAAATTAGAAAAGCCTACTAATTTCATTCGTAACATTGTTAATAAAGATATTTCTAGTGGAAATCATAGTCATGTTATAACGCGCTTTCCGCCTGAACCTAATGGCTACCTTCATATCGGGCATGCAAAATCTATCTGCCTAAATTTTGGAACTGCTAGAGACTATAAAGGTTATTGTAATTTAAGATTTGATGATACTAATCCCGCTAAAGAGGACATTGAGTATGTTAAATCTATTAAAAATGATATTCGATGGTTGGAATTTGATTGGAATGGAAAAGTCAAATACAGCTCAAACTACTTTAATATATTTTACAAATGTGCTGAAGAGCTAATTTCTAAAGATTTAGCATATGTCTGCTTTTTAAGTGCTGATGAAATTCGAGAATACCGAGGAACATTAAAAAAACCTGGCAAAAATAGCCCTTATCGAGATACAAATATCGAAGAAAACTTAACTCTTTTTAGAAAAATGAAAGCAGGGAAATTTAAGGAGGGTGATTGTGTATTACGAGCTAAAATTGATATGACTTCAAGCTTTATGTGCATGCGTGACCCAGCCTTATATCGCATTCGATTTGAAACTCATCACCAGACAGCTGATGAGTGGTGTATTTATCCAATGTATGATTTTGCACATTGTCTTGGAGACGCTATTGAAGGAGTAACGCACTCTATTTGTACTTTGGAATTTCAAGATAATCGAAGAATTTATGATTGGACTTTAGAAAATTTAGATGATTTTAATACCCCCAATCGGCCTCATCAATATGAATTTTCTCGTTTAAATCTTGAATATACAACTATGTCCAAAAGAAAATTGAAACTCTTAGTTGACAATAACGATGTTTCTGGCTGGAACGATCCAAGAATGCCAACAATTTCAGGGCTTCGCCGAAGAGGCTACACCCCTTCATCAATAAGAGATTTTTCTGAACGTATTGGAGTTTCAAAAGTTAATAGCTTAACTGATGTTTCAATTTTAGAAGAATCTATTAGAGACAACTTAAATATTATTGCACCTAGAGCAATGGCTGTAATTAATCCAATTAAATTAGTGATTGTAAACTACCCAGAAGGTAAAGTTGAATCCCTTTGTGCTCCAATACATCCTCAAAATGAAGAGATGGGCACTAGGGAAATTTTTTTTAGTCGTGAAATTTATATTGATAAAGAAGACTTTATTGAAATTCCACCAAACAACAAATATAAACGCCTAGCAATAGATAAAGAAGTGCGTCTTAGATATTCATATGTTGTAAAAGCAACTCATTTTGATAGTGACATAGATGGTAATGTAAAAACTATCTACTGCACTTATGATCCTGAAACTTTAGGAAAAAACCCTTCT
>Ga0233427_10000215_pt1 | contig 77104 bp, 70 predicted proteins | sample SI_118_April2016_5_FD_179885 | JGI IMG/M metagenome (GOLD analysis project Ga0233427, IMG submission 179885) | Seawater microbial communities from Saanich Inlet, British Columbia, Canada - SI_118_April2016_100_MG | ecosystem: Environmental > Aquatic > Marine > Inlet | place: Canada: British...
ACCACCTGGGGTTGGCTTACGATCTTGGGGATGGTGTTGAGCCAGACGATGAGTATTCAAATTGGAATTACGAGATTGCCGCAGAGAATGGTCATTCTGGCGCGAGATATGGAATGATAGGAGATGGGTCTCAAAATTATCGGGGAAATTAATTTATGATTAGAAAGTATTTGGTTTTAGTGTTCTTGATAACTGGATTTTTGCTGGTGGATAATGCTTATGGCGAGGATGAGGTTTATTACTGTGCGGAGACTGATAGTACTGGTTTTTGGTATAACACAGAACGTAGTTCGTATGAACGCTCAGGCTTTAATTCAAAAAAATTTAAAATGAAATTAGATAGGGCTTCTAAACTTATTGAACTAGCAACAGATAGTCAATATGAAAGTCTAAGAAAGCAAAAATATACTTGTGAAACTCATTACAAAGCACTCTGAAACCTGATTAAAGATAGGAGGTAAGAAAAAATGCGGATAATAATTTTTATTTCATTGGTATTTTTGGCATCTTGCACCACCATAACATTTTCAGATGAAAACAGCATAACCCTTGAGCACCGTATAAGAGACCACAAAGATGCCGTTGGGGAAGCGCAAAAACACTGTCAAAAATTTAACAAAAAAGTGAAACCCGACCAGTCTTCTTGTGCTAAGAGCCGCTGTATAAGCTATTTTAATTGTATTGAAAAATGAATTTTATCAGCCCCGTAGGCAGGGAAATCTATGGGCCAAAAAAGGGCCGCTCACCAGCAAATAATGGCAGTTGAAGGTGGATTTCCCCTCCATTTGTTCCACCAATCCGAATAAGACTGGACGCTTTAAGAACTCTCTCCCTGCTTAAACTAAATCCTACCTTCCCAAGAGAATCAAAAATGCAGTCCTTGTGGTGACTTACTGGTGACTTTAAAAAATAAGGGCCTACGGTGGAAACCGTAAGCCCTTTAAAAATGGTCGGGACGAGAGGATTTGAACCTCCGACCACTTGACCCCCAGTCAAGTGCGCTAACCAGGCTGCGCTACGTCCCGTTATTCTTTTGATTCTGAATTGTAAATCCGGATGTGCCCTCTGTCCTGCCTGAAAAGCACAGATTTGAAGTATCCCCCAAAATAGTGGATCGTAATGGCGATGTCAATTAAATAGGGCGGAATAAAAACCACTGAACCTGTTTTTTTTGGTCGGATGCGGCTTCTATGTTACCATCTCTAACTCTATGAAATTTTAGGGTTTTTTGTGCGCTATCGGAAGATAGCCTCTTGGCCCTTGGTGGAAATTATCGAACAAATAGAGATCCTATAAATCCATTAGCGGAAACTTGCACTATGACAATGAAAGTGGTCAATGTTCGGGATGCGGTTGAGTTCAATCCCGAAAAAATGAAAAAAGTCAGCCTGTTTGATACGGAACATTTCTTTTGTGATATATACTGTCTCGAACCCGGTCAGTTCCAGAAAGTCCATTCTCACGAGGGCTCGGACAAGGTTTATTATGTGCTGGAAGGGCAGGGTAAAGTAACAGTTGGTACGGAAGAAAAGGTGCTTTCGCAAAACGAAATCACTATGGCTCCGTCAGGTCAGGATCACGGTGTAGTGAACCACACCAATGACAAACTGACCATACTGGTATTCATGGCTCCCAAACCCAACTAGGCGTTGGGCCAACTGGCAATAGCTTTTTACTGCTAGCAACGATGGTCTCGGCGCAATCAAGTTTTTGCCCAGTTGCCTCCCCTGTGAAGGGGTGGTGAGCAGAGAATTATCTCGGCTTAATTGAAATATTGGACGTTTATTAAAATGATTTATCTGGTTTTCCCGACATCCTGGCATCCTTCGCAACCTTACCTGAGTTTGCCCAGTCTGAAAGCGTTCCTCAATATGCATGGGGTGCACGATGTGGTTCAGCGCGATCTGGCGATTGAACTGCTCAATGATCTGTGCACCTGGGAAAAAACCAAACCGCTCTACGAACGAATCATCCGGGAACTGAACGAACTTCGCTCCCGGCCCCGGCTCACGCAGATGGAGGCGGAAAAGTTTAACAAGCTTCAGGAAGCGGAAGAGATTGTCATGGCCCTGAAAGACCAGATCGACTCTGCCGTGGCCTCGCAACGCAGTCCGGAGTTTTATGAGATTGACCAGTACATGGAAAATCTCAAGATCATGGATGTCTGGCTGGATAATATTCTCGCGCCCTATTATCCGTCGCAGTTAACCGTTATTGGCAGTCAGATGCGGTTTTCTCCGTATTCGTCCGAAGAGGTGATCGACTCTTTCAATCACCCGGAAGAAAATTTTTTCTATGACCTGTATCAGCAATGGTATCTACCGGGAATCCTGGAAGAAGATATCGACATTCTTGGCATCTCCATCACCTCAGTGGAGCAGATTATTTCCGGCCTGACTCTGGCTTATCTGGTCAAGCAGAACCGGCCCGAAATCCATATTACTATCGGGGGAAGTGTGTTCACCAAATTGGTGGATCGTTTGGAGAATAAAGGTTCGCATCTCTTCAATTTTGTCGATAGCTTCGTTGTGCATGAAGGTGAGACACCGCTTCTCAAGTTGGTCGAACACCTTCGCGGAGACGGCGACCTCAGTAAAGTTCCCAACCTGATTTACAAGCAGGATGGCGAGGTCAAAGTGAACCGACCTTTTGCTAAAGAGGAACTCAATGCCTTGCCGACACCGGACTTTGATGGTTTGCCGCTGGATCTTTATCTTTCCCCGGAACGGGTTTTGCCGGTGATGGGTTCCAGAGGGTGTTACTGGGAGAAGTGCGCATTCTGTTCCATCCCTTTCGATCACATGACTTTCCATGTGCGTTACGCCGAGAATGTGGTGAACGATTTTAAGACGTTGCAGAAAAAGTATAACTGCAATAATTTTTTCTTCACCGATGAGGCACTTCCCATCAATTTTCTCAGAACCTTTGCCGCCAAGATTATCGAGGAGAAGGTCGATGTGCAGTGGACGGGCGAACTCAAGTTCGAGAAGAGCCTGCTAAGAGATGATCGTATGGAACTGTTGTATAAATCCGGTTGCAGAAAACTGATTTTTGGATTGGAGTCCTACAACCAGCGTGTTTTGGATTCCATGAAAAAAGGTGTTGAGCTGAGTTGGGTTGATGAAACGGCGGAACAATGCATGAAGTTGGGCATCGCTATGCATTTTTACCTGATTTGCGGATTCCCGACCGAAACCCGTGAAGAGGTGATGGACTCGATCAATTTTATACTCAATAACCAGCGCTTGCTGGACTCCCCTGGTTTTTCCGCCATCCTTTCCCAGTTTGATCTGGAGCGAGGTGCGCCAATAGAAAATAATCCCATGGAGTGGGGCATCACAAAACTGTATACCCCGCCGGAGCATGATTTGAGTCTGGGTTATTCTTATGAAACATCGATAGGAATGAATGCCGAAGAAACCAACGAACTGTACCAGCAGTTGATCGAAAAGCTAGGGCGTGAGGTGACGACCTTCCCGCATAATTATTCTCTGTCCGATGGCTTGCTTTACCTCGCTCACCACCAGCGCAATTCCTTGACTGAAAGACTCCTCACTCTCGCCTAACCACCACTTGGCGTGGGGCCAGTGTGCATCGCTTCATTTGGCTGGAAAAGAGTGATCTCGGCTGAATAGAGCATCAGTTCAATACTTCCCTTTGTAATGTCTGGATTGTTTTTTATTGGGCCGCACGCCCAGTGCCGTTTTCTTGAAGTTCTACTTGGGCATCTTTGAAAATGCCGAATGAGGATTGCAGGATCAGTCCTGCGATGACAACTCCGACTGCCAGGTCGGGCCAGTGCGAACCTGTCCATGCCACACCGCCTGCGGCGGCTATGACCCCAAGGTTAGCCAACACATCGTTGCGTGAACAGAGCCAGGCCGAACGCATATTGACATCATCATCTTTGAACCGCAGGAGCAAATAGGCGCAGAGCAGGTTTGTGGCCAGGGCCAGTCCGCCGATAATACCCATTGCTGACGCGTCCGGTACTGTTTGGTGATAAACCCGATAAATAGCAGAACCCAATATGCCAAGTGCGAAAGCACTCATGATGACTGCCTTAAGAATTCCGGCGCGGGTTCTCCAAACCGGATCGTGTTGAATCACGAAAAGGGAAAATCCGTATATGGCGGCATCGCCCAGCATATCGAGAGCATCGGCCATTAATGCGTTGGATTGAGCCAGCCACCCGGCAATGCCTTCGACAAAAAACATAACGAGATTGATAGCGAGTACCAGCCAAAGAATTCTCCGTTTGGAGCCCTTCGCCAGTTCCTCTTCTATTTCGCAACAACCGTCACTCATGTCAGGCCTTTTTCCAGAATCGGGTGATGAACAAAGACAATAGGTAGAAGGCCCCGGCAACCAGAATGATAGTGGGACCCGGTGGCAGGTCGGGTTGATACGATATTGCCAAACCTCCTGTGGTGAAAGCCACGCCCAGAAGTGTGGCTAAAAGCATCATCAGATTTAGTGAGCGGACATAAAGACCGGATACCGCCGCCGGAAGTGTTAACAGGGCGATGACCAGAATCAACCCGACGATCTGAATCAATATTACGACGGTCAGGGCAACGAGAGCGAGAAAGAGCAAATAAAATCTTTCAACGGGAATGCCGCGCAGGCGGGCAAACTCTTCATCGAACGATACCGCCAGAAATTGTTTATAGAATAGAAAAACGATGAGTAGGATCAGGACATCCAGTCCGGCGATCCAGAAAAGGTCATCGGAGGAGATCATCAAAATATTTCCGAACAAAAAGCTCATCAGGTCAACGTTGTAACCGGGAGTCTGCGAGATGAACAATATTCCAACAGCCATGCCTCCTGCCCACAATGCGCCGATGACGGTATCTTCCTGCTGTTGCATTCTGAGACTCACCCAACCGAGGATCACTGCAAAAACCAGGGCCGCGACCAGTGCGCCCTCAATGGGAGGTCTGCCCAGGTAATAGGCGATGCCCATTCCGCCCAGCACCGAGTGGGCGATGCCGCCAGCCAGATAACCGATGCGTTTTACCACAACGTAAGAGCCCACAACGCCACAAGCCACACTGGCGAGAATGCCGCCGATAATAGCGTTTTGCATAAAAGCCTGGGAAGAAACTGCATCGAAAAAATTACTCACAATTTGTTCCCTTCCTCGTGCTCATGATGGTGGTGCACCATATGCATATGGGTGCCATACATATTTTCAATTGTTTCTCCGGTCAACTCTGAAGTGGGATGGCAGATGAGGGTGCGGTTGATGCAGGCTACCCGGTCAATGTATTGCGAAATAAAACCGATGTCGTGAGTCACCACGATGATGGTAACGTTCTCGTTCAATTGCTTGAGCAGGTCGAAGATGTCTTTTTCAACCTTCATATCGACATTAGCCGTGGGCTCATCAAGAATCATAATTTGTGGTTCGCAGGTGAGGGCTCGGGCGATCAGAACCCTTTGCAGTTGTCCGCCGGAGAGAGAACCGATAGCCCGTTTGCGAAGATCCAGAACTTCGACATCGTTCATGGCTTTTTCAGCCGCGCGTTTATCAGCCTTGTTAAAAAAACCAATGCTCGAAGTTTTACCCAAACGCCCCATCAAAACCACTTCTTCCACACTGATCGGGAAATCGCGGGAAAACGGTGTCAACTGCGGCATGTAACCAATTTCTTTAACCGAATGGGAAGGGGGGGTGCCAAGAACTTTAACGGAACCTTTGTCGGGAGTCAAAACCCCCATGATAATCTTTAGCAGGGTGGTTTTTCCGCTTCCGTTCGGGCCGACCATGCCGATAAATTCGTTCCGATGGATATCAAGCTCGATATTTTCAAGTATTTTTGGGCCGCCATAACTGAAATGAAGGTCCTTTATTTTAATTACCGAATCCATACTCACTGTGACGCTCCAGAAATGGCCGTAGCGGTCCGCCGCATGTTTGCCAAGTAGTCTTCCGCCAGAGGGTCCATTTCACGGACGGTGGCACCCATCATTCTCGCGATTTTCTCAGCAACGGAAAGACTGAATTGTTTCTGTACAAATATTACCTTAATGCCAAGCTTTTTGCCCTTTTCAATTATCTTTTGCAATGACCGGGCTCCGGGTTCTTTGCCTCCGGTTTCAATGGAAACCTGTTCCAGACCATAGTCCTCAGCAAAATAAGACCAGGCGGGATGAAACACCATGAAACGATGAGTATCGCTTCTGGCTAGGATTTTCCGGATGTCCCTGTCCAGAGTATCCAGATCATTGTGGAATGCTCGAAGGTTTGCTTCAAAGTATTTTTCCTGGCTTGGCTTTGTGCGAGCCAGAGCTTCCTTGATTTTTTTTGCCAGGAGCTTGACCTTTGCCGGGCTGGTCCAGATATGCGGATCGCTGGAACCATGGGCATGGTCATGATCATGATCGACTGCTGGGTTCTCGTTGTCGTGCAAAGGAACGAATTGTAAGTTTGAGTGGATGGACTGAATCCGGTCGATCCAAATGGTTTCAAAAGGCACACCGATGCTGAAGTAGAGTTCTGCCTGGGACAGGAGGCCCATCTTTTTCGGGTTGGGATTAAAAGTGGCAGGACTCTCTCCAGGGTTCACCATGACCTCAACCTTGACCTGCTCTTTGCCTATTCGTTCGACAAAATATTTTTGTGGAACAATGCTGACAAAAACCGGGATCGGTTCGGTCCAGCCTTTATCAGGGAAACAGAGTAGTTGTGCCAGGGCAACTATAAACAGGCCCATTTTAAGAAAATGATTCATTTGTTTGCCAGTATTCTCAATCAAAAGTGGAAAGCTTTCAGTATAAAGTATAGCGGTCACCGGCTATAGGTTTATTTTAACCAATGACCCCAGTCCAGGTGATTCCTGAGTTTGAAGTGGATCTGGTAGTCGCTATTCCTATAGGCGCTTAATGGTAATTCTGCACCGAGGGCTGCTTGCCAGCCGCTGACCGGGCTCCATAACTGGATGCCGGGTAAAACTGTGAGGCTGTCATTTTCTTTCTCCAGTCCGCTCACAATATTTTCCGAGATCAATTCCAGGCTGAGAACCGGGACGATGGGTTGGTTGGGTTTGGAAGGGGCGACTCCCTGGTCGGTGCCTTTTATTAATGAATAGCTGACAGCAAAGGCCAGCTCCACTTCGGTTTCGGTGGGACCCGACACGACAGACTCGAACTCGGCGTTGGCCCCGAAAAACCAGTTTCTCCAGGCTTGATCGAAAAATAATAACGCTCCAAGTTTCGTCTGCTCTTCTCCAAACCCATAAGTTTTGTCGCCGGTGGGCAGGCTTATGCTCATTGCTCCAGTCAAAATAGTTTCCGGTTGGTTTAGAAAGGCGTACTTGATAGGCCAGATTTCAATGTCCCCGAGAGCGTAGCGATCGTCACCGTTACCCTTGTTTGAAAAGGGGATTAATACTTCAGATCCAAGATTGAAGTCATCGTTCCAGGTCGTTGCTAATTCCAGCGAAGATTCAAAAGCAAAGCGTTTGTTACTGTCTTCCTCTTTCTGAAAGTTATCAGAGAAAGAAAAATTGAGGCTCTGCTCATCTTCGATATGGGCATGATGAACCTTTATAGGTTCGCTGATTGCGCCGGAAAAGGGTGCTCCCTCCTCATGCCCGAATGTGGTGCCTGATGTTGAGAGGATAAAAACCATGCATAAAATAAATCGAACAGATTTCATAGGTGCCTTTCCGTAGAGATGCATTCCCGCAGCTCTATCGAATACAACAGACCGTCCCCTTGTTTCTGTCAACAGAAGCCAAGGACTATCGTGCGGGAATATATATTTTGTGAGTAAAAGAAACGCTATCTATGAAAAGGTGGGGGGAGCCCGGCTCGAAAAGACTGAGGAAACGCTTGTGGCAGTTCGGTCGTTCAGTTTTTGAGGAGTGAACGTTTTGAATGAAAAATTGAAAGTTTCAGCAAGCGGGGTTGTGGTATCCAGGTTCACCTGGGTCCAGCCACAACTGAAACAATCTTCGTGGGTATCCTCGTCCAGATCATGATTGTGCAAAACGGGTTCCAGTCCGGCCAACCCTGTCAGGCAAGCAATGACCAGAAGAACCAATATTTGTTGTTGCAGTTTGGTTAGAGCAGTTTTCATGAACTCATCAGTGGATTTGCTGGGTAGACATCTGTATTTATACTAACCTGTTAAATCAGCCAGAGCAAGCTGAAGGGCAGGGTGAATAAAAATAGGCCAATCAGTATGTTGACGATCTGGAATATGAAAATGCTGTCGGTAATTGGGGCGATCATGACCTCTGTTCCGACTCTTCGTACAGCGTGTTCGATATCGGCGGAGGTGATTTCTCCCTTATCCTTTTTGTGCAGTTCTTCCACCACCTCATCCAGGAAAAAAAAGCGTAATGCCTTGAGTATGACTGCAAATAGAATTCCGGAAGAAAAACCTGCCAGGCCTCCCCGTTGTTTCAGCTTTTGGCGCAGTTCATTCCCGATCTGGTCATACTTTTCTGCCAGTTCATGTTTTGGAATATTTTTTTGAAACTTTGGGAAACGCCCAATCACCTCGCGTGTTAACCAGTCCAACAATTCCTGTAGTCCCGACAAGGCTTCCCGCATTTTTTTGCTTAGAAGATGGAGGCTACAGGCTATCCAGCTGTGAAACACACCCAGGGCAAGATAACCTCCTCCTACTAGAATGAGAAGGGCTCCTTCCAACCAGATGCTCCACTCGGTGACATCGAGCACTTTGTGATCAAATACAAAGATGGCGAGAGCACCCAGAGAAAAACCCGCAACGCCGAACAAAAAAAGGTTCTTGAAGGTGCCGACCAGAAGATCTTTGAAAAATTCGATCCAGAAATCGAGGACTTGTTGTTTGTTCATTCTTTGGTGGGACTCATTTTAGGGTCAACCTGGATGGAAAGAATCAGGTCTCCGCGTTTCCCGTCCTGAGTTTTCCCTTTCTCGCGTATGCGAAGTTTTCCGCCTGAAGGAAAATTCGGCGGGATGCGTACCATCAACTGTTCCGTATTGCCGTTAACCTGATAGGAAATTTTCTTGCGGGACCCGTTGAGAGCTTCCCCCGGGGGGATGGAAAGGCAGAAGTCCATATCCAATGGGGACTTGGATTCTTTCTTTCCGAACATTCCCTTTAAACCCTCTACCATAGGGTTGCCGGTTTTTGTGGAGGTCGGTCCCTTTTGCTGGTTCATTTTATGTAGTGCGTACAGGGATGAGCCGACCACTTGAGCCAGCCTTAATCCCATACCAATTCTTCCAATCGGACCCGGCACCATTCTGAGAATTTTTCCCAACCCTCCTACAGCACCGCCGAAAAACAGGCTTTGGAAAAATGGGTTTCCGGAGCGAAATCCGGAGCGGCTGAACTCCCGGTTGAGCTCCTCAAAAATTTCACGGGTATTTTCACCGCGGAACATGCTGGAAAAAATGTCTTCCTGGGAATAGCGAAAATCAGAAGACCCTGTGGCGCGCCCGGCGAGATGATCGGCTCGAAACCGGTCATACTCTTTTTTCTTTAATGGATCGCTCAATACTCCATAGGCCTCCGTGACCTCCTTGAACCTCTCTTCACTTTCAGGATCATCAGGATTGTGGTCGGGATGAAGTTCAAGAGCCAGTTGGCGAAACGATTTTTTGATCTCCTCCTGACTTGAACTTTGAGAAACTTTCAGGATGGAGTAATAGTCTTTAAATACTTTTGTTTGGCGTGACATGGGTGCTTACATTCCCAGTTTCTGGGGATAGATGGCTTCTGCCACCTCAGGGCCTTCCAGCCGGGTTTTGTGTTTCGTGGTGGATATCAGGTAGGTCTCGTCCGAATGCAGGCGTTGCTCCAGATTTTCAAAATGAACTTTAATAGGTTTGGATGAAATATCTTCATCCAATTTCTGCGGGGCGATTATAAAATGTTTTTCCCCTAGTACATCCCGGTACTTGCGTTTCATATTCATTTTATAGGACTGGTAACCTGGAAGAACCTCTGCGCCGGCATAGGGCGTTTCGTTCAAAACTTTATAGTGATCAGGAATATAAACATTGGCAAAATAGTCGGAGCCGAGGGAATGATGAACCGTAGTCTTGACCTTCAAAATCCTCAGGTTCTCCTCAGTAGGAATCATATCCATTTTTACCCAATAGGCCCGGTCGTGAAAATTAAGGTTTTCAAGAAATACGATGCCATACAAGGCGTTAAACTTGAATTGCAAAAAAATGCCTAAAAATACCCACCCAAAGACTCTCCAGAATTTTCTCACTGCGATAAACCTCGTCCCTTTTTGATCTTTAATTGAGAAGGGCAGAATTGTACCCTTTAATACTCCTTCGGCAAATTATTATCCGGAAATCATCGCAGAAAAGCAACTGGGTGTGAGGCTCGGAGTCACGAAATACACGGACTGATTGTGTGGAAATATTAATTTACACGATTGTGACCAATTATTGGTAGCGAACGGTTGACAGATTTACACTTAAAATGGTAGAAATTCCGCTTCTTGTGCACAAATGGGATATTAGAATTACACGGATTTTTTTGGCCCTGACTGTTCGTGTTTATTTTGAAACTCTTGTCACTTTTAAGATGATCACTCGTTAAAAACACTGAACGACTACCCGGAGCCCTTGAGATGAAAACCTTGACCATTCAACAGAAAGTATATGGTGCTATTGCCATCTTGTCTCTTTTGGTGATTGCTTCCGGTTTTGTGATTGATCATTTTTCATCCAAAATTGCGAGAGATACAGATGTTATTGAGGCTCTGGGACGTCAAAGAATGCTTTCCCAGGCAATGGGAAAAGCGGCCTTTGGGTATGCCATGGCCCAGGGTCGCTTAAAAACTATAGAGAACAAAACCCTGGCGTTGAACTCTTACATTACAAATATGCGGGGTGCTTACGCCAAGTCAATTATTAAAACCGCAAAATCCGTTAAGCTGGCTATCAGTATGGATCCTGAGGGGGAGCCGCATCCTGCCGTACCTTTTCCTGCAACCTTTACCAGGGTGGTCAATGAGAAGTTTGGTAAAACCAGCGATTTGACAGTGAATATTATTTCAGAGCAACCGATCAATCCCGCTCAAAATTTAAAATCGGACAGTGACCGGGCGGCCAATGATTTTTTAAAGCAAAACCCGGATAAAATTTTTACCCGGACTTTTGAAGAAAACGGAAAGCTTTATGTTGGCATGTATACGGCTGACCTGGCTGTAGTGCCTGTCTGTGCGAGTTGTCATTCCAAGATGATGGGGAAGGATTTTAAAGTAGGGGATATGCTGGGTATTCGTAGTTATAAAACGGTTTTTTCTGAAGATATTGCTATCGGAAAAGCTGAATTGCATGTCCAGCTGGATGAATACGAAAACGCAAAAAAAGTATTTACTCAAACCTTACAGGCCGCAAAAAGCGGAGGAGAGTATCCTGCCAACCTGGAAATGACAAAAACGGCAAGGTTGGAGGCCATTGAGGATCCAGATGTACGGAATTTAATTACCGTGATTGAAAAACAGTTTGCAAAATTTTCCCGGTCTGTGGATAGTCTCGTCAAATCAGAGGTGAACTCTCCCCCTTACCGTAAGGCGCAGGTTGATATCCAGACTGGCTCGAATGAGCTTCGAAGAGAGAGCCACGAATTGGTCAGCCTTTATCGTACTCATATCAATGACCTGAATCGGCGCAATATGGATTGGGCTAATACGGGTTCTGGACTGTTGGCACTGGTGATTCAAATAGGAATCGCTCTGTTCCTGACGAAAGTGGTCATTCGTCCTATCCAGCGCACCTCCGCGGTATTAAGTCACACGGCCCAAGGTGACTTGAAGCAGGAAAGACTGCTGGTCACTTCTGACGATGAAGTAGGGGTATTGAGTCAGTCCTGCAACACATTAGTTGAAGGGCTACAGAACTTCATCCGATATTCAGAGGAAATTCTGGCGGGAAAAAGTAGTCGATCTGAGTTTGGCTTGAAGGGAGAGTTTGAAAGTTCCCTGGAAAGAATGGTTCAGCAGGGAGAAGAAAAGAAAAAGGCGGAAGAAAGAGAAAGAATGCTGGCCATCGAAACCCAGGAAAAAGAACGCCAAGAAGTCCATGAACAGGAAGAGAGACAAAAGCGGGAGAAGCAAGAGGTTCAGGAAAGGCAGGAAAAAGAAAGAAAATTAGCTAACGAGCTTCAGGCCAAGGTGGATAGCATGCTCGAAGTTGTTAGTGCCGCGGCTCAGGGGGACCTCACGAAAAGTGTTCCGGTAAAGGGGAGTGATGCCATCGGACAGATGGGAGAGGGACTCGGCGCTTTTTTTGAAGATTTGAGAGGCAGTATTTCCAAAATGGCTAAAACCGCGCAATCCCTGGGAGAATCCTCGACAGAATTGTCTTCGGTCAGTCAGCAAATGGCGGGTAACGCTGGTGAAACCTCCGCCCAGGCCAATGTGGTTTCCGCCGCTTCCGAGGAAATCAGTCGAAACGTGCAGACGGTAGCCACCGGGACCGAAGAGATGAGCGCGAGTATCAAAGAGATATCAAGTAATGCCCAGGAAGCGGCAAGGGTGGCGGGTTCAGCGGTTAAAGTGGCCGAGACCACCAATGAAACCGTTGGTAAACTGGGAGAAAGCAGTGCGGAAATTGGAGAGGTTGTCAAGGTGATCAATTCCATTGCCGAGCAAACCAACCTGCTGGCGTTGAACGCGACCATTGAAGCGGCTCGGGCAGGGGAGGCGGGGAAAGGCTTTGCCGTTGTTGCCAACGAGGTCAAGGAACTGGCTAACCAGACCGCAAGAGCCACCGAGGAGATAGGCGGGAAAATCCAGGCCATTCAGACCGACGCCAAGAGCGCGGTAGACGCCATTGGTGAAATCAGTATGGTTATCAATCAGATCAACGATATCTCCAACACGATTGCCAGCGCAGTTGAAGAACAAACTGCGACGACATCCGAAATTGGCCGGAATGTTAACGAAGCGGCCAAGGGCAGTTCCGAAATCAATCAAAATATTGCTGGCGTGGCCCAGGCGGCAGAAAATACTTCCGCCGGGGTCAGCCAGACTCAAAAAGCCGCAGAACAATTACTCGCCATGGCCAGCGACCTGAAAAACCTGGTTGGTCAGTTTAAATACTAGCCCCTTGGCAGGGGAGGCAGATAGCAGAGACTCGTCAAGCTAAGAGTATCGTTGCTGAAAGTACATGGCATTCTGCCGTAGCAGTTATGACCTCTTCACCACCCTTCATGTTTCGCATGGGGTAAATTAGCAATAGCCCTGCTAGCGGACAACAACTCACCCCGGCAGATAAAGTGCCTGCCAGTAGTCACACGCTTGGTGGTTCCTCCCTCTCAATACTTCTTGTTGTACAAAATCCCATTTTTTTACAGGTATTTTTTTTTGCTTGCCTAAATAGTGTCTTAGTGTATAGTCCGTCTACCGCCACTGAATTACATTGGATTGCATTGATTATTAATTGGGGCGGCATTGTCTTTTTTTCTGACTACCAAATAAAGGGTAGGGTTTTGTCGCTGGATTTTTGATTTACTTATCAAGCAATAGCATTCGGGGAGGCTAACAATGAACGAAGATATTTTAAAACAACATTTGGGAAAAATCATGTTCTCCATTGTAGGAATTTTGGGGATCAGTCTTGTTGGTTTGATCATTTATATCTCCAATGCGAGCTTGAGTAATACCATCAACGCCAGTAAAGAGAATGCGGTTTCCATCATCGATCAATATAAAACCCTGCGTGGATATTATGTGAAAAGCATCATCAAGAAGGTTAAAGCCAATGAGACGGGCTTGAAAATTTCTTACGATCATAAAAAAATGAAGGATGGCATTCCGCTTCCCGCCACCTTGATTCACGATATGAGTGAACTGCTGAGTAAAAAAAGTGGAGAAAATGTCAAATTAAAACTTTATAGCGAATACCCCTTCCCGAACAGGGCGGATCGGAAACTGGATGAGTTTGGCAAACAGGCGATGGCATTTTTCAAGAATGAGCCTGACTCTCCATTTGTGAAGCAGGAAAAATACGAGGGCATGGATGTGGTTCGCGTTGCGGTGGCAGACAAAATGATCGCCAAAGCCTGTGTGAACTGCCACAACAGCCGACACGATACTCCCAAAAATGATTGGAAGCTGAACGATGTCCGGGGCGTGCTGGAAGTCATTTCTCCCATCAGTAGTCAGCTTGCCAATAACAGTTCCATGCTGAACAAGGTGATCGGCATAACTTTGTTTGCGGTAGCCCTTGTAGTCCTGATGGTAGCCGGGATCTGGTTTTTCATGAAATCAATGAAGAGGACCGAAACCGAGACGGCGAAAATCGTATCGATGATGGAAAATACCACCAGTGCCACCCTTTTCGCCGACAGGAATTTTGACATTCAATATATTAATCCTGAGTCGCAAAGGCTACTCGAAAAGTTGAGGGATGTTCTGCCTGTTAAACCGGATCAGATATTCGGCCAGTCCATGGATATTTTTCACAAAAATCCTGCGGCACAGAGAAAAATTTTGGAAGACCCGAGAAACCTGCCTTACAGCGCCACGGTTATCGTTGGGGTGGAGACGATTACCCTGACGGCCAGTGCGGTCATCGACCAGAACAATAATTACCTGGGGCCGATGATTTCCTGGGAAGTTGTGACAGAGAAAGTGAAAGCCGACCAGGCAATGGCGCAAATTGTGGGACTGGTCGAAAACAATCCTGTCAACATGATGTACGCCGATAAGGACTTGAATTTGGCCTACCTCAACCCAGCTGGTCAAGCTGTCTTAAAAACTGTGGAAAATGTGATCGGCATAAAAGTGGATGATATGGTGGGTAAATCTATAGATGTGTTCCATAAGAACCCTGCCGGAGCCAGGAAAATTCTCTCGGACCCGAGAAACCTTCCCCACAGGGCAGAGATTATGGTGGGCGAAGCCACTCTCGATTTGTTGGTATCCGCTCTTTACGATGACGAGCAAAACTATCTTGGGCCGATGGTCACCTGGGAAAACATCACCGAGAAGCTTCAGAAAGAACAGGAAACCCGTGATCTGATTGAAAGAGACCGCCAGCAGGCTGAAGACTTGCAACATAAGGTTGATGGCATGCTGGTGGTGGTGGACTCTGCCGCACAAGGCGACTTGACCAATGCTATTGAGGTCAAGGGAGAGGATGCCATTGGCAAGATGGGAGAAGGACTCAATAAGTTTCTTACCGATATGCGGGGCAATGTTTCCAGCATAGCCGATATGGCAAAAAACCTTGCGGGTTCCTCTGAAGAAATGAATGCGGTGAGCCAGGAAATGGCGGGTAATGCCGAGGAAACCACAGCCCAGGCAAACGTAGTATCTGCCGCATCGACAGAGATCAGCAAGAATGTTCAAACGGTGGCCACCGGAGCAGAAGAAATGGGGGCCAGTATCAAGGAAATTGCCCAGAATGCCAACGAAGCGGCAAGGGTGGCTGGCAGTGCTGTGAAAGTTGCGGAAACCGCCAATGATACGGTCGGGAAACTGGGCCAGAGCAGTGCCGAAATTGGTCAGGTGATCAAGGTCATTACCTCGATTGCGGAACAGACCAATCTACTGGCCCTTAACGCCACCATTGAGGCGGCCCGGGCAGGGGAGGCTGGAAAAGGCTTTGCGGTGGTTGCCAACGAGGTTAAAGAACTGGCCAATCAAACTGCGCAAGCGACCGATGAGATCAGTTCAAAAATCCAGGCGATCCAGACGGATACGGAAGGCGCGGTTGGAGCGATCGAAGAAATCAGCAAGGTGATCAACCAGATCAACGATATCTCCAATACCATTGCCAGTGCGGTGGAGGAACAAACGGCCACGACAGCTGAAATCAGCCGCAATGTCAATGAAGCGGCAACAGGGTCGGATGAGATCGCCCGTAATATTTCCGGGGTGGCTCAAGCCGCTCAGGATACCTCAGCAGGGATCGGTAGAAACCAGGCCGCCGCCAATGAATTAGCCAATATGGCAGATGAATTGCAAAAACTGGTTAGCCGGTTCAAATACTAAAGTTCCGAGCAAACTTGCAGATTTAAGAGCCCCGGTGAGGTGGGTACAAGCGTATCCAACCTGTCGGGGGCCTTTTTAGGCACTCTTTTTGAAAAGTCCGTGTTCCAATCGTAATAACTTTTACTGTTTCTGTGAAAAAAGTTGCTAAATACAATTGACATACCTATAGTGTAGTAATAATCCTACATTGTTGCCGGGCGTGTTGTCAGGCTGAAATATATTTGTTCCATAAGTAAGATCGGGAAGTTCCGGTAATGCTGGTACTTTCAAACCTGTAAAATTATTTGGAGGGAGATATTATGGGAAGGAATAGGTATTTCACAAAAACCCTGCCTTTTGGTTTGGCGCTCTTTATCGTGTCGCTTTTCTTTTCGGTTCCTGCGGCTACCGCTTTATCCGATGCTGATAAAACCGCTATCGGAACGGAAATCACCACGATTTACCGGGCCGCACGCGGTGTTATCGCCAAAAGCCAGAAATTGATCAATGATGCTTCAAAAGGGGATAAAGGACTTTCTGCAGATGCGGTCATCGCAAAAACAAAAGAAAACTATAAAAAAGCAACAGGTGGCGATTTCAAAATGGCCGATGCCGGAAGCCTGAAGGGACAAACCCAGGCGGCGTTGATAGATGCCATCAAGAATGTCATGAACGATGCCCAGTCACTGATCAATGAAAAGGGTAAAGGATTAAAAGGATTTCTCCCTGCAATATTTGCCAAACAGATGGGAGATGGTTTCAATAAAAACATTAGTGGCAAAGCTTATATCAAACTGACGGCGCCCAAAAGTTATGTGAGGAACCGGGCCAACCGCCCAGACAAATGGGAAGCCAATGTCATTGAAAAAATGTTCAAGAGTGCGGGTTATGAGAAGAATAAAGTTCATACTGAAAACGCCAAGCATAAAGGCAAGGATGCGTTTCGACTCATACTTCCTGAGTATTACAAAAAAGCCTGCCTGAATTGCCACGGTGAACCCAAAGGTGAGAAGGACATTACCGGTGGTAAAAAGGAAGGTGGCAAGCTGGGTGAGTTGGGTGGAGCCATCAGCTTTGTGATTTATAACTAGAAAAAGGGGGGCGATTCGCTATGAAGGGCTTTAATTTAAACATAGGAGCAAAAATCATACTGCTCAACGGTTTTGTTCTCCTTTTGTTGGCCGGATCTCTCCTTTATATTTTTAGCGAACTGGGTAAAGCGAATGCTGTGATCCAGGAACAGCAGGACACTATGGCGCATCTGGAGGCGGTTAGCACCGCCTCCAGTACTTTTTCACAATTGCGTTATTGGATGACAGATCTGGCGGTGAGCTGGCAGAATGAAGCCGAAGACAACGCTATGGCCAATAAGGCAAAACTGGATAAAATTTTAAAAGGTTTAAAGAAATCGGAACCTAAGTTGGTGGCTAAAATCCAGCCCAAGGTCGAGAATTTCACAGAAAAACTGATGTCCTCGGTTGATGCTTATATCGATGAAAACCGTGTGCTGGGCAATTCCATGGTTTCCGATGGACGTAGTGAAGCTGTAAGTATTGATGAGGAATTGAACAAGTTATTGTTGAAATCAAAAACCAGTGTTCATGCAGCGGGTAAAAGGGTGGTGGAAGCCAACGCCGCAATTCGAAATGTTTCCCTTATTTTAATCGTTGTAGCCATTGTTTCTGGAGCTATTTTTTCCATTATGTTTTCACGTAACATCGCTAGAAGGCTTCAGAGACTTATGGTGTCCATGAAGACCATAGCTGAAGGCGATTTGAAGCAGGAAAACCTGGTCATTGAATCCACGGATGAAATTGGCCAACTGGGAATGGCCTATAACGATATGACCGATTCCATGCAACAGATTGCCCGGCAGGCTGAAGACATTGCGGCAGGTAAGTTGGATGGGAATTATGATTTGAAAGGAGACCTGGCTGTTGCGTTCGAAAAAATGACTGAAGAGTTGGAGGAAAAGAAAAAGTCAGACGAAAGAGAAAGAGAACAGGCTATCGAACGCCAGGAAAAAGAGCGTCAGGAAGCTCAGGACTTGCAGGAAAGGCAGGAACGTGAGCAACGCGAGATTCAGAAAAGACAGGAGCAGGAAAGAAAAGTGGCTCAGGAACTTCAGCATAATGTGGATAGCATGCTTGAAGTTGTTACCGCCGCCGCCGGAGGTGATCTCACCCAGGAAATTACAGTCAATGGAGATGATGCCATCGGTCAAATGGGCAGTGGGTTAAAGGCTTTTTTTGATAATCTCAGGAAGAATATTAAACAGATGGCTACCACGGCCCAGACTCTGGCTTCCTCTTCAGAGGAGATGACCTCAGTCAGTCAGGAAATGGCTGGAACGGCTGAAGAAACTTCGGCCCAGGCCAATGTTGTTTCGGCCGCCTCCCATGAGGTTAGCAAAAACGTGCAAACAGTTGCTACGGGAACGGAGGAAATGGAATCCAGCATCAAGGAGATTGCTCAAAATGCTAATGAAGCGGCAAGAGTAGCCGCATCGGCGGTTCAGGTTGCTGATTCTGCGAATACCACGATTTCAAAATTAGGTGAAAGTAGTGCTGAAGTGGGGCAGGTCGTCAAGGTAATCACTTCCATTGCAGAACAAACCAACCTTCTGGCCTTGAATGCCACCATCGAAGCCGCGAGGGCCGGTGAAGCGGGTAAAGGTTTTGCGGTGGTTGCCAATGAGGTTAAAGAACTGGCCACCCAAACTGCGAGAGCCACCGATGAGATCAGTTCCAAAATTCAGGCTATCCAAAATGATACGGGCAGTGCCGTTGATGCGATAGGGGAAATCAGCATGATCATCAACCAGATCAATGATATTTCCAATACCATTGCCAGTGCTGTTGAAGAACAGACTGCAACCACGGCTGAGATTGGTCGTAATGTGGGTGAGGCCGCGCAAGGCACTACTGAAATCACCGAGAATATCAACGGTGTGGCTCAGGCCGCCAAAGACACCTCGCAGGGAATTGGTCAGACTCAGACTGCTGGCAACGAACTGGCAAAAATGGCTGCGGACCTGCAAACTCTGGTAAGCCAATTTAAATATTGATTTGAACAACAACCATATCTTGATCCTCGCGGAATCGGCATAATAGCTGGTTTCGCAAGGTTTCCTACGATTTATCCCAACCTTCTTTTAAAGCTTGAAAACCCGCATCGATTTTATTACATTGCGCCCTTCCACTTACCATTAAATAATTCGTAAAAACCCTGTAGATTTTATAGACTGAGGGCAATTGGGAATTTTTCAGGAAGGACGACCTTGAAGCAAGGAACTTTAATTGTTTTTGAAGGAATAGACGGAACAGGAAAAAGCACTCAGTGTGGTCTGCTGGCAAAGTCGTTGAGCGAAATGGAGGTGCCCAATATTGCTTTGGCTGAGCCAACCCGAGGAGCATGGGGGATGAAAATTCGCAAGCTTCTCAGCGATGGCAGGCAAGGTATCAGTCCCCAGGAGGAGTTGAGTTGGTTTATCAATGACCGTAAGGAAGATATTGAAAAGAATATTATGCCGGCGTTAAAGGAAAATATAGCGGTACTCATGGATCGGTATTATTTTTCAACGGCGGCTTATCAGGGAGCTTTAGGTTTGGAGCCCGATCAAATTCGCCTGGAAAATGAAAAATTTGCTCCGGTTCCGGATCGAGTTTTAATTTTTTTGACTTCCCCTGAAAAATGTTTAGAGAGAATTGAATCATCCCGAGATCAGAAAAGTGCTTTTGAGAAACTGGACTATTTGAAAAACGTCCAGAAAATTTTTAAAAGTTTTAGCGGACCCAATATAAGGTTTATAGAGAGTGTTGGCTCAATTTCGGATGTTCATGAAAAAGTTTTGGCGGCGACAGATGACTTGTTTGATTTTGGCCTAAAATTATGAAACGAATTGTATTGGCAATCACAGGAGCAAGTGGGGTTTGTTATGGCAAGCGGCTTTTCGATTGCCTTAAAACCAAAGCAGAAGTTCATGTGATCATTTCGGAGCGAGGCGCTGAATTGTTGAAGCTTGAGTTGAACCTGGCTCCCTCCTATTTTTCTGGTGAGCAGGTGACCCTGCATAAAACTTCACGCATGAATAGTTCCATTGCCAGTGGTTCTTTTCATGTTGACGCAATGGTAGTGGTGCCCGCAAGCATGGGGACGGTGGGAAGAATCTCTGCCGGTGTGTCAGGAACCCTGATTGAACGTGTTGCGGATGTTATGTTAAAGGAAAAACGGAAATTGATAATTGTTCCCCGTGAAACTCCTTTTAGCACCATCCACCTAAAAAATCTTCTGGCCCTCGATCAGGCAGGAGCGGTGATACTTCCTGCATCTCCCGGATTTTATCAGGGGCAGGATTCCCTGGAAAGCCTGGTAGACTTTGTTGTCGCTCGAATTCTCGACCAGTTGGGAATGGAACAAGACCTTCTTAATCCCTATGAGCCGTAAAATGTGATGATTTACCTTGATAATGCCGCCACCACTCCTATGGATGAGGAGGTTGTAGGGCGGATGAATGATTCCATGCGCGATTTTTTCGCCAATAGCGGAACGCCTTACCGAATAGGTTTGGATGCGAAACGCCTCATTGAAAAATCAGCTGAATCGATTGCGGAATATCTCGGGATTCCTTCAACACACCGTATTGTTTTTACCAGCGGTGGAACGGAGTCCAATAATCTTTTCATTAAGGGATTGTGTTTCCCCGACAAGAAAACCGCTTTCCTGGATCTGGAGCATCCAAGTGTTACCGAGAGTCTTGCGTTCCTGAAACAGTTTGGCAATGAACCGTTTTCTCTACTGCCTTTTCAAAAGGAAGGTCGGCTTGACTTAAACTCGATTTCCACTTTGGGGGGGGAACGTGTGAAGCTTCTTTGCCTTTCTCATGTGAACAATGAGTTAGGCACGGTGAATGATCCTTTACAAATTATTTCTGCTTTGGCAAAAGAATCTCCACAAACCAAGCTGTTTCTGGATGGAGTGCAGGCAATAGGCAAACTAAAATTAGACCCCGATATGTGGAAGGGTCTTGCGGGTTATTCGATTTCGGGTCACAAGATTCATGGGCCAAAAGGCATCGGTCTGCTGATTTATGATTCAAGGCTGGTTCTTAATCCGCAAATGCACGGAGGAAAACAGCAGTTCGGTGTTCGTTCCGGCACTCTTCCATTACCGCTGATCGTGGGACTGGAAACAGCCATCAAACTTGCTGTAGCGCGAACCGAACAAACTCAAAAATATCTTCAGGGCCTATGCCGCCATTTGGTTCAAGGGCTTAAAAATATACAGGAACGGTTACCTGAACTGAAGATTTGTTTCAACTCACTTGTTGATGGAGATGTGACACGCCAGTCACCGGGGATGGTTAATTTTTCCTTTCCTCCCGTTGAGGGGGAAGTCATCCTGCATCACCTGGAGGAAAAAAATATTTTTGTGGGATTGGGTAGTGCCTGCAGTGCTCACTCCAAAAAACCTTCCAGAATTCTTATGGGAATCGGGTTGAGTGAAGAACAGGCCCGGTGCAGTTTACGGGTTTCCTTTTCTCACAACAATACAACTGATGAAATCGACCAGTTTCTGGAGGCTTTTGCGAAAGCCTATCAGGCTCTTTACGCAACTTTTTTGCATAAGGCGGAACATCGATGACGGATAGAAGAACTGTTTTGATCCGTTATGATGAGATCGGACTCAAAGGAGGAAATAGAAAGTTTTTTGAAAAATGCCTTCTGCGCAATATCAAGCGTGTGCTTTCTGGCACCAACGATATTATTTATCGCTCACCCCGTGGCAGAATTCTTTTGGACATTCCGGCAAGCCTTGGAGCGGAATGCACGGTCCGATTGAAGACCGTTCCTGGTATTGCTTCATTCAGTATTGGCATTTCCATGGCACCCGATTTCGATGCGATGGCGGATTTGGGAGTTCAATGGATTGAGCCTGCATTAGAATCTGTGAGTTCTTTGAAATTTTGCGTTAAGACCCGGCGTTCTGCAAAGTCCTTTCCCAAAACCTCACCGGAAGTGAATTTCGAAGTGGGTTCACGCATCATGACAAAATTGAGTTCAAGGGGGTTGACCGTCAACATTAAAGAAGCGGAATACGTTCTTGAAATAGAAATTGGAAGTTCAGAAACGGTGGTCTTTGATAATCGTGAGCCGGGACTGCGCGGGCTCCCTGTAGGGAGTTCCGGAAATGTGCTTTGCCTGCTGTCCGGGGGAATTGACAGTCCTGTTGCCGCTTTTATGATGGCGTGCAGAGGGTGCCGGGTGCATTTTGTGTTTTTTGATAACCAGCCATTCCTGGGCAGGGGAGGGTACGACAAAGTTTTGAGCCTGGCAAAAAAGATCAACCATTTTCAGGCCCGGGGAACCTTGTTTGTGGTTCCTTTTCAGGATATGCAGGCGGCCATTCGTGATCATTGCAATGAGGAAAACAGGATCGTTCTTTATCGGCGGATGATGTATCGCATTGCCGGAGAAATAGCTGAGCGCCATGGTTCTATGGCATTGGTCACAGGTGAGGCAATGGGGCAGGTGGCTTCGCAAACTCTGGAAAACCTTGCCGCGGTGTCCTGTGTCACTTCGTTAAGCGTGTTTCGACCTTTAATCGGGATGAATAAAGAAAGCATCATCAGCCGGGCAAAAGAAATTGGCACCTATGAAACCAGTATTGAGCCCCAACCCGACTGCTGCTCGGTTTTTATGCCTAAAAATCCAGTTACCCGGAGTAAGATTCCTTTTCTGGAAAGGGATGAGGAAAAAATCCCCTGGCAGGAATTACAAGATGACGCTTTGACCCGAATGGAAATCATCAAGGTGGATGACCTATGAAGTCGATAATACCTTTTTGACCTGAGGTGATTCTGGAAGTTCTTGCAACAGGGTATGAATCGTTTTATTTTCCACCGGATGCATATAATCTCCGGCAAACTCACTGAGCGGTAAAAGGACAAAACGTCTTTTCGTCATTTCCGGGTGGGGGAGTGTGAGAGCAGTGGTATGAATCACGCGATCCTCATAAGCCAGTATATCCAAATCGATAATCCTTGGTCCCCACTTTTCCCGCCGTTCTCTACCCAGAGTCTTTTCAATTTTAAAAAGTGCATTCAGTAATGCTTCAGGAGTCAGGGAAGTCCTTATGGCAACTGCCGTATTGACGAACCAGTCCTGCTCGATTTTGCCAACAGGTTCTGACTCGTAGAGGCTGGACCGGGCAATGACTTCAATTCCCGGCGGGGTGTGGAGAAGGCGAATGGCCTGCTCGCAGTTTTCCGCCGGGATTCCAAGATTTGATCCGATTCCGATGAAGGCTTTATATTGCATAAAAAGAATTCGCTCTCCTTATGTGGGCTAGCCCAAGGGAGCGACTGGACAAAGATTTCTTGAGCCGAGAACACGGTTGCTCACCAAATAAGGCGATTACCCCTTCGGGGCATGAGAGCCAAGGAAGAATATCACAGGCACATTGGCCCCACGCCTAGCCCACTCCCGTGGGATGGAACTGGCAAGAGCTCTTTCAGCCGAGATAACTCTTTGCTAGCCTGAGAGAGTTATTGCACATTGGCCCCACGCCTAGTGGTTAGAATTCAAACTCTACGGTGGAAAGACGGGTTTTGATTTCCTTCATGATCTGGGTTTCTTCCTCTTCGCCCTTGGCCGCGAACGTTGCTGAAAATCGGACGTAGTGGCCGACATCATCCCAGGGGACGGTGGATATCAACATTTCGGTGATCATGAACTGGGAAAATTCCTCACCGTTTGCAAACCGACGCCCACCCTTGATTCCTTTGGGTGCCCCCACATAGAGAAAGAATGAGCCGCCGGGCATTTTCGCGTTGAAACCAACCGAGTTAAGCAGTTCAACCAGCATGGCTAGCCGGCGTTTGTACTTGGCAACGGTTCGGTCGGTGATTTCCGGATGTTCCAGCGCATAAATTCCCGCTTTTTGGATTCCTGCAAACTGACCGGAGTCTATATTGTCTTTAACATGTGAGAAACCTTTCACAATGAGCTCATTACCAACAATAAAGGCAATGCGCCATCCTGTCATGTTATAGGCCTTTGAAAGGGAATGGAACTCAACGCCGACATCCATTGCTCCGGGTATCGATAAAAAACTTTCAGATTTCCCGTCATAAGTCAAAGATGCATAAGCCGCGTCTTGAATGATGATAATATTGTTTTGTTTCGCAAACTCAATGGCTTCCTCATAAAACTCGCGAGTGGCCTTGGCCCCTGTTGGATTATTAGGGTAATTCAATAACAAAATTTTCGCTCTCTTGCGAGTATCTGCATCGATGCCTTTTAAGTCTGGAAGAAACTGATTGGCTTCTGTCAGAGGCAAGTTGACAACTTCTCCACCCAGATATTGCGTGTGGGTTCCCATAACAGGATAGCCGGGAACGGTCATCAGAGTGATGTCCCCCGGGTTGATAAAGATTGCCGGTGTCATAGCCAGACCGGGTTTGGACCCGATGGTATGATTGACATGTTTGCCCGGTTCCAGTCCCTTAACGCCGAAAACAGTTTCCATATATTTGCAGGCGGCGGCCTTGAATTCATCGATTCCGTTATCTGTATAGCCTCTGTTTTCCGGTTTTTCCGCTTCCTGTTGCAGGGTTTTTACAACACCGGGATCGGCCATTTCGTCTGGTTCACCGACTCCCATATCGAATAGTGTTTTTCCCGGGTTGGCCTCCATTGCCGCCCGCTTAGCTCGTTTGATTTTTTCAAATTTGTAAACCTTGGTGTCTTTACCGAATTGACTGCCGCCCAAGTTGTCGGCAAAAAGGGATTGAATATAACTTTCATCTGACATTCTGAAACTCCAAATTATAATGAGGAAGATTTGATTGTGGGTTAAAAGAAGGGCTCAATCTAGCCAAAAATAGGACCTCTGTCAAGCGCTTCAAAGCTGATTTTTGAATGGCTGAATACTGAAATATTATTACTGTAAAGCGCAAGGTTTTGACACCCTTCACTCGCTTATTAATTGTCCCATTTTCCACAGGCGTCCTTTTTCGTCTGTATAGATCACTTCTCCGGTTCCGGTGAAGCTGAAGTTCAGAATACGATGGGACCCGGCAGAAAGGTTCCGGTCTTCAAAATAAAGGTTTCTGGATGCACCGTCTGTCAGATAGGCGACCTGACCCTGGGTGTTTAGTTTGAATGCCTTTACTTTGACAGGTTTCTGGAGGACTTTGTTTTTATTTTTGAACAAGCGCCCCAAATCATCCAGGTAAAATACGGTTGCCTGTGAATCGACCTTGAACTTCAGGACTTTTGCTGTATGAAGACTCATAGGTATCTGGTCGACATAGAGCAGGCCCATGTCGTTAATATAAACAGCTCGACCATTTTGGGTTATTGCCAGATTGGGAGCGGAAAAAAAAGCACGGCTGGACGTTTCGCTTGTCTGGTAGAGGACCTTTCCTTGATTTTGGTTAAGAGGTTTCCCGTTTTTAAAAACGATTCCCTGATCGTTCAAGTACACGACATCTCCATTGGTAGAAACGAGATAGACGATTACCGCCCCTCCCAGACTTTCCAATTTCCCTGACTCATCAGATAGAAACGGGCCATTTCGGGTACGATAATACACCTTGCCGTTTCTACTCACTTTGAAATCCAGAACGGAAAAATGGGAAATCATTTTTCCGTTTTTTATCAGGACTGCGTTGCGGTTCTGGAGGTAAACAACATCTCCCTGGCAGGACGACTTGAGGGTAGGGGTATCATTGAGAACCTGATTGTTTTTGCATAGAGTATTACTGACTGCTGAACGGGTATCATCCCTTGAGTCATCATTAAAGGCCAAGGCCGGAGAAATGATTGTAAGCAGTAACAGATAAGAAACGGGATAGATGCAGAGAGAGGAGAAACGCATCAGTCTTTGGCACTACCTGAAATGCCAGCACTTTGGAAAGTTGCCATCTCAGAGTATATTTTCACTGCGGCTTCTATAAGGTTAAAAGCTAATACAGCCCCGGTTCCTTCTCCTAGCCGCATTTTCAAATCGAAAAGGGGGGGAGCTTGAAGCAGGTCAAAAAACACCTCATGCCCAGGCTCTGCCGAGCGGTGTGAAGAAAAAATATAATCTTTTATCGCGGGATTTAGCTTGATGGCCAGAGATGCGCCGGCACTGGAAATAAAACCATCGATAACAACAGGAATATTTTTTGAAGCGGCACCCAGCAAAAGACCCATGATCCCGCCAATCTCGAATCCGCCTACTTTAGCGAGAATATCTATAGGGTCATCCAGGTCGGGGGCATGTCTTTCAAGTGCCTGCTGAATCACAGATATTTTTTTGTCCAGGGTCTTGTCATCAATGCCTGTTCCCCGTCCCGTAACTTTATTTACGGGAAGGCCACTCAACACAGAAAATATTGCGGAACTGGCTGTGGTATTGCCTATTCCCATCTCGCCGGTGGCCAGGAGGTCAACGTCAGTGTCGGCAAGTTGTGCGGCGATCTGGATACCAATTGCGATGGCTTCTTCGGCCTCGGCTCGGGTCATGGCAGGTTCTTTAGCCAGGTTTCGGGTTCCGAAGGCTATTTTTCTATCCAGCAATTCCGGATGCGGGGCGAACTTATGGTTAACGCCAATATCTACCACTAATATTTCCGCGTTCTGTTGTTTTGCCAGAACATTTACGGCGGCTCCACCATCAAGAAAATTCTGCACCATTTGAGGAGTGACTTCGGCGGGATAAGCACTAATGCCTTCCTCGGTGACACCATGATCCGCCGCGAATATAATGACCGACTTTTTGTTGATAGCAGGTTGACTGGTGTCGCGGATGGCCGCGTATTTTTTTGCCAGATCTTCCAGAAGGCCGAGGCTTCCCGGGGGTTTAGTGAGGGAATCGAGATGAGTCTGAGCCGTCTCAAACCGAAGCAGTGGGATCGGTTTTATTGAGTTCAGGGTGTCTTGAATGAGATCAAGCATGTTGATATGAGGTGATTGATAAAACCATCATTTTCCTTGTGGGGAAGGTGTTGTTTTGCTTTCCTCTTCATCATCATCTTCTTCCGGTTCGAGTCCCGCCGCTTTTTGCGAATAACGCAGGTACTTGATGATTTCTGTGATTTCCTCAGACGTCACGTTCTTTTTTTGCGAAGGCATTTTATCGGACCCGTCCAGCACCATTTCGCGGATATCTGTATCAGAGAAATTATCGGCAAGGTATTCCTCGTCAATGAGCCTGGGGGCCTGAGTATGCTTTCCCATCGCGTCTGAGCCGTGGCAATTTGAACAAACTCTGTGGAAAACCTGTTGTCCCTTTTTAAACGGTTCCGGAACGTCCAGTGTGGGTTTTGGGGCGCATGAAAAAGAAAAAAGTACGCAAAACGATAAAAGAAGAGAAGGTTGCTTCATGAGTCGGGGTCAGGGTTTCCTTTTTATAAGGTCTAGCTTTCCATCGTGGTTTCTGTCTACTTCAACGCGTTCCATTTTTCCGTACTCGTCAAAATATTCCCAACGGTCAACCTTGCCATTAAAGTTTGTATCGTGTTCCACTTTTATTAAGAGTGTAGAATTTTTAAAGTACTGCCACTGGTCCGGGTTTCCATCGTGGTTGATGTCGAAGTTGGTTGACTTCAGAGTCTCATCGTCCCCAAAAAATTCCCACCGATCAATTTTTCCATCATGGGAAGCATCATATTCCACTCGGTCCATATGACCATCCTCAGAAAAATATTGGAAGACATCCATTTTGCCGTCCTGATTTTCATCAGTTTCCAGAAGTATCACTTTGTTACCTGGCCCATAGACTTCGCGCCAGTCAATTTGTCCGGAAAATTTGGAGTCTTTTTCAATATGTTTCAGAATAAAGCCTTTGGCGTAATACTGCACTTGATCCAAAGTTCCATCAAAATTGCGGTCCAGTTCAACGCGGATGGGTTTTTCATTGCCGTCAAAAATATCTATCTGATCAACTTTTCCATCGCCGTTTTTATCGTATTCCACTTTCAACAGACGGTCATCCTCTGATTTATGCTGCCATTGGTCCAGCTTGCCATCGAAATCACTATCGACTTGGATCACCACAGCTTCCGCAAGGGAAGTCAGAGCTATAAAGAGGCATCCGCATAAAATACAAGTTTTTTGAAACCGGGTCGTCATCATGGTTCCGCTAGTATAAAGGAAATGGGGAGCTTAAATCTAATAGAATCCAATTTGAGTGCTTCCGGGAATTTTGGGTAAGGGACGGCATTTTTCACCGCACCCAGCGCGGCCTCGTTCAAAATCTCATAGGGCGAATAAGAGGCGATAGAAGAGCTTAAAAGTTCTCCATTGCGTGCCAGCCTGAATTCTATGATGGGTTTTCCTTCCCATCCCCGTTTTCGGGCCAAGGGAGGGTAATATTTTGCTTTTGCGATTCTTCCCCATACGCTGGAGGAAAATCCTTTACGAATAGAATCCAAGTCTTCACCGGAAGAATCTATTTCTCCGCCAGGAGGACTGGATTTTGAAGGTGCCGAGACTTGTAAAGCGTCTTCTCCCATATCATCAACGAAATCGGAGGGTATGGATGCTACCTGAACAGCATTAGTTTTTGAAGCCGTTATTCCAAGTTCCACCTTATGTATTCCTGGTGATGCTGTCATGGGAGCGGAAAAAATTTCTTCCGGTATCGCTCTGGCTGTAATCCCTCCCCGAGATGAGGGCAAGGAGTGTGCCGAATGGAAAGAAACCTTCGCAGGGTTCAAGTCGATTGTTCTGCCCAAACCGGGTGTAGGAGTCCGGGCGGTATAGGTTGTACTTGACTTGGCTCGCAGAACCGTTTTGCCAGTCAAGGGAGCCGGTTTTGTGGATAAAAACTCTACCAATCTGGGAGTGCTGGCTTGGATAGGCAATGGGCCTTTCCTTGAGACATTACTGGTATGTCGCTGGGCTGGCTGGAACGATTGCGGTGTTTCCAGTGTTGTGGGTTTACTTGGTTTTGAGGTTTCCTGATGAGCTACCGCTAATGTATTTACTCGGTTAATTTCTTGAGCAGACTTGATTTTTTCGGGCTCCAGAAAAACCGTTGCGATTTTTATAGGGGGTACTTCAGGTTTGGAGGCGGTTTTTTCCCAGGACAGGAATATCAAGCTGGCCATCAACAGAGCATGAATGCCAGTAGAGATACCCATTGGAAGGGCTAATAAATTTCTGCCTGAACGCCTGAATACCATACTCATAAATTTAAGAAATAACCGTTAATAAAGTTACTGAAATTATTATGGCCAATGCCAACAGGGAAGTTGTGAACATAATTTTATGGCTTTGGCTGATGTCGGATAATTCAAGTTCGCGCAAATTGTCCCCAATGAACGGTTTTACATTTATTTTTCCAGAATAAAAACTGGTTCCTCCAAGGCGTACTCCCAGTGCTCCCGCCATAGCGGCCTCGGGCAATCCTGAATTGGGACTGGGGTGTTTGGAGCCATCTCGCATTGCCATTGCAAGGGAATTTCTGCCACTCAGTCCGCAAAGGGCCGCGCTTACAGCAATGACAGGTAAGGCCAGTCTCGCTGGAAACCAGTTTGCCAGATCATCCAGACGGGCAGAAGCCCAACCAAAATCCCGATAGGTATCGTTTTTATAGCCAAATAATGAATCCATTGTGTTGATGGCCTTAAAAGCAACCGCCAACGGAGCACCTCCAAGCACGGCAAAAAATAAAGGGGCGATGATTCCATCTACGGTACTTTCTGCAACCGTTTCCACCGTAGCTCTAACAATTTCCCCCTTTTCAAGGTTGGTAGTGTCGCGCCCGACAATATTTGACAAGCTTTCTCTGGCTTTAAAAAGATTGGGTTCCTTGAGATATTGCAATACAGGCCGACTTTCATCAAAGAGGCTTCGCACGGACAAGGTGGTATAAATAAAAAAACCGGATGCCACCCAGCCCAGCCATGGTTGAACTTGGTCCAATCCTCGAACAATCAGCCATACTGATACAAAAGAGACGGCGACAACAGTTATTGTTGTGATTATTCCTGCTAGCCTGAGGTTGGAAAAAGTTTTCCGGGAAAAGGCTTCCACACCGCAAGCCAGACGCGCAATGATTTTTACAGGATGGGGAAAACCTTTAGGATCCCCTATTAAAAGATCGGCGATAAAGGCAATGGCGATTTGATAAGTCAAACTCATTTTTTTAAATCCGGTCCCGGGATGAAAAATATTCAGTCATCGAATGCAATAACTTTTGGTTGTCTTCTCGCTCCCTCAATGAAATTCGGAAAAAACTTTCATCGAGTCCGCGAAAGTTCCCACAGTTTCTTATAAGGAGAGACTGCGATAACAAATGCTGATATAAACCTCTGGCAACTTCGGCGCTTTGGTCTCGTGTGCGGATTAAGAAAAAATTGGTTTCAGAAGGAAAAGTTTCGACTTGCGTTACAGACTTTAAAGTCTCAAGCATAAAACTCCTTTCATGCCTGACCCAGTTCAGGGTTCTCTCCTTAAAGGCACTATCCAAAATAACTTCCGCCCCTACGGCCTGGGCTAAAGCGTTTACCGACCATGGATATTGGTAGGGGGCTATTTGCCGGATTCTTTCCGGGTGCAGGATGCCGTATCCAATTCTAAGCCCGGGAATCGAATAAAACTTGGTCAGGGATCGAACCAGAATCGTGTTTGGACTCCTCGTCAATAAGTTCCACGCGGAATTATCGACGGAAGAAAAATCGATGAAAGCCTCATCAATAATTAAAATAATATTTCGGTCCTCGCAGTATTCCTGAAAAGAAGGGAGAAATTCACTATAGAGTTTTCCGGTGGGACTGGCAGGGTGACCTAAAACAAGGGCTCCAAGTTGCTTGATGGCATCCAGTTTCGGGAATAACAGTGAAGGCTCGATTTGGAAACCATTGTTCGCCGCCAAGGCAATTGAATGAGGGCGAAAGCCAAATGCCGTGAAAGATTTTTCATATTCGGAGAAACACGGATCCAAGATAGCTACCTCTTGCCCTTCGCGGAGTAAATGGGGGAGAAGATAAATCAACTCTGTGGAACCGTTTGTCACCCGAATCCAATCCTCAGGAACTCCTGTAGTCTGAGAAATACTTTGCGTAACGACTGAGCAATGAGGATCTGGGTATTCCTTTAAGAGCCGTGGTGTTTCCAATAACAATTGAGATACACAGCCGGGCGGGGATAAAGGATTGATGCTGGCACTGAAATCAATGAGTGTATCCGGGTCGGTTCCGCAAGTCTTAGCGATGGCCTGCGGATTTCCGCCGTGAGTGGGATAGGGGGTGTCCGCTGATTGCAGATTTATAGAGGATTTTTTATCAATCATTTTTAGTTGAGTCAGGAAAACGAACCTTAAAGTCAGAGGCTGTTCCCTGCCATTTATTGTAGTAAATTAATTTTTCAACCGGCAGGCGCTTGCCCCACCCGGCCGTTTCGAGCATGGGTTTGGAATAAAACGCTTCCGTATGACCGATACACAAATAGGCCACGGGCTGAATATGATCAGGAATATCCAGGTCCTCCTTTAACTGATCATGTGATAAAATGCTCACCCATCCTACTGCGATCCCTTCTGCCCGGGCCGCCAGCCAGAGATTTTGCACTGCGCAACAAGTGCTGAACAGGTCCGTTTCGAAAACCGTGCTTCGCCCTAAAACATTGGGACCAAACCGTGTGCGGTCGCAGGTCACACAAATATTGACCGCGGCATCCCGAATTCCTTCCAGTTTGAGGGAATTGTAAAGCTTCTGCCGGTCGCCACTGAATTTTTGCGCCGCATCCTCATTGGCATTTTTAAAGTTCAATGCGATTTTATTTTTCACTGTGGGGTCAGTGATCACCAGAAAATTCCAGGGTTGCATGTACCCGACTGAACCGGCGTGATGGGCCGCATCCAGAATTCGGCCTAATTTTTCGGGGTCAATGGGTTTGTTGGTAAAGTGGCGCATATCACGACGTTTGTATATGGCTTCGTAAAGCCCCTGTTTTTTTCCGGGAGAAAACTCGTGCTCGGATGTTTTGTCTTCCGACTGTTCCGTGTTATTTGTTTTTGAACAAGTTTTTATGCTCATGGGAATTCCCGATACCATACTAACCACTTCATCGAACTCTGCCGCGAGTACCTGGTTGGTTTCACCTGCGATATCGCGAAAGGATCTCGCGGAAGGTTCCATGGGAATAATTCCAGAGCCTAACTCATTGGTGATGACAATAATATCGCTCGCGCAGTTTTTGCATTCACTGATAAATTCATGGACCCGTTGCAGAATGACTTCCCGTGTCATGTTTTTCATGACCATATTGCTCAACCATAAAGTCATGCAGTCCAGAACGATAGTCCCAGGCTTACCGCCTCTCTCTCTCAATACGCTTGTTGGGTCAAGCGGCTCCTCAATGGTGGTCCATTCTTTGCCGCGCTCGTTCTGATGTTTTTCAATTCTTTCCGCCATTTCCTCATCGAGAGGTTCTGCGGTAGCGAGAAATATTTTTTGGCCCTCAATAGTGCTCGTTAATTGGAGAGCATGACGGCTTTTCCCGCTCCGACTTCCGCCTGTAACTAAAACAGTTTTTCCGGACATAAAATCACCCAATTCCCCGTTAGAGGGCTCCATAAAATAGTGAAGTGCCGCCGATTAATAAAAATAAGGTCTCTATAATTTCTGTGGTGGCACCAAGAGTGTCCCCTGTGATGCCTCCAATTTTATTTCTAAAATGTAATAGTAAGCCGCTAAGTAATACGGCAAATATCATTAGGCTTGCCAATGCCATTACCCCGTCTATATACAGCAAGGCGGCGAAGGGCAGGGGACACAATGCTAAAAGATAATATTTCCCCTGCTGGTAAAAAGTTTCTGCCAGAGTTTTTTCGGACGGAACGTGGTTGACAAAAACCAGAGCAATAACCAGAGCCGTTCGCGCCAGGGCCGGAGCCATGGCAAGCCAGATTAGAGATTCTGCGCGAATTAGTCCAGCTACCCCCGCCAGTTTCAGGAGCACACAAAAAAGGATTGCCAGCACTCCCATCACGCCAATGCGTGGGTCTTTCATAATCTCCAGCATTTGTTCCCTGGGCCGGTGCGAGAAAAGTCCGTCTGCTGTATCGGCCAGACCATCCAAATGTAAAGCCCCGGATATAATGACCATGAACAACACATCCCCTACTATGCGAATTTCCGGGTAGGGTGCCAGGCTCAGTAGTTGGTCTAGGCCATAAAGCAGGCCTCCGATGAAAAGACCGACCAGAGGAAAATAAAGAACCTGCCTTCCATCGGTGCTGATCGCCGGAGACGGTACCGGGATAATGGTTAAAAAACCTATTGCGGATAAAAATTTCAAGTTTAAAGCTCTTCAATAGATTAAAATTCAATACCCTTTTGTGCGGGAATTCCCTGTTCCTTGAAAGGGTGTTTGATCATCTTCATCTCCGTAACCAGATCGGCTATTTCTATCAATCGGTCAGACGCATTTCTTCCTGTGCAGACAACATGAACCTTTTCAGGTTTGTTTTTGAGTAATTCCAGAAACTCGTCCTCAGGAAAGAACTGGTAATGCAAAACGTAGTTGATCTCTTCAAATATGACCATTTGATATTTTTCACTCAATAATTTCTCTTTGACGATTTCAAAAGCTTTTCGAGCGGTGGCTTTGTCCTGCTCAATATTTTCAGTGTCCCAGGTAAAGCCATCTCCCATAGGGATCACCTCTACATAAGGAGCCAGTTTTTCAAAAGCCTTACGTTCCCCTGCCTTCCATTGGCCCTTCATGAACTGCATGATGAACACATTCATTTTGTTTCCTGCGGCACGCATGGCCAGGCCAAAAGCGGCGGTCGATTTTCCTTTGCCATCGCCTGTATTGACGATGATCAATCCTTTACGTTTTTTTGGGTCTGCCCCTGAAGGTTTTCTCATGATGTTGGTCTCGTTAGATAATTCAGCCAATCCTTATTAGATGCCCAGTAGATATGTGTGTAAAAGGAGTGGCAGTTTTTTATGCGATACCCGTCCTTTAGAACCACGGGTTTCTTGCTATGACAATCCGTCCACTGCGTTCGTTCCTTATTAACTGTGAAAGTGGAATAGTGGAATTCATGGCCAAAGAGTACCGGGTTTTTATTCTTGCTTGAGGTATTGGTCAGTTTTCGGTAACCCAGAGTCAATTTTCTGGCTTTGATGGATGTAGCGAAGTTGAACAGTCCAGCCATGGAGAATTTTTTTCCTGTCTCGCTGGTGATATGTTTTCCGAGGTACATGAGCCCACCGCATTCGCCTAGTATCATTTTCCCGGAGGTTCCTGCCTTTTTGACCTCCTTTAAAAGCGACCGATTTTTGCTCAGGGCTTCAGCGTGTAATTCCGGATAACCGCCAGGGAAATAATACCCATCCATATTGGCTGGCAAATGGGCATCATGAAGTGGTGAAAAAAAGGAAATATTGAAACCCTGGTGGGACAGAAAATCCAGAGTGTCCTGATAGATGAACTGAAACGCTTCGTCTTTTGCCACAGCGATATTGTATGAACCCGATTTTTGTTTTGTCCTCCAGCGTTTTGGTTCCTGTTTCGCAGGAGAAATAGCCCGTGAAGGTTTTTTTAATTTAAAGAGTTTCAAAAAGGGGCTCAGGTCCATATGGGACTCGATATGCTTGGCCCATTTTTGATAGATGTCATTTTTTTGTTCAAATCCCTGATGCAGTCCAAGATGACGGCTGGGTATGCTTAATTCCGGTGATGTCGGCAGGCAGGCGAGAAGTTTTGCCGGAGTGTGGTGTTCAATCGCAGTTTTTATGATGTCCGCATGACGGGCACTGTTGACGTTGTTAGCAATGACGCCGATCAGGTTCAGTTTTGGGTCGAGCTTCATATATCCCAGGACCAGAGCCGCTGCGGACCGAGCCATGGCTTTGCCATCGATGACCAGTATAACAGGGAGGTTGAGCAGTTTGGCGATCTGGGCTGTAGATCCCTTTTCAGATTTTGGAGACGCGCCGTCATGCAGGCCCATAACCCCCTCAACGATTGCGAGGTCATTCTTACACATAATATCGTTGAATAAATCCTTGACGTATTTTTTACTGCACATGACAGTATCCAGGTTGTAACTTGGCTGGCTGCACGCCCTTTTGTGATGACTGGGGTCGATATAATCTGGCCCCACCTTGAAGGGTTTGACGGACCATCCCTTATTTTTCAGCAGACGCATGAGCCCCATAGAAACCGAAGATTTCCCGGCAGAACTATGAGTTCCCGCTACGACCAATCCCTGGTGTTTTTTTAAAGAGTTCGTCATTAGGGTTTACTTTTTTCAATCAAATAAAGTTTTCCTGTTTTGGGGTCTCTAAAAACATTGCCAAGAGATTCATAACCCTCTCCCATACCTTCGATGTTCTTCAGGCCAGGTGGCATGTCGGCGAGTTCTTTCCCCCGTTCTATTTTTTTAGCCGTTGTCAGGTGGTCTATCAAGTCCGGACTCAAGGCCGCCAGTGCCGCGATCAGGCCGCAGGCAAAAACAAGCATGATATCTACAAAATTGGCAAGAGGGCCCAGAGGGTCTTCCTCTTGTTGATCGAATCGACTGCTTCTCCAGGTCGGTGTTTTCATATATTCTAATTTGCGGAACGTAGAGCTTCATCATACCAGCGGCGGCGCAGGCGGCCGAGAATGAAACCGATAATTCCAGCCAGCAGCCCCAGAACTGTCGTGTCGAAAGCTATGGTTACCGAATCTGTTAATATTGAAAGATCGCCTTGACCCAATCCAGCCAATCCCGGGCCGAGGGGTATTAATGTCCCCATTAAACCGAGCATAGGAGACACCCGGGTGAGGATGTCTGTTCGTTCAATCCTTGTCCTGGCAGTGTTTTCAAAAATTTCCCGGTTGTTCTCGTTCAGAGAAATATTTTTAAGCACCCAAAACCGTTCGCCGATGGCGATTCCCATTTCCCATAAGGCCAGCAAAAGCATTACCCCGAGTCCGATAATAATAGGGTAAAGGAGTGAAGAGACGAAGTTGTGCATCACGGGCACTGCCCAGTTAGTAGTCATTAATTCTTCTCCCAGGGTTTTTGGCTTCCACGCCGGACTCCTGCCAGGATGAATCCCGCAATGGCGCTCCATGCCAGCCATTGATGTTTCATCAAACCATTTTGAATTCCTGCCAGTTCCGACAGGTTTTCCTGTGGATCATTTTCATCGGTTTCATCATATTCAACTTCTGCTATTGCGGTCACCATGGAATCTGGGGCTTCTTCCACAATGCGTGCATTGTCCAGAATTGTTTCGAGATTTTTCAATTGCTCGGCGGTAAGATGTGATGCGATCCAATCATAAATAGGGTGGCCGGGGTGGGTATGCCCACTCCCTGGTAAACCATTTTTGATGATCAGGTCGGCAAAGTTCCGGCTTAAATTTTTCAACGTTTCTTCATCTGCTTGCCAAAATCCTTTTTGCGCGGCAACCAGCATGATCGCCAGCATATTGGTTTTCACGTGTGCGTTATGCCCTTTTTCCAGGAACTCATCGAGCCCAAGTTCATACCGGTCATCCATATAGACCGATTTTACCTCATCCCACATCCAGCTCTTTATAATATCCGGGTTGGTGATTTGCCAGCCCCAGAGATACTCGAGAAATTCGCTACCTATGGTTCGTGCTCCGGCATAATCGTGCTCCATCAGAGGTTTCAGCCAGGCGGGATTGAGAAACTGTCCCCTGAGTTCTGCCATAAGGGCTTTATCCAAAGAGGTGAGGGTGGCGTTTTTCGGGTCGGCATGGTGTATCACTTTGGCGGAGGGGGCTTTTCCCGTCAGGCTTTCTACAGCAAGGCTCAAGCCGCCAAGGTAATCGAAGGCATCATTGTTATCCATCAGTCCGTAAAGGTTGCTGGCTCGTCCCAGATAGGTGTTTTTAACTTTTGCCAGATTGGCGGTGAAGCGTTTATTCATCCGTTGGCCGCGATAACCCATTCCATAAGCATGTCCCATGCGATTGAGATAAGTCTTGGCAACTTCCATTCTGTCCTGCCAGGCTCCGGACCTTTCGGCAAGTTTGTTGACTCCTGCACCATAGGAACCTGGAGCCGCGCCAAAAATACGCAGGCTTGCCTCGCGCCCCGCCTGACTGCCAGCTACGCCCTGAGAGAGCAACTCCCGAGTTTCCTGAACCCATTGCTGGGCCACCCGGTTTTCTACCAGATTCTCTGTGCCCCCTGTGGCAAGGTTTTCCAAAGGTGCGAGCGCCGAAGCAAGTGGCATAACCAGCTCAGGGAATTTTTCCCGGATCGTTGTGCTCGCTCCATCCAATGCCAGAAGAACGGATTTATCCAGCCATTCCAACTGGGCTCCATAAAGATCGCGAAATAATCCTGATGTTACGAAGACCACATCACGTCGCTTGCGGGCATTTTCCAAAGGAACCCGGCGTACGCCAGTTATTATACCTCGCCCGTTCCATACAGGCTCCAGGCCGAGCATATCGAATCCGAAAGCGATCATGGCACCTTCATCACGCACAGCGTCCGAGGCCCAGAGTATGACCGCTTCCTTTTCATCTTTTTCTGCTGGAGTCTCTTTGCGTGCTTTGGCGGCAAGTTCCTTGCCAAGGTTGTACCCAAGCCGGGTCGGGAGAAGGCTTCCATCGAGAGCATGAAAGTTTCTCCCAGTGGGCAGAGCCTCAGGAGTGCGGATAGGGTCATTGCCTTTGCCGGGTTCAACATATCCGCCAGCCAGTGCGTTGAAAAAACTTCGGCGTTCCTCGGCAGGTGAAGACGACAGGTCTGCCAATGCCTTTTTTCGTTTCTGGGTGTCCTTCTCATCGCCGAGCATGGATTTGAGCATCGTGTCGATGGCTTTTTGTTTCCAGTCGAGACCAAATATATGCAGGCCAAGGGGCATATAGTTTTCCTGCAATTGAGTGAGATAATGTCCTGTCTCGTGAACCAACAGCTCATCGTCCACTTCCTCAAAACGAATGCCTCGGACTTTCAATTCGGCGGCCATGCTTGCAGTCAATTCATCCTTCATATTAAGAGTGTCGATTCGTTCCCGAATTGCTGAAATGGCGCGCACACGTGCCGGGGAACCGGGATCAGGGTCTGCGGCTTCAAAACTTTCTACCAATTGTCTCAACCCCAAAAGATCATCATAGAGTTCGGTGGTGCTCAAGGGAGGTGTCAGGTGATCGATCATGACCGCCAATCCGCGTCGTTTTGCCTGAATGCCTTCACCCACACCATCGACAATATACGGATAGATTCCTGGGGTCTCCCCGGCGATATGCCAGGAGTAGTCCAAAGAACCGACGCCTGTACTATGGCGAGGTAAAAATTCGTAGGTGGAATGCCTGCCAACATGAATGATTGCGTCTGCCTTAAAAACGTGGCGTAACCAGAAATAAAATGCCAGATACTGGTGAGTGGGTGGAAAGGTTGTGTTGGCATGCAAAAGTTCTTCATTGAGTTCCCAGCCTCTTGGCGGTTGGGGGCCCATGAAAATATTTTCAAAACGAATGCCCGGGATGAGAATTTGTTCGTCATGAACCATGACTTTTCCCGGTGCGTCGCCCCAGCCGCGGATTGCCTCGATATTTGTTGCGCGAATGGCCTGGCTCAACGCTTCGGCTTTTCCCCAGTCCCCGTCACCTTTTAAAAGCTTGTGATACTCCTCTTCCAGTTGGTCCAGTAATGAACGTGCCCTGTCCCGGGCTGGATGACTGGTCCCCTCCAGAACAAACCTCACATCTCCCATGATTTTTTGTATGAGTCGCTCGGTAAGGAATTTTTCGCCGGTTTGCAATGCGGTTCGCAGATTTTCATGCAGGAAACCCAGTGGACCTTGTTCCAGTTCTGCACGTAACGTGGTGGGAAGTTGACCCAACCATTGCCGGTATTTATCCGGGGTGACGGTGATTCCCGATTCGGCCATTTCTTTTAACGCGTCTGCCTGCTCAGGAAGATTGATACCTCTTTCCTGAATGAGGTCCAAAAGGGCTGTCGGGTCTTTCGGCAGGGAGCCGGTTGAATAACCTTCGGCATTCATCAGGTTAAGAATGTTCCAAAGGCTTGCGGGAACATCAAGGTTGTCGGCACCGATATTATGCCTTCCCGGAGGATGGTTGTAGTAAATGACGGCAACCTTTTTGTCGGAATTATTTTTTGATCGCAGATTGTGCCATCCCGTTACCCGCCGGATCATGCGCTCTACCTGTTCGGGATGGGGCTCGGTGATGCTGAGACGCAAGCCTGTTTTTTCGTGCATCCAGGCTTTTGCGGCTGTGGCTAAAACCAATGATTGGGAAACGCCCTGAATTTCCGGCATGGCAACACGGTAATGCACCGAATTCCACGGAAGCCCATCTTCCGATAGACGCCATTGCTCTCGTGACCGATCTGTTAGTCGGATGCCTTTCAATACGGGAACATTTAACTGCTTTAAAACCTCTGTTGTTTCCTCGCGCCCCCCTCCACCACCGATGACAAAATCCTGTAGCGAAATAATTCCCGCCAGGGGAGCCTGTTTCGCAAAACCCAGTAAAGACTTCAGGCCCTGAGTACTACTTTTCCCCCACGCGGAAAGAATGGCAACGCAATCCATTCCCTCACTTTTTGCTGAGGAACATAAAAGATTTAGCAGGTCGATATTCCCTTTCCTGTCACCTGTGTCATGATCGACAAGTGCAACCCAGGGTCGCCCGGATTTTAAGGCGATTTTGTTTTTGCTGACAAAAGTACGGTTCTGGTAGAACCGGATCTTGTCCTGCGGTTTCATGGCACCCGGTTGAATGTCCGCGCCTGTGGTTTGAAGGAGCAGGGCGATCAGGTTTGCCAGGTTTTCCGGTCCGCGGGCATGCCAGTAGCCTTTGAGCTCAAGCCAGAGTTTTTGTTTTGGGAATTCATCAATTAGTTTTCCAATCCATTCGTGTGGATTTTCATTCTCACGGGCAGACCTGCCAATGCGCTTCATTTTTTTTCTGTCAAAATCCTGGAAAAGCAGATGCTGGTGATCCTGCGAGCGTTTAATGAGCGCGAGTGTTGAACTGAGGGCCAGAAAAGTGCGTGAATCTTTTACCTTGTCCATGAGCATTTGCAGGCGAACGGCTGTGTCGCCGAATACACCAACCGCCAGAACCGCATCGGCGGTACTCCATAGAGCAAGGATTTGAGCATCGGTCATGAGCGCTAACTGAGAGGTCGAGCGAAACTCCAGTTTATGATCCGCATGACGCTCAAGGAAATAGTCGGCCCCAGCCGCGAGTGCGGTGGAGGACCGGTCCGAGACAACGGCAAAAAGAACCTTCGCCGACACTTGCTCGGCGGTGCAAGTCAGGAGGATGAGACTCATGCAGAAAAACCGCATCCTCCTGACAATGCTAGTCTTTATGTGGTGCCGTATATCCATATTAGTTAAAGGTATAGGTGAACCCGCCATAAACGGCGCCATCGGAAGTTCCGCGCCTGGCTATTTCTTCGTATTCTTTATCAAGAATATTTTCACCCCGGGCATTCAGCTCCAAACTTTTATTGACCTTATACCTCATGGCAATCCGCACTGTGGCAAAACCGGGGACGGTTCTGGAACCGGAACTGTTATCCAAAACACCGCTTCTGGCCCTTACCCCCAATTGTGTGAAAAATTTGTTTCTCCAGCTATGGGACAATGTGGCCGAATACTGATGTTTCGGGCGGCGCCTCAAAGGAATATCATCGATTTCATCCACCGCTTCGGTCCACGTGTAGTTGTTGGAAAGGTACAAATTATGGGGCAGTTGAATTCCCACATGGGCTTCAATACCTCTGGATTTTGCCTTGCCAATATTGAGGGTAGGGGTAGAGGAAGTTTGAAATGCAATCAGATCTTCAAACTCGATATTAAAAAAGGCGAGTTCCAGCCGCACTAACTGGTTGAAGAGGTCCTTGTCCATCCCAATTTCAAAAGATTTCGATTTTTCCGGTTTTAAGTCAGGGTTACCACTTCCTGGAAAAGTAAGATCATTGAAAGTGGGTGCCCGAAACCCTGTTGCATAGGCACCACGCAGTCGGAAATCCCATTGCTTGAAATTATAGGATCCTTCAAACTTATATGTCAGGGAATCCTCAAATGTGTCACTTATATCTTTTCTGAACCCGGCAGTAAGAAGAACTCTATCCTGCCAATCGAACTGGCTCTGCAAAAAATATCCCTGGTTGAAGGTGTTCTCGGTAAATCCTCTCCCGCTATTCCTTGCATTTTGTGTGCGGAGCTCAACACCAAATACGGCTGAAATATTCTCATTGATATCGACATTGTTTTGCAGATCGGTAATATAGGTCCTGTTGAAAATTTGTTGACTTGCTGTATCCACTTCATTGGCATCGTAGGCTATATTGGGGGTTAATTTAATTTTCCACCAAGGGGTGATCGATTTTGAAATTGGTAAGGCGAGATAAAATGACTCAATTTCAGTGTCGCGGTTCTGGTCCCCGCTTGTGTTATCCACATCCGAATTTGAGCGCGTGTATCGCCCAATAAAATCTATTCTTCCATCTTCTGAAAAGCTCGTACCCAGTCGGCTGGTGAGAGAATTGTTTTCATAGCTGTCTTTTTCAGCTCTGCCTCCACTTTCAGCGGTCCTATTTTCATTGAAGTCTGAGTAACCGGAAATATCGGTTCGAGATGCTGAGACGGAGTAGTCGATATCGTTAAGAGTTCCAGAGCTTGCCAGGGTTTCTTTGAATGTCCCGAAATTGCCGGTTTCAAAAGACAGCGTGTGGGTGGGAGTGCCACGGCCCTTCTTGGTAACTATGTTGATCACGCCTCCTACTGCGTCCGCGCCCCAGACAGGAGTTTGTGAACCTCTTAGAATTTCAATGCGCTCAATATTGTCAGTGGTCAGGCTTCTAAAATCAAAACTTCCGGTTGTGTTTCCATTAGCCCTCACTCCATCTATAATTACCAATACACTTTTTGCGTCTGCACCTCGCATGCGAATGGTAGACTCCCCTCCTACGCCACCCTGTTTGAAGATGCCGATGCTCAGTTGGTCTCGCAGAACATCTTCCACCATGGTAGAGCCGGACTGCTTGATTTCCTCTTCCGTGATGATGCTGATGGAACCGGCGTATTTTTTGGCTGTAGTTTTCAGCCTGCTGGAAGTTATTTCGATGGACTGGAGTTCTTCTGCCGCTTCTTCGGAATATGCGGGTGAGACCGAGATGCAGAGGATGGTGAATGCTGATAAAAAACGGTTAATCTTTTTCAATTGCTTCTCCCTCGAGATTAAAAATCCGGCAGGTCTCCTGACTTCGGGCTATCTACTCACCGCGCCTTCCCATCAAAAATGACAGTGGCTGACTGCGGCTTTCGTTCCCTTTACAGTTGCGGGGCAGTGTTGGAATTTCACCAAGCTTCCCTTGACCGGATTTGGGTTGATGACATCTCTGTAAACAGAGATACTATTTAAAATAGTTAACGTGTTATTAAAGCTTCCTTTCAATTGTTTCCATGTCAATGGAGGTCTTAATTAAATCCGCGAGCCTGTCGAGCTCACGGGTTCTGAACTGTTCATAATCGAAACTGGTTTGCGGTTCAGGCAATCCTTTCTCGCTTCTTATATAGCGTAAAACGTTTTCCCGAAACAGGTCTTTGTCAAAAAAACCGTGGAGATAAGTGCCGAGAACAGTTCCTGTTTCGTTGATGATTCCAAAGCTCATGGGGTTGTCGCCATTGGAGGCCGAGAAGAGAGTCGGGTAGGGGGTCCCAAACGCGGTTTGCCCCATATGGATTTCATACCCTTCACACTGAATTCCCTCGGGAAATACACGGCTTTTGACAGTTTCAAGTTGTATCTGCCGGGTCAGTTTTTCGGCACCAAGCGTGGTTTCAAAATCGAATAATCCTAAACCTTCCACTTTATTTTCCAGACTTTCCAGGTTTTTAGGATCGTTTATTTTTTTTCCCAGCATTTGGAATCCGCCGCAAATTCCGAGGATCATACTTCCGGTCTGATGGCATTTTAGAATTTCACGGGTCAGGCATTGCTGGTTCAAAAAAACCATATCGTCAACGGTATTTTTACTGCCGGGGATGATAATCAAGTCAGGACTTCCCATTTGCGCAGGGTGACGAACATATCGAAGGGAGATAGATGGGTCGTGCGCGAGAGGGGACAAGTCGGTGAAGTTTGAAATCCGAGGGAGTTCGATAACGGCGATATCCAGAATCCCTTGTACATTTTTCTCCGCCGAATAAAATCTCTGTGGGATGGAATCCTCTTCGTCAATTACCATATCTTTAAAATAGGGGACGACTCCCAAAACGGGCTTGCCCACCATGTCTTCGAATTGCTCAATGCCCGGTTGCAAAAGTTCAACATCTCCACGGAATTTATTGATGATGAATCCCATTATTCTGTTCTGCTCATTTTTGTTGAGCAGGTCATAGGTTCCCTTCAACCACGCAAACACTCCTCCCCGGTCGATGTCGCCGACAAGAAGGACCGGTGCATCTGCCTTCTCGGCAATGAACATATTGACCAGATCCGTTTTCTTTAAATTGATTTCCGCCGGGCTTCCCGCACCCTCGATGATTATCAGGTCAAACTTGTTTTTCATTTCCTCCAGGGCAGAGAGCACGATTTGCTGGTGTTTTTGATACTGTGCGTAATAATTTTTAGCGTTTCGTGTTCCATTTGATTTTCCCATCAAAATGACCTGGGAATTATTATCTCCAGAAGGTTTTAACAGGATGGGGTTCATGGCGACTTCGGGTTTCAATCCGCAAGCCTCTGCCTGATAGGCCTGGGCTCGCCCCATTTCTTCGCCGCGTTCCGTTACGAAAGAGTTTAAGGCCATGTTCTGAGCCTTGAAAGGAGCGACTTTATATCCAGCCTGATAAAAATATCGGCAGAATGCCGCTGTTAAAAGACTTTTCCCGACACCGGATCCGGTTCCTTGAATCATTAAGGTCTTTGCTGTCATAAATTTAAACCTGCCTTTTTCTTTTTAGGAGCCAAACGAAAAAGGGCCCTCCCAATATCGCGGTAATAACACCCACCGGGATTTCTGTCGGCGCGAGAATCGTTCGTGCCAGTGTGTCGCAGGCGACCAGAAAACTAGCACCGAAAAGCATGCATGTGGGAATCAGTATGCGAAGGTCAGGGCCGACAAACAGCCGGACTGTATGCGGAACGATCAGCCCGACAAATCCAATGGGACCGCAGGTTGCTACCACTGTTCCGGTGATGAGTGAAGCGATGATGAACCCGATTTTTTGAATCCGGGCAACATTCACTCCCCGACTGGAGGCGGAATGAACCCCGGTGCTGATGAGGTTCATATCCCGACTGATAAACAGCAAGCTGAATATTCCCACAAGTACTACCGGAGCAATGGATAAAACCGTTTTGTAATCGGTGATGTCCAACCCTCCCATAAGCCAGCGGATGATTACAAAAGACTGGCTGAAATCCGCCAGATAATGAATAAACATCACCATTGCCGCGAAGAAAAAATTTGCGGTCACCCCGGCCAGAAGAAGTACGCCAGTAGGGAATTCCCCGTGACGGGTCCGGACCAGGCTGAAAACCAGGATAATGGCACCGAGCGAACCTAAAAAGGCAAACAGGGGAACCACCGGAATCCCTAACATGTAAATATGCAAATTCAAGGCAATGGCAATCACCGCTCCCAACGCCGCGCCGCTGGAGACACCCAATGTGAAGGGAGCCGCCAAATCGTTTCTCAGCAAAGCCTGAAAAATGGCCCCTGCTACTGACAAGGCGGCACCGGCTAAAGCACCGAGAAGGATTCTTGGAAACCGAACTTGAAAGAGGATGATGGCATCCGGATTGCTGGAGATATTTATGCTGTCAGAAAATGCCCGAGCCAAACTGATTTTGCTGGAACCGATGAGCGGTGCAACGCAAAGGGTAACGATGAATAATAAAAAAAATAGTGAAAGGGTCATTGTATAAGATCTTGAATTCATGTCAGGATGCCTGAGATCAACGGCTGATAACCGGATGGACTCGGATGCTTCCATCGTGAGAACCCAGGTCGACTTCTATGCCGTATACCTGCTCAAGAATATCTTTTTTAAGTACCTGTTCGGGAGTTCCGTCACGCACAATTTGACCTTCATCTAAAAGTATAAGGCGGTTGCAGAAACTGGAAGCAAGGTTCAAGTCGTGCATGGCCATAACCAGAGTCATTTTATGTCTGGCGTTGAGGTTTTTTAAAATACTCAGAATTTGGATTTGATATTTTAAATCCAGTGCGGCTGTGGGTTCATCCAGAAGCATCATTTCCGGATCTTGCGCCAGGGCACTGGCGATCATGACCCTCTGTTTTTCCCCTCCGCTGATTTCATTGAAGTACCTGTCGGCAAACTGGGAGGTCATTGTGGTTTCCATGGCGCGCTGGCTTATTTCAAAATCTTCCTCGCTTTCAAATGATAAGGGAGAAAGATAAGGATGCCGTCCCATCAATACAATCTCAGAAACCTTGAAAGGAAAAACCATAGGGTGGTCCTGGGGAATCCATGAAACAGACTGGGCGAAAAGTTTTTTATTAATTTTAGGTAAAGAGGATTCTTTGAACTGGATAGAACCTGAATCCGGTTTTAGTATCGCTCCCATAATTTTTAGAAGAGTGGATTTCCCCGACCCGTTAGGGCCGATCAATCCTATAAAATCCTGTTCCCGGGTGGATAGGGATATATCCTTCAAGACCGGTAAGGTTTCATAGGCGAATGAGATATTTTCCAACTTCATCAATGCCGGGGTCATGGGTTTGAGATCGTCTTTTTTGTTGCGTCTGCGAATAAATCCGGGTGTATGGCTTTGGAAAAGCGCTCAATAATTTTCAAAAGCCTGGGACCCGGTATCAAAATATAATCAGCACCGATAAAATGAATTTGTTTGTTCTTAACAGCTTTTATCGTGGGGAAGCGACTCCACTCCTGAATTCTGAGGTCAATTTCTTCCTGCGACAGGTTTGATCTGGGGCCTGCTTCTATAATGATCTCCGGTGATTTTTCAATGATATATTCTTTAGATAACTTGGGGTACCGGGCGGGAGAGCTCCGTACGATGTTGTTGCCTCCGGCGATATTGAGCAGTTCATTTAAAAATGTGCCGGGTCCTGCGGCATATAAATCCCGGGAGGGATCACTGCTATCTCCCAAGAGCAATAACACCTCTTTTTTAGGTAGATGCCGTTCCTTATAAAAGGCGATTCCTTTATTCAAACTCCCGAGTAGTTTATCTGCGGATTCCTGACAATTTAAGGCCGTGCCAAGTTTTTCGATGGATGCAAAAATTTCTGCCAAATTTCCCATGTCCATCGTGAGGGTCTGGATGCCCAGACTTTTCGCGTTGCTGGCGATTCTCTGGTTGCCGGATGGATGGATGATCAAGTCAGGGTTCAAGGACACCACCGTTTCCATGCTGGGATTGATCATGCCGCCAATGCTCGGGAGCTGGCAGGCTGTATCGGGGTACTTGCAATAATCGGTTACGGCAATGACCCGATCTGCTAATCCCAGTTCGAATAGGGTTTCGGTGATAGAAGGGGAGGTGGAAATGATACGCCTTGCAGACTGGCTATCGTTTGCCCAAAGAGGAGACAATGAGAGAAGGCAAAGCAACACCGCTGATACAACAGCAGTACCCGCTTTGGATAATGCGTGAGTTATCTGTTTGGTGGCTTGAAAACTATTACTTGGGGAAAAAAGAAATCTAAATGGAAAAAAAATCACCGGAATATCCTCGTTCCAGCGAAATGAGGGCAAAGCATGAAGATTAAATGTCCTTAGCTTAACTCACCTCAGGCCGCGAAGGTTTAGTTAACGGGGTCAGAATCAGATGTTCTGGCTTCCGGATCAACCGAATTTCCGCGCCTTCCCGTTTGAAATTAAACAGTGGCAAATTGCGGGATTCGTCCTCGGTTACAGCGGCGGGTCCGCGACGGATTTTAACCGTCTTTCCTGCGACCGACCCCAATGAATTGTATAGAGAATAACAAAATACGTTTGAATGTCAATCTATGCTCAGTTTACTCTTTAAAATCAACGGTGTTTTTTCAGATGTTAAAAAAGTCGCATAAGTCCTGCAGGTTTTCCAAGTTGATTTCATGTGGCTGAGTGGTTTCTTTGGACTCCACCTGGTGACCATGATTTTTCATTTCCTCCAGAGCATGATCGGCGAGGAAAGAAGGAACAACCTCATCATTACTACCAAAAATGCCGAGGATATCGAGAGCCTCTTTTTTCTCAATGATCTGGTCTGGAAATTCTGGCAGAAAACCGCAGATGGAAGCCACTTTGAACAAAGAGTGCGGGCCCAGAAGGGTATAAGTCAGGGAGGCGGCTCCTCCCTGGGAAAAGCCCCAGAGGCAGGTTCTAAGCGGTCCTTTTATATTTAAATAATGTTGGTGTGCGGAATCGATGATTTCTGAAGTATACGTGACAAAACTTTCCACACTCTCCTTTTGCCGCGGGCCATCTTCCCACCAACTCCAAATGTCATCTCCCGCCTTCACTGGGCCTTCCGGAAAAACCATCAAGGCATTCTGGAGTTTTAAGCGGTTGCCAAGCACCAGTATATTTTCGGGGGTGGAACTTGCACCATGAAAACCGATCAAAAGGTTGACGGGTTTTTTTTCGTCAATTTCTGTTTCCCCTATTATGACCTTTTTATTGTTCCATTCAGTGGTTGAATATTTGGTTGTCATCACTCGGACTCTGCTGATTGTGATTGAATAATATCTTTGGCCAGCGTCACTGCTTCTTCCCGGGTGCTTATACTACCAAGCACTTGTGCTTTTTGGACGCAGTGCAGGATTCTACCAAAAAGTGGGCAAGGAGAAAGCCGAAACTGACGAATTATATCTTCTCCATTCAGCAAGGGCTCCTTACTTATTACTGGCAGAAATTGACGATAATAGAATTTAAGCACGCTGTTGCAGAAAGGAGTCACGTCTACCAAATGGGAGCCGCAGATAAACAGGATTACAGAAGCCGGTAGTTCTTCACCAGTCATTTTGACCAAGTCGTACAATTCAGCCTGGTCATGGTTTCCTTCCGCATGCATTTTCGCCAAATACCCGGCCCCATTCATAGTCTGATCCATAAATTTGGTTTCTGCATTGCTGACTCGGATATTCCAGTCTTTGGCAACAGCAACACCCGGACTCTCTGTTGAACGGGTTTCTGTTTCTTCTTTTATCCCTTTTAACAATATGGAAACCTTTAAAAGGTATTGCTGGTTAAGAAAGCCGCTTGTGCTCAACTCGTCCGCATATTCTGGAAAGGTTTTTTTCGGTTCTCTTAATAGGGACTCCAGTCTCTGATACTGGGCAAAGGTGCTGGTTTCATCGGGTATTGGAAAAAGACAGTCCAAAAGTCCACAGTCATGCATGACCTGCAACAGCGATAGTGTGTCAGGGCTTTTAAAAAATAAAGTCAGCTCGTGCCAGATTCTTTCCTGGGCAGATTCCATTAACGCAGTTTTGTGAAGGGAAATCTGGCTTAATGTTTCCTCAGCAATCTCAAAATTCAGCACCGCCGCAAAACGGAAGGCTCGAAGCATGCGCAGGGGGTCGGACTGGAAAATGGGGCCTTGTAGTACGCGGATTTTTTTATTTTTAAAATCTTCCTGCCCGTTATGGGGGTCGACGATATTTTCCCTTCCGGATAGGAAGTCCGGTAAGAGTTGACCCATGGCATTAATGGTGAAATCCCGTTGCGATAAATCTTCTTCGATATTTTTTCCCTGCAAATCGGTGAAATCCAGATGCCGTTTTTGATCGAGAACAACGCGAACCGTTTGTCGGCCAGGGGTTTTGTCCAGAGGGATGCATGTGAGGTTGAAGGAGCGGGAAAAGCACTTTCCTGTTTCTGCGGCATTTTCCCCAGTTAGATCGAAGTCTGGCTTTGGGGATAGACGGTCCCTCAATGCACCTCCAACCACATAGAGCTTTTGGTTCCGGCTGGTGGAAAAATTCAAAAGTTCCGCCAAAATGGATGGGGTAGATAAATCCATGTATCGAAAGAAGTGTTATTGATTAATAGTGATTTTATTGTACAGGAAATAGGGGGGGACGTTTTTTTATCTTGGACGTGATGGGAATATTAAGTGGGCCTACAAGAACGGATCAGGCTTCCCAACCGGATGAGAGACGGACCTGCTTTGAAACAAAGATTCTACCGTCCCTTTTCACAAACTGCAGATCGGTGTTGGTCAATGCTCCGATAATCTGCTGGAGGTTTTCAGAAGGTTTGCTTTGTGGGTCTTTGATTAAAAACGGGATCATTTCGTCAATAGAATCCCGAACCCGGTCGCTTTCAATAATGTATCCCAGATAGGTGACATCGACTTCGAGGAATCTTTTGACCAGTTTAAGAAGATTATCTCCAGCCATCAGGTCTTTGCGGTTTCTTACCCGGTTCACCACGAGACCGGGATTAAAATTACTGATTAGCGCTTCGAGGCTCTCGGTGTGGTTGGGAAACTGTTCTTTGAATTTTGAGCGCAATAATCCAGTGGTGTAGGATTCTATATCGGCACTAGTTGGATCGGAGTGATCCACCATTTTCTGGATTTCCGGATAAGCCTGGAAAGCAAGCGATATCCTGCGAAACAGGGCAGACCGGATGAAGCTGAAAGTCTTCATGACAGAAGTCATTTCCGGTGTCGTCAGTACCACGCCTTGCGTACTCATGTTGAAAAAATCAATGACGTTGTAGTTGGTTCCCGGCCCCAAATCAAGGAGGATGGTATCGGCTTCCAGCTTTCTGATGAAAGATATTATGGTGCCGATTTTATCGGAATCAATATTTGCGCTTCCGGGATTGTCTCCCGCACCGCTGACAAATTTAAGGTTGCTGATGCCGGTATCAAGAAGAAGTGCTCTGGGGTCGATAATGTCGGTATTAAAGAAATCCTGAAAACCGTGTTCAGGGTTGCTGATACCCAATAGAGCGTGAAGGTTGGACGCGCCGAAATCGGTGTCCATGAGAATAACTTTTTGCCCACTCAAGGCCATACCTGCCGCAAGATTGGTGCAGACAACACTTTTCCCTATGCCGCCTTTTCCGCCTCCTACCGCGATAATGTTAATTGGGTTTGTCATTGTTTTTATGCTTTGAATGTTCCTGGCTTCGTAACAGGTTATTTATGTTTTCTCTGGTCTTTCATGAAAATAAATGATTCTAGCAAATCCATATACTTTTTGCTGTCCGGGGATACACCAGCGGGTGTGCTTGTGTACCGCCTGGGTTCTGCCAGACTCTCTGGGACATAGTCCGAAATTTTCTTTTCAAGAGGTGCACCCATAGGCTCCGTAGGTTGATAACGGTTTTCAAAACGGGTCTGCAAAAACTTAAGCCGATCTATCAGGCTGTCAGTTTTTTCTGGAGAGGAGTATTTTGTCTCTGGCTCCATGGGTACTGGGGGCCGCTCCGTACCCAATTCGGGTTCCGGTATGTCCTCCAATTCGACGGATTCTGTTTCAAAAGTAAAACCCTCGGAAAGAACTTCCGGCTCATCGCTTTCTGTTTCAAAAGTGAAGTTTTCGGAAATGACTTCTGGTTCATCATCAAGTTCGTGTGTTGAAATATCAGATTCCGGTTCAAATGTAAAAGCTTCGGAAGAAATATTTGGTTCTGTTTCATAATAAATGCCCTCGGGCATTCCTTCAGGCGCTGTCACGGATTCCGGGCCATCTTCTTCCAGTTCAGGCTCTAACGATGCCAAAATTTCCGAGTCTGAGAGGTCTGAGATCGAGGTGTCAGAAGGTTCTTCCGAAAGGGGAGGGGCTTCTTCAATTTGGCGATCTGGAGAACCAACATCAGGCATTTTTTCCAGGGGAGTTTCCAGAAAATACTCCTCCTCTTCCTCCTCCTCAGAGGAAAATCCCTCGTCAATGGTGGCATCCCCGCCAATATGGATTTCACTCAAATCCTTGATGGAGTTCGGAATCTCATCGGGCTCATCAATTTGCTGGGTCAGTTGATTGATAGTCCGCTCCATTTCTTCCTGAAGGTCCTTGATGGCTTTGTCTTGTTCATCCTCGTCAAGTTCGGAATAGTTCGAGAAAGGGTCATCATCGGACATTCCTTCATCCAACTTTGTCAATTCTCCTTCCTCTTGGAGCTCTTTGATGGCTTCATCGTGGGAGGAATCATCAAGACTGAGCTCTGAGGCAACGTCCTTTTCCTCTTCCTCCCAGTCAGGTTCCTCCGTCATGAACTCATTCAGATCTTTGTCAAACTCGTCCTCCGTTAAAAGTGAGCTGACAGGCTCCATACTTTCTTGGGGGTCACCGATCTCTTCCTTGTCAGAGGAAGGTTCAGAAGACTCAAGTTCAAACTCTTCTAATTCGGCCTCAAAATCTTCGTCCTCTATATCTTTTCCCTCTATGTCATCAAGAACCTTCGTATAGCCCGGTGAAGTATCTTCATCGTCTCCAAATAGAGGCTTTGCCGCATCTTCATCTTCATCGTCCGGTTCGGATTCAGGCTGACGAAGCCTTCTCGGATCATCTTCATCGTATTCCTCCTCCATTTCCTCCATCAGCTCATCGAGTTTCTGTTCGCGTTCTCTGGAGACGCTTCTGATTTTTATCAGGGCATATGGCACAAGAAAGAGTGCGGTAAGAGAAATACCAATATAGAGAGGATTGTCCTGAAGTTGGATAAGATAAGGTTTGAGGAATTTAAAAGCTTCTGTATTTTCCAAGTCAAATCGGGAATTCAGTTGGAACCAGATTTCTTTAAAAAACTCAATAGCAACTTGTAAATATTGTTCGATCATATTCATGGGGTGGGTTGGAGTCTAAGAGAAGGGTTGTGATGCAAGAAGTTTCTCCCATGCAAAAAAGGATGTCCTTCTTCTGGGTTTGGAGTTGGCTTTTTTGTCTGACCTAAGTCAAAAATATCCTGTTTTGGCATTCTCGCCTCAATGAAATACAAGAAAATTCCAAAGTCTCACCATAGTTTTATTCCGGCCTAATAATAGCACAATAATCCAGAAATGCAGTAAAATTAATCACTTGGAAGGTTTTTATAAGGACTGTTAGGTGTTATAATCGGGTCGCGTTTCAGGGATATTTCATTTTCGGAAAATATGCTTATGGAAAAGTTGTCGGTCACGATCATTACCAAAAATGAGGAGAAAAATATTGAGAGATGCCTCATGAGTGTGAAATGGGCCGATGAAATTGTTGTGCTGGATAGTCACAGTACGGACCGTACCGCGGAAATTTGCCGACAATTCACCGATCAGGTTTTTTGTGTGGACTGGCATGGCTACGGTAAACAGAAAAATTTATGTGCAGACCGGGCCAGCAATAACTGGGTCCTGAATATTGATTCAGATGAAGAGATCAGTCCGGAAGGGGCTGAGGAAATAAAGGAGGTTCTGCGACAAAGCGGGGCCAAACATTCTGTGTACCATTTTCCACGGAAAAACTTCTTTGCCCAGCGCTGGGTCCGCTATGGAGGGTGGTACCCGGATCGAATATCCCGACTTTATGACAAGACACAGGTGAGCTTTACCGAATCCCAGGTGCATGAAAAGCTGGTTCCCGATGAGAATGTGGGTTCCCTCCGCAACCCCATTCTTCATTATTCCTTTGCTGGAATGGAAGACTATGTTGAGCGGCAAAATCGGTATTCCACACTTTATGCCCGTGAGAAAATCGCTAATGGGTTTCGGGCGAACTGGTCGCATTTGGTTCTTCGGCCCCCTATAGCATTTGTTAAAAATTACTTTATTCGTCAAGGGTTTAGGGATGGTTTCCTAGGGTTATTTCTAGCTATGGCTTTTGCTTTTTATACCTTCTTGAAATATGCCAAAACCAAAAGCATTTGATGTTTTCGATTCTGGTTTCAGCACTTCTTTCAGCGTATTAAATTATGACAGGGTTGAGGGATTTGAGCTAAAATGAGACTGTATTCAGGTTTTGTCGGGTTACGTCCGCGAATTTGACCCCTCTTGCGTTCACCGTTTCGTCCTTGATGCATCCATCAGACCCATCCAGGAATTCCAGAGGCTTTTTTCTTGAATAAAACACAGTTAATGATATTAATGACACCGGTCATTTTATTTTCCCTTACGGTGCACGAATACTCCCACGGTAAGATGGCCTTACTGCTCGGTGATGACACGGCGCGGCGTCTTGGCAGGCTTTCGTTCAACCCTATGCGGCACCTGGATATTGTTGGGGTGCTCTTTTTCTATTTTGTAGGCTTCGGCTGGGCCAAACCCGTCCCTGTAGATCCGAGAAACTTCGAAAGTCCACGTCGAGACATGATGTATGTGGCTATTGCCGGGCCGCTTGCCAACATTGCTCTTGCTGTAGGTTGCAGTTTTTTTATTCGTTTGATTTCCCCAGAGTTTTCTTATTTGTTTGTTATTTTAGCTTATGGTATATGGATCAATGTTGCTTTGGCGATCTTCAATATGCTACCCATGTATCCCTTGGATGGGTCCAGCGTGCTGAAGGGAATGGTTTCTCAGAAAATCGCTGAAAGAATGACCCATCTGGACCGGTTCGGGGCTTTTCTGATTTTAGGAGTTTTTCTGCTGGATCATTTTGCCGACACGGGGATTCTCTCAACTATTTTAATGTTACCCATCAATTACTCGGTACTTTTCCTGAGCCAGGAAACGTTTCCCATGATTATTGAAGTTTTAAAGGCGAGTTTTGCCTGATTCGGACGAGGTCAATGAAAGCAAAAAGAATATTGAGCGGAATGCAGCCTTCAGGAAAACTGCATCTCGGAAACTATTTTGGGGCTCTGAAAAACTGGGTGAGTCTGCAGGATGAGTTCGAATGCTATTTTTTTATCGCGGACTGGCATGCACTCAGTTCTCTTTATGAAGGCCCGGGGCGTATCAAGGATTTTTCTTTTGAGGTGGCGGTAGATTGGTTGAGCGCTGGACTCGATCCTGAAAAATGTACGATGTTTCTCCAGTCTGACATTCCCGAACACGCCGAACTCCACCTGATTTTATCCATGATCGTACCGGTACCCTGGTTGGAGCGAAATCCGACTTATAAGGAAAAGCAGGACGAAATTAAAAATGTAGATATGAGTTCATATGGGTTTTTGGGCTATCCTGTTCTTCAAACTGCAGATATTGTTTTATATAAAGCGGACTATGTTCCCGTTGGCATAGATCAAGCTCCGCATCTTGAATTATCGCGGGAAATCGTCAGGCGGTTTAACAAGCTTTATAAAAAGAAGGTGTTCATCGAACCGGGAGCGAAGATTTCGGATATTCCCAAGTTGAACGGGTTGGATGGCAGAAAAATGAGCAAGACCTATAATAACGCCATTTTCCTTTCTGACGGTGAAAAGGAAATCACTAAAAAAGTTCAGTCCATGCTCACCGACCCCGCCCGTGCCCGACGCGATGATCCGGGTGATCCAGAGGTGTGCAATCTGTATCCGTTTCATAAAATCTATTCGCCAAAAGCGATGCAGGATGAAATAGCCGCCGACTGCAAGACAGCAAAAATAGGCTGCGGAGACTGCAAAAAAATGCTTTCACAGACAATGATTGAAGGCATGAAACCGATTATGCATAAAAGGCAGGAGTTCCTGGCCTGCCCCGATGTGGTCAAAGAGATTCTGCGTGCAGGCACACTAAAAGCCCAGGCTGTGGCCAAGTCCACTCTGGAGCAGGCAAAACAAGCGATGAAACTGAAGTAGGAGCTATCGTATTATCTTATGGAAATGAAAGACACACTTAATTTACCCAGTACAGACTTTCCCATGAAGGCCAACCTGACCCAGCGGGAGCCGGAACTGTTGGCCCGTTGGGAAAAGGAAAAGCTTTATGAAAAAATTCGCCAATCCGCCAAGGGTAAGCCCCAATTTGTTTTTCATGATGGGCCGCCCTATGCCAACGGCCATATTCATATTGGTCATGCATTAAACAAGCTCCTGAAAGATTTTATTGTCAAAATCATGAATATGAAAGGGTTCGATGCAGGGTTTATACCTGGGTGGGACTGCCATGGCCTTCCTATTGAGCATCAGGTAGGCAAAAAGCTGAAAGAAAAAAAACTGAGTCTGGAAAAATCAGAAATCCGTAAACGATGCAGGGTTTACGCTCAGGAGTTTGTTGATATTCAAAAGGAGGAGTTTAAACGATTGGGAGTGTTTGCCGATTGGGAGAACCCTTACCTGACGATGGACTTTTCCTATGAAGCAACCATTGTGCGGGAGTTTGGCAAGTTTGTTGAAAAAGAACTCGTGTATAAAGGTCTCAAGCCGGTCCACTGGTGTACTTCCTGCAAAACCGCTTTGGCTGAAGCCGAGGTGGAGCATGACGAACACACCTCGCCAACAGTCTATGTTAAATTTCCGGTGCAGTCGGGAATTCCCAAAAGTATGGGAGCGTTGAATTCACCGCATATGGTTATCTGGACTACAACCCCCTGGACTCTCCCGGCCAACCTTGCCATCTGCCTGCATCCCGAGTTTACTTATGTTGCGGTCACCCATGGGGATGATACCTATATTGTGGCTGAAGAACGATTGTCGGCATTGGTATCCGAATGGGAAATGACGGATTATAAAATAGTGGGGTCGTGCAAAGGCGCAGACTGGGAGAACGCGGTTTGTCGTCATCCTTTCATAGACCGGGAGTCGAAAGTTATTCTAGGTGAGCATGTTACCTTGGAGCAGGGAACCGGCTGTGTTCATACCGCGCCGGGGCACGGGCAGGACGACTATATCGTTGGCTTGAAATACGGCTTGGAACCTTATAATCCCGTTGATGATGGGGGTGTCTTTCGACCTGATGTAGAACACTTCGGCGGAATGTTTGTCAGGAAAGCCAACCCGGAGATCATCGAAAAACTCAGACAGGATGGTTTTTTAATTCGCGACGATAAGATCAAGCATTCCTATCCACACTGTTGGCGTTGCCACCAGCCCGTTATTTTCAGGGCAACGAACCAGTGGTTTATCTCAATGGATAAAACGGATCTGCGTAAAAATGCCTTGGATGGAATTGACCGCACCAAGTGGATTCCGCAATGGGGCCGGGACCGGATTTACAGCATGATTGAAAACCGGCCCGACTGGTGTGTTTCCCGGCAAAGGTCCTGGGGAGTTCCGATTACTTTATTCACCTGCAATGCTTGTGGAGATTTTATAAGTTCCAGCGATTTGTTCGAACGGATTGCTGAGGGGGTGGAAAAGCACGGGGCAGATTTCTGGTTTGATAGTTCGCCTGAAGAACTATTGCCGGAAGGGACGGTTTGCCAATGTGGGGGAAAAGAGTTTTCCAAGGAGAACGATATTCTGGATGTCTGGTTTGATTCCGGGGTCAGCCATGTTGCGGTTGTTGAAAAAAATCCCGAACTTAACTGGCCAGCCGATCTTTACCTTGAAGGTAGTGATCAGCATCGAGGATGGTTTCACAGCTCACTGCTGGAATCAATCGGGACAAGAGGCAAAGAGCCTTATAAATCGGTGTTGACACATGGTTATGTGGTGGACGGAAAAGGTAAAAAAATGTCCAAATCCGCAGGCAATGTGATTGCGCCACAAAAAATTATTGATCAGCATGGTGCGGAAATACTCCGCCTTTGGGTTGCATCAGAAAACTATCGCGAAGACATTCGTGTGTCCAATGAGATTTTAAAACGCCTTACGGAGTCGTATAGGAAAATCCGTAATACCCTGCGTTACCTGTTGGGAAATCTTCATGATTTTGATTACAAGGAAGATCAGGTGCCTGTAGATGAGATGCTTGAGTTGGACCGATATATTCTCCATCGCTTTAATATTTTACGGGAAAAAATATTAACCGCTTATGAGAACTATGAATTCCATGTGTTTTATCATTCGTTTTCAAACTTTTGCATTATCGAATTGAGTGCGTTTTATCTGGATATTATTAAGGATAGGTTATACACCACTCCGGCTAACTCCCGCGAACGACGTTCAGGCCAAACTGCCTTGCATATTCTTTTAATGGGAATGGTGCGGTTGATAGCTCCCATACTTAGCTTTACCGCTGAGGAAGTCTGGAATCATCTGCCTAAGGCTAGTACGGATGAGGAAAGTGTTCACATGTCTCAGTTCCCGGATGTAGAGAACGTGAAATTTGATGAAGAGCTTGTCAAGAAATGGGAATTTCTCGTCGAATTAAAAGGTGAGGTGAGCAAGGCTCTGGAAATAAGCAGGAGAGATAAAGTTATTGGTCACTCTTTAGATTCCACTGTTAAACTGGAATTGCCTGATAATTTCAAGGACATTGTTAAGAATGATGAGCTGAAATATATCTTTATTGTTTCCGAAGTAGTGTTGGTCGACAGTCTGGGCTCTGAAGGGAAAATATTTGAGAGTGATTCGCTACAGGGAGTAAAGGTTTTTTCAGAAATGCATCCTGGGAAAAAATGTGAACGTTGTTGGAATTATTTTGAGCCAGGAGTTAAGGAGGGCAAGGCAAATGATGAAATTTGCTCGCGTTGCGAGGACAACCTTCAGGCGGCAGGAGCTTGAGTGGCTTGAGAAATAAATATTTTCTTCTATTTGTTGTTTCCGGAGTATTGGTCGTGATGGATCAATATACCAAGTTCATGGTTGCGCTTCATATTCCTCTCAATTATTCAGTGGAGGTGATTGAAGGCATTTTCAATTTAACCCATATTCGAAATTCCGGGGTAGCATTTGGGCTGTTTGCAAGCCAGCAATCCGAATATAAAGCCCTGATGTTTATAATTATTTCCAGCATTGCTATTCTGGCGATCCTGGTGATTTTTCATCAAAACCCTAAAGAAAAGAAACTGGTGCAAGTCGGGTTGATTTTGATATTTAGTGGAGCGATTGGTAACCTTATTGACAGAGCCCTTCATGGGGAGGTGATCGACTTCTTTGACTTTGTCGTCAGAGGACATCATTTTCCGGCTTTTAATATTGCAGATTCCTGTATAACCGTTGGCGTAGCATTAATGGTGGTAGACCTGTTTCGTGGAGAATCGGCCCCTGACTCCTCAGTTGTTTGATTCCTTTTAACTTTTCCCATGCCTAGAAAACCATTAAAACTAGTGATGATTCGCAGGGGCGAAAGCAAAGTCTCCAACGTACCCTCAGAGAACCTGATCACCTTCATCAGAAAAAGGGCCTTGCTTGGAACGGATGAACTTTCCGGCGATGGTAAAAACTGGATTCGAGTTGACCGACATTATCAGTTGCAAAAATATTTTCCGATTGATGGCGAGGGGCCGGCGACACAAGCCGAGGTGGGTGAATTAAACCCTGGTCTTAAAGGTAATCTTGAGGAAGTGGCCGATCTTTTGAAGGATATCAATGGGTGACGGATTTTGGCCCTTTTTACATTTGAAAGTTTGTCGCTGTCAAATCATATTCTTTAAATTCAAGAGGGTCGATGGTTTCGGGGTATAAGACGCTAACAAAATGTGCTGCTGCTTTAGAAGAACGATGTAAGGTCAGCGCCACTTCATCCTTGAATATCATTGTATGTAAAAACGCATAGGGATTTAGTATTTCCTGTTGTGCCATGTAAAAAAGTGTTTCCTTTTCATTCTCTTTAACATGGTCTACCAGGAGTTGAATTGCTTTTTTGCAACGGTCTATAGCATGAGGCCGGACCTGATAGCGGGCTGTCATTAGGATAGGCATAAAAAGCTCCTTAAATATTAAATATTTATTATATAGGGGTGGAGTTTGAAATAAAATGGTGGATCCGCAACCCGCAACTATCCTGCTTGTTATTCCCCAAAATCGCTTTTGTGATCAGCAGTTATCGGAATTAACGTCTGTTTTTGCAAAGGTGAAAACCATTATCCTTTCAAAATCAGGAAATGAAGCTGTCGGGGAAATGAAAACGAAAGTGCTCCCCGATGGAATTTTAGTGGATTGGGATAAAAGATTGTTGCCAGGTCAAAAGTACGATGCAGTAGTGGTCGTAGGAGGGAAGGGCGCTAAAAATTCGCTATGGAATGATCCGATTTTGCCGCAAATTTTAACGGATCATTTTCGGGCGGGTAAAGTGGTCGGTGCGCTAGGACTGTCAGTGGTTTCTTTGGCTCGAGCCGGACTCCTCGCTCGCCAGGGAGTTTCCGCTCCGGATAATGAGCTATGCATTCGGGAACTTGAAGAGGCAGGCGCTTTTGTTGTCGATGAGCCCCTTACTTTTTCCGATCGTGTTGTGACCGCTGGAGCTGATGCCAGAGTGTTTGGAGAAAAAATTCTGGAACTTTTAGGTTTTAACTGAACGTTACGTTTGCCACCTTTTGCGAACTACCTATAGTTCGTGAACGACATATCAACTCCAAAATCTTTTTCTTTCAGACTTGCCATGATGGACTGTAAGTCGTCTTTGTCTTTTCCTGTCACCCGAACCTGATCGTCCATTATCTGTGCTTGTACTTTTTTCAATCCCAGGCCTTTTATAAACTTTACGATTTCTTTTCCTTTGTCTTGAGGGATTCCCTGCTGGACGGTAATAACCTGCCGGACAGCATCCCCGGAAGCGGATTCCACTTTGCCGTAGTCCATTGCCTTGATGGACACCTTTCTTTTGATCAGCTTGCCTTGCAAAATATCGATGACGGCGTTGAGTTTGTTCCCATCATCAGCATTAATGGTCACTTGAGCCTTTTTCAAATCCAGTTCGACCTGGCTTTTACTTCCCTTGAAATCAAACCGCTGTCTGATTTCAAGCATTGTCTGGTTGCAGGCGTTTTGGACTTCCGCCAAATCGGTGGTGGATGCAATGTCAAAGGACGAACTTTTAGAGGCCATGTTTTATGTTTTTAGTTTTGAGGTTTGAGTAGCTTGAAAATTGTCTGGTGTGTCTCTCTCGCATTATCAGATTACGCCATAAGCAACCATTGCTTCGGCAACTTTTACGAAGCCGGCGATATTTGCTCCCTTGATGTAGTCGACGTGATCTTTTTCCGTTCCATGATTGACGCACTGCTGGTGGATATCATGCATGATGGTTTTGAGCCGCTCCTCCAGTTCCTCCCTTTGCCAGGAAAGACGAATGCTGTTTTGCGTCATCTCAAGTCCGGATACCGAGACGCCTCCTGCGTTGGAGGCTTTCCCCGGTGAGAAAATGACTTTGGCTTTATGGAAGGCTTCGATCGCATCTTTAGTGGTGGGCATGTTGGCCCCCTCTGCGACGGCCTTGCATCCATTTTTTATGAGCTGTTCTGCATCTGGTAATTCAAGTTCATTTTGGGTGGCACAGGGGAATGCCAGGTCCGCTTTTATGGCCCAGGGTCTTTTATCTTTATGGAACTTGCATTTGAATTTCTCCGCGAATTCAGAAATTCTTCCCCGGCGGTTGGTTTTTAAATCAATAATGAAATCGAGTTTTTCTTCGTTCAACCCATCAGGGTCATGGATGAACCCGGAGGAATCAGATAGCGTTAAAACTTTCCCTCCCAACTGCATTATTTTCTGGGCGCAAAATTGGGCGACATTCCCGGACCCCGAGACAACACAGTTTTTCCCCTTGATAGCATCGCCCTGATGTTTCAGCATTTCTTCCATGAAATAGGCGCAACCATAACCCGTGGCTTCCTTCCGTATGAGGCTTCCGCCAAACTCAAGGGCCTTTCCAGTCAAAGTTCCTGTGAACTCATTTTTCAGTCGCTTATATTGCCCAAACATATAACTGATTTCCCTGGCACCGACCCCTATATCTCCTGCGGGAACATCCATATTTTCACCGATATGTTTTGATAGTTCTGTCATAAATGCCTGGCAAAAACGCATGATTTCCCGTTCCGACTTTTCCTTTGGATTAAAATCTGCCCCGCCTTTTCCGGAACCCATGGGGAGAGTGGTCAGGCTGTTTTTGAATGTTTGTTCAAAACCCAGAAACTTGAGAATGCTCAAGTTGACAGAGGGGTGAAAGCGAAGTCCTCCTTTATAAGGTCCGATGGAATTATTGAATTGGACACGGTAACCCCGGTTGGTACGGACATTTCCGGCATCATCTTCCCAACAAACCCGGAAAATGATCGTTCGATCCGGTTCGGTCATTCGCTCCAGAATCTGATTTTTGATATATTTGGGGTGTTCGTTGATGAAAGGAATTACACTGGTGGCGACTTCTTCAACCGCCTGGTGAAATTCTATTTCTCCAGGGTTCCTTTTTACTAACCCTTGCATGAACTCATCGAGATCCAAAGTCTGGCCTGGTGTCATCATTATTATTGCCCTGTAAGTGAATTGTGAGTTATAGAGAAATAAGTGTCCTATAATGTTTGACACTTTCGGATAGTAATTATAGGAAGAAATCAGCAATTTTCAACCCCACTGGAACTCTTTTACCATGAATTCTCAATCTCATCCCATTTTAATTGAATTATCCCAACAACTGCCCGAGACTTCTAAAGCTTGCAAATATATCAGGGGTGCTGAAAATTTTTCCCAGGTGGTTACTCAGGCCCAGGAAGAGTTTTCGTGCCTGTGTGATCTTGATGCTGATCGGGGAAATGGATTCACAGGAAGTACCCAACTCGCCGAGAATGGTTATGAAAATTACTTAAAGGATATGGACGATGATGACCGCCTGCGACTTATGGGTACCCTCAAGCTGATCATTGAACTGGCGGAAGAGTTGGCGGAAGAATAACAGAGCCCTCGTTTTTATTTGCAGATACAAAACAGGGAGGAAACCAGTAGTTTTTCAGACGGAGACATTATGAATTACCTTTATACTTCCCTGGCATTTTTTGTGGGATTCCTGTTGCCGGTTCAAGTTGGTATTAATGCGGAACTGGCGCGGTTTATCAACAGCCCACTATTGGCGGCGTTGGTTTCCTTTGTCGTAGGGGCATTCTGTCTGTTGGCAAGCGCGATTTTGTTACAAGTCCCGTTTCCTGCGTTTGGCAAGTTTGCCGTAATGCCTGCCTGGGCCTGGGGGGGAGGACTCATCGGTGCCGCTGTGGTTTTGGGGTCCATACTTGCAGGACCCAAAATAGGCGCGCTTGCCCTGGTTGGATTACTGCTGACGGGTCAATTAGTCGCTTCGGTTTTAATGGACCATTTTGGATGGTTCGGTTTCCCCATTCAAAAAATGAGTGAAGCCCGACTGCTCGGCATTTTGTTGCTGGTGGGTGGATTTCTTTTGATTCGAAAGCATTAACTCTTTTGGAGATTACAAAATGAGCACAACCACCATGGTGGGTTTTTTTGCAGGACTCCTGACCACTATTTCGTTCCTACCGCAGGTGGCGAAAACATGGAAAAGCAGGTCAGCCTCTGATCTTTCTTTGGGAATGTTTTCCGTTTTTAGCGTAGGGGTGATGTTCTGGCTGGTTTATGGGTTTTTGATCCAGGAACCTCCAATTATATTCTGGAATTTGATCACCCTGGTTTTAGTTTTGGCAATTCTGGCTATGAAACTGAAATTTGACTCCTAACAGGGTGCTGAAAAACTCCGAGAACCGTCATCCTCGAGGAGCCGAAGGCGACGAAGGATCTCGAAGTTCCTTATAAAACGATGGGTGAGATTCTTCGCTTCGCTCAAGAATGACAGGCAAAAGAATTTTTCAGCAACCTGCTAAATACCGTTTTCCTAATCTCTATCCTTTGAATAATGGCGAATGTAATGGATTAGTTGCCAGACCTGTTCCTCCTCAAGATTCTTAAAGGCAGGCATGGCGGTTCCAGGGGAGCCGTTTCTGATAATCCAGAACAATTGTCCATCGGGTAGTGGATCCATGGTCTGGTTGCAGGTGAAATTGCGTGGACTGGGGGTCAGTTCGCGAAATAAAAAGCCCAGTCCATTCCCGCTTATGCCGTGGCACACTCTGCAAGGGCCTGGCTTGGCATCAAAGTGAAACAGGGTTTGTCCCGCAAAAATATTTTCAGGGGAAGGGCTTAACGGATTACTCAGCCGGAGAAACTCCTCCGGAGCACTGGGTGTATTCCTCGCCTGTGGGCATATCGGCAAAAACTCCAATCCATCTGCTATTTTTTCTCCAGGATGCGACGCATGAGTTAACGAAGCCGACATCATTATCGTTATCAAAAATAAAACTATACGAGCCATGTATTACTCCTTTAAATACTCTTCATATAGAATGATCCGGATTCAAACAAGTTTATTCCTGCATAGTGAGTTTAGTTAGCGGTTCCGGATTGCGGACCTTTGCCCCATTGTAGGGATGCAACGAGAGATTTGAAATTTTCATGCGGATGGTAAAAGACAGAGTAGGTGCCTTTTTCATTTTCAACATCCGTCCACTCGTCTGCGGGAAATGCCTCAAGGTCATTAATTTCTAAAATCGAGTCATCCTTTTTTACAATGACCAGATAACCACGGTTAGTGCGGAAATCTTCCGATCCGTATAAGGTAACAGAGGTGCCAGCAGGCCCGGTTAGGTCTGCAACGAAATAACCCGACCGCAAGTTAAGATTATCGTAAGGAAAGAAATCAACCCGGTCTTTGTTTTCTACAGAACTGACCAGTTCCGCACAGTGTCCACAGCGGCCATAATAAAAGGGGTCTTTTTTCCAGAGGTTAAGTTGTGCCTTGCCAGACGCAAATGCGGCAGTGGGAAACATAAGGATAAAAAACAGAATGATGAGTTTTTTATAGCCTTTCATAATGCGTCTCATGGAATGGAGTATAAAAACCTGCTACAGGGGTTAGTCCCGCTAATGCCCCTTACTATATCAGCTTATCAAAGCGGGCACAGCATCTGCTGTAATCCTCTACTGATCAGGTAGAAATCCAACTCCCTTTAACATGTAAAGTTTGATAGATAAGGCCTTGAGAGCCTGTCAAAAATATTAGATAAAATTACAATATCTTTTTGGGTCCAATCCTGTAACCCGTTATAAAATAAATACCTTTTCTTTTGGCATATTCTTTGCTAATTAAGGAGCTAACTGACATAGAGTAGTCTTATGGATTAAGCCGATAGGAGGGATGTTGCAAGCTCAAAACTTGGAAAGTTTAAAAGGTCGCCTGGACTGGTTGCAGGCCATTGTCCAATTTGTCCCTGTTGGAATATTTCAGGTCGATGGGGATGATAAATATACTTTTGTCAATCCATCCTGGGAGTCCATAACGGGTTGTACCCTTACAAAAGCTTTGGGGACAAACTGGTGGGAAGTGATTCACCCTGATGATCAAAATTTAGTTTTCAATTATTGGGCTCAGGCTGAAGGGGATGGGGTAGAACTCTCGGTCGATTGCAGAATAATTACAGTGCAAAAGAAGGTTCGCTGGGTTCGTTTGCAGACGAACTTTCTTTTTGATGACTCGGGAAAAAGTATTTTTGGAAGTCTAGAAGATATCACGGCTAAGAAAGCTTCAGAGGCGCAAAAGGAAAAACTTATCACCGAACTTACTGAGATCAAGAAAGAGCTTGAAGTCTCTTCTCGAACGGATCCTTTGACCAACCTTCTAAACCGGAGAGGAATGGAAGAAAAACTGATCTCCGAAAAAGACCGGTTTGAAAGAAGCGACAAATCGTTCAGCCTGATCCTATGCGACATTGATTTCTTCAAGAAGGTTAACGATGACTATGGACATGACGCCGGTGATCATATTTTGACCCAGATTTCCAGGAATATTGAAAAGCATTCAAGAAAGCAGGATGTGATTTGCAGGTGGGGTGGGGAAGAGTTCCTTTTAATGTTGCCGGAAACGAAATTGGAGGGTGCGGTTGAGTTGGCTGAAAAGTTAAGAAGACAAGTGGAAGAGGATGTCCAGATTTTCAAGAGCCAGAAAATTTATATTACCCTAAGCCTTGGAATCGCCTGTATGGAAAAAGGTCAGCAGGTTGACGAGTGCATTAAAAAAGCGGATTTGAGGCTCTATGCGGCGAAAGAAGGGGGCCGAAACAGGTCTGTTTCCTGTGATGAATAGATAGTTCTTGTTTGAAGGAAGAGATGAAAGTGAGAGGCCGTTTAACGGTCGCACTCTCCACCAATTAATAAAGAGCCCGTGGGCCTTCCAGCTTATTTTTCGATACTTCTAGCCTACAAGTCAAGTTTTTGACCCCTTGAAATCCTGACACAAGTCTGACACAAATAATAGAAGATTCGACTGTACAATTAATCCAAAGTACTTCCAAATAATTCCATTGAATATACAAAAAGCCCACCCCCCGCCGGACTGATTGAGGGATGGGCTTTATTAGGGAATGTTGTACAGGTTTTTTTTATCTATGGCTCAATGGTGTGCCAGACATCCTTCTTAGGAGATCCATCATATCCTCCAACACCCACCTATTTCTATTCCTGCTGGAAGCAGTACAGGTTGCGGATGTTGTTGCAGGATTCGGTATTACTAAAAGTCCACTGGTAATCCGATGTATAAGTAAAACCAGTAACCCCCCTATAGCTACCATCCGCGCTCGTCCAATTATTACAGTTCTTTTGGATATTTATCGCTCCGGAATGGCCCTCTGCACGCGTGCCTGTCCATACAGCTTCGCCCACGTGACTCCCATCTGCAGTTACCATTATAGGTTGTTGCAGGCTCCCGCTGGTCAAGTCCGCCCAACTGTCGGCAACAACTGTTCCATTAACCTGGAGATACCCACCCAAACTGTGATAAAACCGGGTCGCTGGTGACTCTGTAAGGTCGGACAGCCAGGCTTTGTAGGTCCCCGGCAGTCCGGCGGCATCCGCTTCCACTTGGCACTTCGCGTCGGCTCCGGCCAGCCCACCGAGGCTCCCGGTGTATTGGGTACTGGTGACAAAAGCTAAAAACACCGGGTGTGGGTCGGGGGCCGGGATTACCTCCGATGAAGTTGCAAGGCACTGCACATAGAATTCGATATCCGCGTTGATGACGTCTTCATCTTTGATGTTGTTCATATCGTGCCGTCTGACCCTGAACAGGATGTCGGGGTTGAACTGCTGGAAATCCACCACTTCCGCGGTAATGCGCGACGGGCTGTTGGGATTGCTGAGAACCCCCGCCTCGTCGGGCAATCCCGACTCCGCGCAGACGTCCGCCACATTGTAATAGGTAACGCCCCAGATGTGGTTGCCGTCATCCCCGGCTGGTTTTGCCAGTACGCGGACGACGTTGCCGTCACCGGGATCTCCTTTATCGCCATGCGGTCCTTGAAACCCAACCTGCCCCTGTGGGCCTTGCGGACCAGTTTCGCCTTTGTCGCCTTTACCACCGGTTAATCCGGAAGATCCTTGTCCGCCAACAGCACCCGTAGCACCAGTAGCTCCTGCAGGACCTTGAGTCCCTGTCGGACCTGCAATACCTTGTGGACCAGCAGGACCGGTTTCGCCTTGTGGGCCAGGGACAGGGTCAGTTGCTTCAAGTCCAGTCACACGAGTTTGCAGATCACTCACTGCCGCGCGAAGTCTCTTGTTGCCTTTCAATGCGTTTTTGTCATCATCCTTGTCTTTGTCCTTTTTCTTTTGCGCAAACGCCACGCTGGTGAAATCAGGATCAGCAATCAACAAATTGCCTGTCAGGCTGAATACGAAAAATAAAACTGTAAATATGGAAACTGCTACAGGTAGGCGTTGCATAACAATTTTCCCCGATGAGTTGGTTTCGTAACTATATAAACTGTATTTCTACTGCTTTGTATAATGTACTTAACCTGCCGTAGCAGATAGATATGCGCAAGGAAGGAAACTTTAGCTAGGCCGATAGTACTACTTTGTTAGGAGGATAAGCAAGCCAGTGGAATTTGGACACGGGCAAAATGAGGCTTAATTGACGATATTGTAACGGTTTTGGTGTGCAAAAGAGTTTCTTTTGAACTAACGATCTTTGGATTATGGGGGGCCTGCTAACGGTCGCACTCTCCGCCGATCATGTTGATCATATCAAAGGTAGGGATGATATCGGCAAGCATTCCGCCCTGACACATCTCGCCCATCGCAGCGGTCATGGTGAAAGAGGGTGGGCGAACCCGGCACTTATAAGGTTTGCCTGTGCCATCACTGACCAGGTAGAAACCCAACTCCCCATTTGCCGCTTCAGTCGGAAAATAAACTTCTCCCACCGGGGGTTTGAGACCATCAATGACTATCTTGAAATGAGCGATCATTTCTTCCATACGGGAGTAGACATCCGGTTTGGAAGGGCTGCGTAAATAGGGATTGGCAACATTGATGGGGCCATCCGGCATATCTCGCATTGCCTGTTTGATGATCCTAAGGCTCTGTTTGATTTCTTCCATCCTGACGAGGTAACGGTCAAAATTGTCGCCGGTTTTACCCAGTGGAATATCAAAATCAATTTTATCGTAGCAAAGATAAGGATGGTTTTTGCGAACATCGTAATCAACACCGCTGGCGCGCAGGCAGGGACCGGTAAAGCCCCAGGAAATGATACTCTCCAACGGGATGGCACCAGTGCCTTGCATCCGATCTATAAAAATCCGGTTTTTGGTCAGCAGGTTGTCAACATCTTCAAAAAGTGAGTCGAGTTTGGGGTAAGTGGCCTTCAAGTCCTCATCGAACCCTGGAGGCAAATCGCACATCAGTCCGCCTATGCGAATATAGTTTGAGGTCAGACGGGCACCACAAACTTTTTCCAATAAATCCCAGACGATTTCACGGGCTTCTACGAAATAAATAAAAGCGGTCAATGCGCCGAGTTCCAGGGCCGCGGCGGCAATATTGGTGTAATGGTCGGATATTCGTGAAAGCTCATTGGTGACCACCCGGATATATTTGCAACGTTCTGTTATTTGAATGTCACAAAGTTTTTCTACTGCCAGCGCAAAGCCAATATTGTTCATGATGGCAGAGCAGTAATTCAACCGGTCGGTGTAGGGAAACACATTCGAGTACGTCACGCTCTCGCACATTTTTTCAAAACCACGGTGCAAATAACCGATTTCGGTTTCCATGTTGACAACGGTTTCTCCATCCAGAGTCAGGAGAAATTTAACCGTGCCATGTGTGGCCGGATGCGAGGGGCCCATGTTCAGGACCATATGATCGGTATGTAAATTTTCTTTTAAGTCTGCCATAACGGGTCCTTTTCGTTAACCACTGGCCTTGGAAATTTTTACGTTTATCAAACCTTCTTCACCGTTTCTCAGTGCATTGACAGGAACAGTCGTCCAGTTCTTCGGAATATACAGCATTCCCCGGCTGGTCACTCTGCTGGTCTTTACCTTGACCTCAACCTTGCCTTCGGGAGATTCAACTACGATATTATCACCGGTGGAAATTTTCAGTTCCTTCGCGTCATCAGGGTGCAACTCGGCAATGCATTCCGGCCCTATGTCCACCAACGCCTTGGCGTATTGGCTGTAACTTCCTATATGGAACATATGGTTGTTTGTTTGCAGGGTGAAGGGATAGCCGCTTGCACCATTTTGCCCGGTTGAAGTGCCATTGATACGGAACTGGGGATTGGCATTAGTCGAAGCCGGTTTCCACTGTACAGATTTGTCTCCCGGGAAAACTCCCTTATAGATTGGAGCAACGCTTCCAATTTCCTGTTGCACACTGGCAATATCGGTGTTTTCGAAGGGTTTACCCAGAGCCTCTGCCAATTCAATCAATATGTCGAAATCCGGTTTTGAGAGTCCCTGTGGGATCACCGCCGCCGCAACACGTTGCACGTGCCGGGACATATTAGTGTAGGTGCCGTCTTTTTCCGCGAAGGTTGAGGAAGGAAGAATCAGGTCTGCCATCCTCGCGGTATCGGTCATGAAAATATCGCTAACGACCAGAAACGGCACAGTGCGTAAAGCTTCTTTAACCACTTGCGGTTTGTAATAAGATTGGATGGGGTCTTCCCCGGCAATGTAGAGAAATTTCAATGTTCCATCAACGCAGTTTTGAAACAAGTCTCCGGAGGAATCTTTAGCCGGCTGATAGCCCGGCAGAAATTCTGGCGTACAGCCCATATCGTTAACCCCTTGGGAATTGCAATGCTCTCTGGGGGGATAAATACTTACACTGCCCGTGCTACCGTGCTGGACAAGGGTGCAAAGGTTGAGCAGGGCGTTGAGAATTTCCTCGCCTTCGTTGGTATCAAGGATATCGTTGCCCACAATGACGAAGCGGTCTGCATCCCGGGCAAATCTTTCTGCCGCGCGGGTGAGAACGTCATCTGAGATGCCTGTACTTTGCTCCACCGCCTGGGCTGTATAGGGAGCTAAGGATTGCACCCAATCATTGTAGTTGGGGATGGCGGACTTTGCTTTCCCGACATCAACCAGATTATTGTCTATCATGATGCGTGCTAGACGGGATGCAACGGCCAGGTCGGAACCGTGTTTGTAAGTCATCCGGACATCGATTTTTGCTCTGCTGTCGAATACTACCTTCCGCGGATTGGCGATCAACAAGTCGGTTTCGGAAAAGACCGTGCCGAAGCGGATGGAGTTTCCTCCTACAGGATACTCGGAGGGCAGGTCGGAGTTGAAAACCAGCGCCACATCGGCTTCCTGCAGTTTGGTGATGGGTTGTGACACAATGCCGTTCTCAAAGCAGTTCAGCATGAAGGCATTCAGGTAAGGCGCTCTTGCATTAGCCAGATTGGTAACCTGATTGGAACCCAGAAGACTGCGGAACAGTTTTTGAAACAGGTAGCTCTCCTCATTCGTCAGCTTCTCGGAGCTAATTCCGGCGAGGCTGTCAGGTCCACTGCGGTTCACCGTTGTCTGCATTCGGTCGGCAATGGCTTGCAGGGCCTCTTCCCAGGTCACTTCTTTATAGCTCCCGCCCACATTCATGAGAGGGGATTCAATGCGCTGGTCGTTATGAATGATACCGTGTCCCAAACGCCCTTTGGCGCAGAGGTTACCTTCATTGATGCCGACATCGTAATTTTCGTCTGCTTCAATGCGGACGACTTGCCCTTTTTTACTTTCCAGTTTGATGGTACATCCCCAAGAACAGTAATTACAGGTCGTGTGGGTTTCGGTAAACAGGGCGGCCAAACCCCTTGCGCTCGAGGTCATGTCCATCAAGGCGCCTGTTGGGCAAACGGTAATGCACTGTCCACAGAATTCGCAATCGAGAGGTTCGTCATTGGCGGTGCCAATCTTTACGCTCATTCCGCGTTTATGAAAGTCGAGGGCCTGAACTCCCTGGATTTCATCGCAGGCGCGAACACACAACCCGCACATGATGCACCGGTTCAGATAAAATTCGATAATTGGATTGGTTTTGATGCTGGGCTCGTTACGTCTCTGGATCTCAAACCGCCCATCGAACATCTGCAACATATCCGTGTTGTCTTGCAAGGGGCAAACCCCTGACTTGTCACATATGGGGCAGTCCAGAGGATGCTCGACCAATAGCATCTCAAGGCAGGCTTTATTGTAGCGATCAGTCTCTTCAGTTCCCGTGCGGATTTCCATGCCCTCGGCAACGGGTTGGGTACAGGAGTAAACCAGTTCCTTTTTGCCATCAACCACTGTTTCGATCATGCAGGTTCGGCAGGCCGCGAAGGGCACCAATTTTCTGTTGTAACAGAGATTGGAGACCGGCACGTCATTTTGCTTGCAGGCCTCAAGGATAACAGTTCCCTCAGGAACGGAAGCGGCCTTACCATTAATTTTTATATTGCAGGCTTTTTTGGTAACGGTGCTCATTAAACTGTAGCCTCCTCAGTTGCCGGTGCTTCGGCATCGTCTTTCTTGTATTCGCCCAGAACATCCAGTGTTTGCTCAGGGTCTATATTTCCGTGCGTGTCGTCGCCGATAAGAGCCATCGGGGCGGCCCCGCAGTTGCCAAGACAAGAAGCGGTTTGCAAAGTGAATAGTTTTGAGGCATCTGTCTCGCCAGGGCGAATATGGTAACGATCATGAATCTTGTCACCGATTATGGGTGCGCCCTTTACAAAGCAGGCGGTACCATAACAGAGTTTAATAATATATTTCCCCGGCTCGGTAATGCGAAGCTGAGGGTAAAAGGAAATGATCCCATATATCTGTGCCTGAGTAACATTGAGAAAGTCCATCACCAATTCCATAGCAGGTGCTGGCAGATACCTGTAAACGTCCTGGACTTTCTGCAAAGTAGGAATGAGGTGACCGCGCGAATTATCCGGAAGATTTTTGATTATTTCTTCAACGGGCGCAATATCTATCTCTTCTTCTTCCGTTTCTGGGTCGGCGATTGGGATCTCGTTGGTTTCCATAGGATAAACCTTTACTGAATTAATAATATCAGCATGTTACTGCCTATCAATTTACCAAGAAAATGGCGGGATTCAGGGGAAAAATATAAGAGTCTATTATATTTTTATGAGTCACCTCTTTTTACCCGAATCCCGATTGGAGGCCGAAGTATATAAGTTCAACCGATTTACTGTCAACCTATTTATTAATAAAGGCTTTGATCGGTTAAAACCCTTAATTTCAGGGTTCTGGGCAGGGGTGTTTTAAGGGGATAAAAGGGGAGGGCAGTGCGAAAGTGCCGGCAACCAAAAAGGGAGGTCACTGCCTGTACGGTATCAGAATCAGCGGCAGGTTGGACAAAAACAAGAATCAAGGGATCAGAATGATATCGATTCCTTTGGGGAGCTTCTCATATTTCACAGAAGCGGTGTCTTTTTCCAGTTCTTTCTGGGTTAAAGCCAGTTTTTCATAGGCCCCGGAATGGTTGGGATCCATTTGAAGAACCAACTGGTATTGTTCCATGGCTTCCTGATAATGCTTGAGCTTGCCATAAACAAGGCCAAGGCTGTAATGGGCATCGGTATTTTCAGGGTTCAGGGATAGGGCCTGCTTTAGCGGTGGTATGGCTTCCATAAAACGGTTTTCATCCATCAAAGACCAGCCCAGGTTGAACAGGGCTTTCTGGTGATCAGGGTTTAACGCCAGGATTTCTTTATATTGGCCTATGGCTTCCGGATGACGGCCAAGGATTTCGTATACCATTCCGAGGTTATAGTAGCCGGTCAGAAATTTCGGATTGGACCGAATGGTTTCCCGGAACATTTTTATTGCCATTTCATAATCCTGCTGAAAAGTATAAATGGTTCCCAGTTGGTTATAGGCATCGGTAAAACTAGGTTCAATGCGGGTGGCCTGATTGTAGGCATCGATGGCCTCCGGATACTTGCCCAGTTTCTGGTAGATTTTGCCCAGATGGTTGAAGGTGAGCGAAGACCCCGGCTCGATCTGGACCGCTTTTCGTAAAGGCGCAATGGCATCTGTCATGCGCTCCAACCGGATCAGGGTAATCCCGAGATAAAATTGCGCTTCAAATGAACCCGGATCGTGTTTGACGGCTTTTTCCAAATGGGGGAGTGCTTTTTCAAACTGGTTCAGTTCGACCAGGCTTTTGCCAAACAAAAGTCCCTCTGCATTATTATTGGGAGCTATCTTGAGGAGCTTATTGAGGTTTTCCGCAACTTCCTCGTAGTTCCCAAGTATTGAGTTGAATTTTCCCAGTTGAAGAATTGTGTCAAAGTGGTTGGGGTTCAAATCCCGGGCTTTTTGCAGAGCCACGCGCCCTTCTTCAAAGCGCCCCAACTCTCCGTAAGTGACCCCTAACTTGTAGTATGTTTCTGCCAGGTTGGGGTCGATTTGCAAAGCTTCCTCAAATTCTGCCAGGGCATTTTCTGGTTGGTCCAGTTTTGCATAATTCCATCCCAGGCGAGCGTGTCCTTTTACATGATCGGGGTCGATGGCCACGACTTCCTGAAAGGCCAATATTGCTTCCTGATAGCGGCTGAAAAATTCATGGATTTCTCCCATATGGAAATAGGCATCGAGATTTTCCGGGTCCACGGATACAACCTGTCTATATTGTTCCAAAGCGTTGTCGGGTTCCCCCATCTCCTGATACAGCCACCCCATATTGTAATGGGCTTCGGGGAACTCCTTATTCAAACGCGTGGCTTCCTGAAAACTCTTGATAGCATCGCGGTCTTTGCCAAGTTGGGAGTAGGCCACCCCCAGTTTGAAATGGGCGACCGGATTTCTAAAGTCAATTCGCGCAAACTCCTGATAAGGAGGTAATGCTTTTTCATGTTCACCCATGTTCCGGTAGGCGGCTCCCAAGCGTTCGTATGAGTCTGCATAGCCGGGGTTTATGGTGATGGAGTTTTTTAACGGACCAATAGCTTCTTCGTCACGGTTGGAATTTATATAAGCAATGCCTATCCCAATGTAGGCTTCAAAATAATTCGGGCTCAGTTCCAAAGTACCCTCAAAAGCCTGTACGGCCTCATTGAACTTATTTTGCTCCAGAAAACTTTGGCCCATTTCGAAATAGGCATCCGGGTAAATAGGGGCAATTTCCAATGCTCGTTTGAAATGTTTGATGGCTTTAGAATGTTCGCCCAGGGCGACAAAGGCCCGCCCTAAAGTAAAGTGGGCCGCGACCATTTTGGGTTGTGCTTTAAGGGCGGTCTGGAGGGGAACCAGGGCTTTGTTATATTCTTCAAGTTGGGTATAAGTCCAACCCAGCCCGAACTGGGCTTCGCCATAGTTTGGCCCCAGACGGGTGGCCTCTTTAAATGCATCGATGGCTTCTTCATATCTTGCTATAGCTCCAAAACTGGAACCCAGACCACTATGAGCCGCCGCGAACAGAGGTTCCAGTGTTATAGTTTTTTGGTATTCTGCAATGGCTTTATCATAGAGGCCCATTGTGTAGTAAGCCTGACCCAGACCAAAATGGGGAGCGTAGTCTTTAGGGTCGGCTTGTGCCGCTTTTTTCAATGTTTCAATGGAACCCTCTTTTGCCAGGGCAGGACTCATTGAAGCCAATGCCCAGAGACTCAATACCAATAAAAATGTGGTGGTTCTTTTTAACATATAACCTCTTATCTGAAACTGGTCGTGGTTTCTTCCGGATAAGACTCAATATTATGGATAGCAAGGTCCGATCCTCTTTGTTCATCTTCCTTGCTGAGTCGAATCCCGACTGTTTTATCCAATATTTTATAGACAGTAAAACCAAATGCCAAAGCCACTCCTATGGCAAAGACAGTCCCGATCAGTTGTGCGACAAAGCTGACTTCGCCAAGGCCACCCAATGCTTTCTGACCAAAGATTCCACAGGCAATGCCTCCCCATGAACCGGCGATACCGTGTAAGGGCCAAACTCCCAGGACATCATCAAGCTTCAATTTTTCCTGTTCCCAGGTGAAACCTTTCACAAAAATAACCCCAGCTATTATCCCTATGGCCAAGGCTCCAACTGGGTGAACCTGATCAGAACCTGCGCAAATGGCAACAAGGCCGGCAAGGGCTCCATTGTGTATGAATCCCGGGTCATTTTTTGAAATTACCAGAGCCGAGATTATCCCTCCCGCCATGGCAAAAAGTGAGTTCATAGCCACTAAGCCTGATATCCCATCCATGGTAGCGGCAGACATGACATTAAAACCAAACCAGCCCACGCAAAGCATCCAACTTCCCAATGCCATAAAAGGGACATTACTAATTGGGATAGGTCGGCTACGACCTTGGGAGTCCCACCTTCCAAGCCGGGGGCCAAGCACGATCACGGCTGTCAAAGCGATCCACCCTCCCATGGAGTGGACGACCACAGAGCCGGCATAATCATGAAAAGGCACTCCGCCTGTTAAATTGGCCAGCCAGGAACCCTCCTGACCCAGAAACGTGATTTGTCCCCAGACCATGCCCTCAAATAAAGGGTATGCGAAAGCGACAAAAATACCGGCCGCGAAAGCCTGGGTCCAGAACTTGGCACGCTCGGCTATACCGCCGGAGATAATGGCAGGGATAGCGGCGGCAAATGTTAACAAGAAGAAAAAATGCACCAAGTCATAGCCTTGGTTTTTTGCCAGCAATACTTCCGCCGGCTGAAGCATATAAACTCCGTAGGCTACTGCATAGCCAATAAAGAAATAGATCAGGGTTGAAATGGCAAAATCCACTAGAATCTTTACCAGCGCATTTACCTGGTTTTTTTTTCGGACGGTCCCTACCTCAAGAAATGCGAACCCTCCGTGCATGGCAAACACCATCACGGCGCCAAGCATCATAAACAGGACATCTCCACTGCTTACAAGTGAACTCAATTCGTTTTCCATTATTTTTCCCCTCTACAGGATTTATGAATATGATTTCCCATCATTGAATCCTTTTGAGGAACGGAACCCGGTTCGATAGCGGAATTGCCCTTAGTTACTAATGACTTATCGACTTATCCGCCCTGGAACAAAAGGGAAAACTTCAAATTAGGGAGTGGTATGGTGAACTATAAACATTTGCTCTGCAAAAATAAACAGAATTAAGCCTTTTGGGTGATCCTGGGGGAGCGTGGGGTTATTCGGCAAGACAGGTAATCAGGGAAGGATCGCTGAAAATCTTCCCCATTATCTCCGAAAGGCAGGCGTTTAACAGTTTTTCGTTCGGAAAAGTTGCAGATGTTATGTCAAATCTTTTTTTCTTTGCAGTGAAAATTTTGCGGAGCCTTTTTTCCTGATTTTGGCAAGTGGCTTTGATATCTGCCTTGACCTGAATATTCATCCGGGGAATCTTTTCCTGATAGTGACTTTTAATATTTAATATTTCAATTTTCAAGACTCTTTCGGTTTTGAAATTGAAGTTTTTAGGCGAAAAACCTAATTTTGTTAAACCCTGCTTAGTCTGGGCCGTAAAAACATCTTTTAAGTCTCCTTGAGAAATGACGGTAAACTTTCGCACTTTGAGTCCGCCCTGCCATTTTGAAATGACATTGCTGGGTCGGATATCAATAACTTTGACCGCCACAGGAAGTCCTTTGCCAATATCAGAGTTGTGAATGGGAACGGAAGGGTTGATGAAAACGCGATGATTTTTTGCGCATCCCGAGGAAAAGACGAGGAGCGTCAAAAAGCCGATGAAAATAATTTTAGAGGACATTAGTTTCATTTATAGCATTAAAATTGGCTTGAAAAATGCTATTGTAGTGCATCTATCCTCTAAAACTAAGTTTAAAATGAAATCTCTCAAAATCAAGGCATTACGAGAAGGTATGGTGACCGCCGCTGAAGTGAAAGACAGGATGGGGCGGACGTTGTTGACTTCGGGCCAGGCGATCACGGCGCAAAACTTGAAAACTATGAAGGCTTGGGGAATCACTGATGTCGCTATAGAGGACTCGAGGAAGCCAGAGAAAGTTTCGCGTGAAGTGGAGGAGAAGAGAGGAGTTAAAGCACCCCCAGCCATTGTTAAAGAACAGGAAGCCTTGTTTAAATATTCTGACCGAAGGCATCCTGCGGTAGCCGAATTGTATAATGTTTGTTTGGCGAGAAAAGTTCAAATGCGTCTGGACGCAAAGGAAGGGGAATAGAATTGGATATACGCGCACTGGTTGAGCAGTCCCCTCAAATATCATCACTTCCTACCATTTTTTATCAAATTAACGAGGCTGTAGAGGATCCTGAATGTTCTTTTGTGGAAATTGGAGAGATCATTAGCGGTGACCCTTCTCTTTCGGCACGTCTCTTAAGAATAGTAAACAGTTCGTTTTTTGGTTTCCCGAGCAAAATTGAAACAATCACCCATGCGGTAACGATTGTTGGAACGGCCCAACTGCATGATCTTGCTCTGGCAACGACCGTTGTTAACCAATTCAAAGGGGTATCCAAAGACTTGCTCAATATGGAAAAGTTCTGGCTCCATAGTGTGGCAACAGGGCTGGCGGCAAGGATTATTGCCGTTTATCGAAGGGAACCCAATGCGGATAGATTTTATTTGATGGGGATGCTTCATGACCTGGGGCGGCTCATTTTATTCCTCAACGTTCCCGACCAGATGGAAAAAGTGATGAGCCAGTATGCAAGAGCAGGGCTTTTGCATGATGCGGAAGATAAGGTTATGGGGGCTGACCATGCGGGTGTTGCGGGTATGTTGATGGAGGTCTGGAAACTCCCTGAGATGCTTCAGGAGGCTGTGGCTTATCACCATATGCCTAACCAAGCACCCCATTATCCTACAGCCGCATCTATTGTCCATGTTGCGGATATTATTGCCAATGCAATGGAGCTGGGAACATGTGGTGACTATTATGTGTCTCCCTTAAATGCAAAGGCCTGGGAAATACTGGACTTGCCCACCAATCTTTTATCATCAATTGTTGAGCAGGTCGACAGGCAGGCAAATGAAGCGGTTGCAATGTTCCTCTGACAAATAAAGTCGTGAAGAAAAAGAATCCCGAAAATTCAAAAAGTAAGGATCAGGTTAGAATCGAGTTCCTCGAAAGGCAGGCGCGGCTCAATCTGTTTGGGCTGGATATTCTTGCTTCCCTGGGTGAGCTACAACATAGTGCTCATTTAAACCGGGATCCCC
>Ga0233427_10000216_pt1 | contig 76906 bp, 64 predicted proteins | sample SI_118_April2016_5_FD_179885 | JGI IMG/M metagenome (GOLD analysis project Ga0233427, IMG submission 179885) | Seawater microbial communities from Saanich Inlet, British Columbia, Canada - SI_118_April2016_100_MG | ecosystem: Environmental > Aquatic > Marine > Inlet | place: Canada: British...
TACAATCCCACCACCTCGAGGCACGTCAGTCTGATGAAGGCCGCGCGCCGTTGGCACATCTAACACCAGTAACGGGGTGGGTCGCTTCAATAGCACCCAGAATGCGCCAGCCGAACAAATAAACCCGAAAAGAAAGGCAACCATATCAGCGAGTTTGAGCAAACAGCGGCTGTCTGGCGGCGCCAGCCATTCAGGGGTGAAAGAAACGCATCGAGGTTGGGGCCTGGGCCTGGGCTTCACGGTTGTCAAAAACAAAGTCATGCTCGAGGCGTTCAATCAACTTCGGGGGCATCTTTGCCAAAAAAGGAATACGGCCGACCAGGCCCAGTGCAACCCGAAATATATTCCGACTCAAACTCATCGCCCGGATAGTTAATCCACTAGAGCGACTAGTGCGCGAGACCATCTCTTTAAAGGTTAGGACTTCACCACCTTGGACCTCGACGGTCGTCATGCCAGCGTTCCGGTCACCGGTATATATTTGAAGGAGTGCCACGATCCATTCCGCGAGGTCGTCAGCATGGACCGGACAGCGTGAGCCAAGGGCGAAATTGAGCTGTGGACTCAGCCGGGAATATTTCCCTATCTGCTTGATTAAATTGATATTGTTATTATATTTTCCTCCATAGATAACCGTCGGCCGAACCAACAGGGTCCGTGACTCACTCAAGCGTCGTCGGGCGATGAGCCATTCTTCGCCAGATTTCAGCTGTGCAACGGTCCCGGTCGGATCGCTAGAAATTTCAGACTCTCGAGTCAGCACGCTCGTAGAGCTAAAAACAATCCAAGGAATTTGATCGCAACCAAGAGCGGCAAACGACTGTTCGTATGCTTGCAATTCCCAGATAGGACACAGGCTTACAATGCCAATTATGTTAAGCCGATTCGCTCCAACATTGCGCTTAAACAATTCCGGGTGAACCACAGAAGTACCTGGAAAAACCACTGCCTGCCTCTCGCAACGCGAAACAGACACAACAGCAATACCGACGGCATTCAGCCGTCCGCAAAGGGGTACGCCAATTTCGCTTCGACCGCCCATGATTAAGACAACCGGCTGGTCTCCGCAAATTAGTCGCCGAAACTGAGCTATCCCAGAGGTTACACCATCAGTTTCTGATTCCATTCTTTGGCCAATCCGAAACATCAACAACCCGAGTCGTTCGAAAATCAGAAGAATAAACATTTGCAGGTTCAAAACTATCGGAGTCGATCGACTGAATTTTCTTAGATACCGTCTCAGGCTAGCTTGCTTGTGTTTTGCCATGATCGTTCTCGAGATACCAACTGATCCACCCTGGTAGTGAAACGTAGGAGCCGTTGGTAGAAAATCGACCCCCCACCCCGCATCACGGGTCCGCCGGCAGTAGTCCAGATCCTCGAAATGCAAAAAATACGCTTCGTCAAATCCGCCAATATCATGGTGAACTTCTGCTCTGACCATCATACACGAGCCAGATACTGCATCGACCGGGGTTGGTAAAGTGGGCAGAGGTTCCAGGGTTAAATCAAAGGTAGGAAGCCTTAGTTTCGTGAGCACCGAGGAAACCACTTTCCCCAGGCTTCGCACAAGATTAGGGTCACAGCGGCGACCGCCGTTTTGCTCCCGTCCTTGGAAGTCGACTATGAAAGCCCCACAAGCGCCACAGCCAGGGGCTAGATCAAGATGGCTTGCCATCTTGGCGACGGTGCCAGGCAAGGGAAAAGCATCAGGATTGAGAAAAAGAAGATACTTGCCGGCCGCTATTTTGGCCCCAATGTTGGCCGCAGACCCAAAGCCAACGTTTTCACCGACACAGATCAGGTTCACGTTACTATCGGCACGAAGATAATCTGCGCTCCTATCACTCGATCCGTTATCAATGACGATTATCTCAAGTTCGTCCGAAAGGCTTTTAAGATTAAGGACAGATTCAGCCAAAAATCGACCAGAATTGTAGTTAACAAAAATTACTGAGACTTTCTCCACGGCAATGAGTGCAGCAACTTGGGAATCTTCAAAGAACTAGCAATGCTAGTTCCCGATAGACCCCGGCATTCGATTTACTGGCTGCCCCCGTAAGTGTGCCGGACTTCATAGGTCGGTTTGTCCTGGGATTCGTGGTATGTACGTGTCTGTAGTTCTGCCAGGAGTCCAACGGTAATGAACTGAAAGCCAAGCAAAGTGAGCAGTATTCCGGCAAGCAGCGCCGGGCGGTCTGCAAGCGCGATCCCGAAGAAAACCCGTTCAACGAACAACCAGCAAAGAATGGTACCGCCAGCAGCACTGCTTGCGAGGCCAATACCGCCAAAGAAATGGATCGGCCGACTTGAATAGCCCATTAGAAATTTAACCGTCAAAAGATCTAACAGAACCCGAAATGTTCGAGACAGGCCATATTTGGAGACACCTGATACCCGCGGGTGATGCCGTACTTTAACTTCTGTCATTCTGACGCCATACCAGCTTGCTATTGCCGGGATAAAACGATGCATTTCGCCATATAGGCGTAGGTTTTTAGCCACATCCCGACGCATCGCTTTTAACGTGCAACCGTAGTCATGCAACTTAACATCGGTCGTCATCGATATTAGAGAATTAGCCATTCGGGATGGCAGTAGTCGGAGCCAGAGCCCATCTCGCCTTTGATGCCGCCATCCACAGACCAGATCCATGCCCTTGTCGATTTCACTAAGCAACAAGGGGATATCGCGAGGGTCGTTCTGGCGATCAGCGTCCAGCGTAATCACCACAGCGCCATTAGAATATCGAAGACCCGCAGCGATTGCTGCGGTTTGACCAAAATTTTTGCGAAACTCGATGACTCGAACACAAGGATTGTCCATTTGAAGGCCCTGAAGGATCTCCAACGAGTCATCAGTGCTGCCATCGTCAATAAATAACACCTCGTAGGAGCGCCCAACCGCCTCAAGCACCTCGACGATATCTTGATGCAGGATTACGAGATTACCGACCTCGTTATAGACCGGCACCACCACCGATAACTCAATCTGGGCCATACTAAGCTCTAGCTAAACAGTTAGGAATACTAATCATTATCAAGCGGGCGAATCGAGAAATCCTCTACATCCAACCGCAGATTGGGATTGTAGTATGGATCACCTTTTTCTAGTATCTCGGCGTGGCGCGCCCGGAAGGCATCCACCTCCCGTTTAAAGCGCGCTTTTTTTTCTGGGGTATCCTCGTAGCCACGGCTTACAGACTCGAAGTGATAGGCTAATGCATAGGGGGTAAACAAATTCCGATAGCCTGATTCTATCAGCCGCAGGCAAAAGTCGACGTCGTTACAGGCAACCCCAAAATTGACTGCGTCAAAGCCGCCAATCTCTTCAAACATAGATTTTTTACACATTAACAAAGCGCCTGTGACCGCTGAGACGTTCTGAATGATATTCAGCCGGTTAAGGTACCCGCGGTCTCCACCAGGCTTGTGTTTATGGCTGTGCCCCGCGTAACCCCCAATACCAACGACAATGCCGGCGTGTTGAATAGTATCGTCTGGATAATACAATTTACCACCAACTGCGCCGATCTCCGGTCGTTGTGAGTGTTCTAACAGACAACTAAGCCAGTCTCCATTGACTACCTCAATATCATTATTCATCAATACAACGTGCGATCCGCGCGCTTTAGAGACCCCGAAATTGACCAGTTCGGAAAAGTTGAAAGGCCTATCGTAAGAGGCGAATGAAACCCTGGCAGACGCCGTTTCAAACCGATCCATGATTTCGATCGTCAATTCATCTACGCTTCCGTTGTCAATACCGAGTATCTCGAAATTTGAATAACGAGTCTTCTCAAGAACCGCGCCTATAGATTGCTGTAAAAACCTAGGTTCGTCCCGAAAAGGAATTATTACACTCACTAGTGGGTCTTTTTTTATCTCGCGCCGCACGCGGAAAAAATGCGGTGCGTTCGCTGTAAGGACCTCGCCCTTGATTCCCCGCCGTTGTAGCGTTTCTCTAATGGCCCTTGCCCCTCTTGCGTGAGCCTCAGGTTTCACACCTGTATCGAGACTTGTCGACTGGTCTGATTGTCGCCAGTGGTACAAGGGTTGGGCTATGTGCGCAATCTTATTGGTCTGCTCACTCAGGCGCAGTAGAAAATCGTAATCCTGTGCGCCGTCGAACTCGGACCGAGGCCCACCAACAGTAGCTATCAGGGTCTTGCGGACCACAAGCAGGTGCGTGATGTAGTTATGTGAGAGCAGCAAATCTGGCGAGAAGTCTGGTTTAAAATGTGGAGTTCCAAAATACCCGGCAGTTCTTTTGTCAGTTAAGTCACTGAATGCAGTTTCGTCGGAATACAAAATATCAGGCTGGTCACGCCGAATTACCTCTACAACGCTTTGCAAAGCCTGCGGGGCCAACATATCGTCGTGATCCATGAAAGCAATATATTCTCCATAAGCCGAATCAATGCCAATGCGGGTTGCAGTAGAGATTCCACCGCTGCGCGTTAATGCAACCACTGTGATCTTTGGATCGTCGAGCTTATCCAGAAACTCTCTGGTCTCTACAAATATAGAGCCGTCATTGACAATTACTAGCTGCCACTGGGAGTAGGTTTGTTTTCGAATCGAGCCAACTGCATCGGCAATCCAGGATCTTGGCGTGTTGTGAACTGGTAAAACGATACTGATCAAGGGGTCGCTGGTACCCTTTTGTGGAACACTGGGAATAGTGGCCGACTGGCTAATGAGCAATGGCAGTCGCTCAGTAGGGCTCACTGATCCAGATTGAAGCTGCTCAATTGCGGTCTTGACTGCAGAACCCTCACCAACCCGTCGCAGAAGCCCTTTGTATACGATGCGACGACAGACTTCAGCGAGTCGCCATGCTTTCGAGGACTTAAGGAGTTCCAGCTCTGCAGTTCGTCTCGCTAGTTCTTGCCCTGATATTTGAAGCTGGCTTTCGGCATCAGCCAGTAATACGTCTTTATGCCAGAGGCGGTCCATAAGGGCCTTTCGATCGCCAACCTGAAGCCCTAATTCAGGTATTGAAAAAACTAGATCCAATACTATTTTGGCAGGCGACCCCTCCGAAAATGCAGCAGGTGGAAGGTCAAAGCAAATCGATTTGATCACTTGCGGCTCAGTCGGGCTATTCGTCAATTTCCTGCCAGCCATCTCGATGCGGCTAGCCGATTCAGATACTCGCCTATGGCCGGATAAATCGAGAAGACCTACCCCATTTAATCCATCGGTGAAATGCAATCGAAGAGAATGCAGTCGAACTTCGCCAACCGGAGGATCGAACAGGATTGTCAGTTCAGTGGGCGGCAAGTCGGTAACTGGGATCACTAACTGACAATCTGCGCGATAACCAGCGGAGCTTGCACTGAACGGAATCGACATTTCGTGATCCCCACTATTCGGTCCAAAACTGAGGCGAACGTCGACCTTTACAGTTTCGTGATCACCGAAACGGCGATTCAACATTGTGGGGATCCCTACAACGCCGAAGCAGTCCAAGGTTGTCTTCCGAAAGCGATCCTCAAATTCAACTAACAGCTGGGTCAACCTATCCGGCGACCCTATGATGTCTTTAATGACTCCCCACAAGAAGTCTCCATGAGTCGATCCAAAGTATCGGGCTTGCACTAACCTATCTAGGGCTAGTGTGTTTCGCGAGAGAAAATAGACCAGACCACGAATGAACGCGACATCAGCGTCAAATTCTGAGTCAGTGGTAGTCCACTCCTGATCAATCGTATTAAAGGTGTCTTGACCCTCGACCACTATGTTATCAGGCAAAAGATCGACCAATTTGACTGAACGCCCATTAAGCTGTTCCGAGAGAAACAAGTAGTATTGCTTTGCTAATGACCCAAAAGCGATGCCGGGTTCCGAACCACTTTGCAAAGCCTTCAGCATTCGTTCGGACAAGGTCTCGCCAGGTCGATAGGCCTCGCTTTCACAAAGATGAGCGAACCCAAGATCGCTCTCAACATTTAACCCAGAACTGTCTCCCAAATTCAGCGGGGCTTTGCATCTGCGAACAAATCCCTCCCCGCGGGGTTTTACAGTCTGAGTCCAAAACTGTTGTCTACGGGCACCAATCGACGAGTGAAGGAAATCTGCAGCCAAAGGAGGCTCGTCATGTTGAGACGTTTCATAAAAGATTTGATAGCGATCAATGTCCGAAAGCGGAAGATCTTGGTGCCTCTCAAAGGTCTGCCAAACTCTCTCTTCAGGCGTCAGGCCAGCGGCCCGAGGGCGCCCGGACTCATCGATATATTTGGCAATGTGGCGCCAGGCTCCTTTTTGCTCTTGGAGAAAGGCCTCTCGAATTAGAAATTGAGGTGAAGCCAGTGAAGGGAACACCAGTACCTGCTCGTTCGCCACATGTCGAGGCGGGCTTTTTCTGATATCGCATTCCCAACCGAGGCTTTCCTCCTCCGAGTTTGAAGGATCAGCGATGACAACAAACCCGCCTCCCACGAGACATTCCGTTATCAACTTATTCAGTAGGGCTTTTTGGAGTTCGCCGTTTTTACCGAGGCCTCCAATCAGTATCACGTCAAACCGGGTGGTAACAGAATCATCGGCCGCCGCATCGCCTGGAAGGTCATTCGAGACCGAAAAATTGGCCAAACCCTCGCAAAGCAACTCTGCGGCATAGTTAACGTCAAGGTTTGAACTAGCCAGGTGAATTTCATGGCCCGCTTGGGCAAGATAACAGGGTACGACAGCATCTGACCATTGCGCTACCAGCACTCGCTGGCATTCCCTTAACCGAAAGAGGCCACATAGTCCGATGTGTTCCGGGGATAGGATTCTTTGGACTTTTTGAGAAGTGTTTCCGAAAGCTAGCACTGCCGAGTAGCTCGAATAACTGGGATATTGTCGCAGCACGTCCACCAGAGCTGGCCAAAATAAGGGAGGGTCGCCGGCAAGCCCTCGATTCGGCATCGAACCGCTAGTCACAACCCCCCTCCGCGATCGTCAAATCCAGATCTGCCACGCCAAAATCACCGAGCTCGCCAACGACCGGAAGATGAATCAAATCGTATCGTCTATCTACAGCTAAATTATCTCGAGAAGCATCATCCAGGGCGATTCCTAACGAGATGAAATACTGCCCAGGAACAACGGCACAAGTAAACTCAAAGACCACGGTAGTTGATTCACCGGCTACCCGATCTTGGGCCCCGATACCGCGCTCTCGTGTATTGGCGCCAAAGACCGTTCGACCATCTACTGTTTTCAAGGTAAACCCATAGATAAGATCGGCAAGCGCCTCGGCAAAAAACATGTGTACGCAAAGTCGTACTTTTTCTTGGCGATCGAAAACTACTTTCTTTTGGCCTGCCATATTGGTCAATTGGTAATCAAAGATCACGGCTCGCTGATCCCCCCAACGATACTCATTAGGGTTGTAGGTGGGCTGAGCTGTACAGCAATCGTTGGGAGCCACTTGACCCGTAACGGTCGCTAATTCGCGAGGGGTCACTAGTGGGCTTGAAATTCCGGTATCCGGCGGTGACCGATCCTTCGATTCTCCAGACTCTTTACCGTTGCCATCGACATCCGACAGACGTTTCCCAGCGGAATCTTCAAGCGACTGGATCGACGACTCTCCGGCAGCCCCAAAAAGATCCTCCAGATAGTCCTGAATAACGGTCTTCGGCACCCCAGCCGAAGCAATCCTCCCCGATCTAAGGTAGATTGCTCGGGAGCAATGAGCTTGAACCAGGTCAACCGCATGAGTGACGAAGAGGATGGTCTTGCCTGCCTTTTGCATCTCCTGAAAACGTCGAAAACACTTGCGTTGAAACCTGATGTCGCCAACCGCAAGAGCCTCATCGACGATCAGAATATCGGGGTCTGTATTTATTGCGGTAGCAAACGCCAAGCGGACATACATGCCACTTGAATAAGTGCTGACTGGGTGATTGATAAACTCCCCTATGTTGGCAAACTCAACGATCTCATCGAATCGTTCATCTATTTCGGCTCTAGAAACACCGAGCAAAGCAGCATTGAGATAGACGTTTTCTCGACCTGAAAACGCTGGGTTAAAGCCCGCGCCAAGTTCCAACAGAGCAGAGACCCGCCCTTTAACCAAAACATCACCACTAGTTGGGGTGAGTGTGCCGCAAATAATTTCAAGCAAGGTGGACTTTCCCGAGCCGTTCGGGCCGATGATACCAACGGTCTCCCCCCTTTCAACCGAAAAACTGAGGTCCGCCAGGGCCGCGAAGTCGGAGTGATACCTGCGCCGCCGTATCGAAAACATTTCCCGTACCCGATCAATCGGGCGGGCATAGATTCGATAATTCTTCACTAGCTCGCTTACCTTAATAGCGAACTCAGAGGACATCCGCAAATCCCCGACGAGTCTTTTGAAACCATGCCAGCGAACCCCAGGAAAAAATCATCGCAACACCAGTGTAAGCTGCTAATCCACCCCAGTTTGGCAAACGACCCCAGAGGGCGAGGTCGCGAAATTGCTCAATGATAAAAGTGATTGGATTAAGATAAAGAAAGATTTGGAATTGTTCCGGAAGCGCTGTTTTCGGGTAAAGAATGGGTGCCATGAAAAATAAAATTGTGCTGAGAATCCCAGCGACCTGAGCTATATCTTTTAAAAACACTGCGGTCGCAGCAACTAACCAAGTAATACCCAGGCACGCGATCCATAATGAGAAAAGCGGCAGAGGCAAAAATATGATTGTCCACGGTACCGTGCCATTAACAAATAAAAGGTAGGCCCCGAGCACGCACGTGCTCACCAGCCCTTGAAAAAAAGCGCTAATTACCGTGACCCAGGGTAGCGCCTCGAGTGGAAATACGACCTTTTTAACGTACTGGGGATTACTTACGATCAGGGAAGACGCCTGAGTAAGGCATTCTGCAAGAATTCCATGGACCAGCATCCCTGAAAACAGAATTGCGGCAAACTCCAGGTTACCCCCTCCCTGATCGACCCAGCGGATCTGAAGCACTGTTCCAAAGACAAAGGTATACACAGCTAACAGAAGCAACGGCGTGAACAGAGACCAAAGCAGTCCCAGCATTGTGCCCCGGTAGCGACCCAGGATTGCACGTCGAGAAAGCTGGGCTACCACAAATCGATGCTCAACCAGACTGGCGAATACGTAGGCGGGATCTGAGCGATGAACTTGCCTCCCCGACTGGCGCGTTATTTTTCTCATCTTAATAAGAGGCATAGTCATCTTCTTAAGATCACTACTCCTGTGTTAGCCCGTGCAGATATTCCCCATAACTGCTTTTTCCAAGCTCGCCAGCCAGTTTTGCCAGTTCTTCAATTCCAATATATCCCATACGGTAGGCAATTTCCTCGGGGCAGCAAATTTTCATACCTTGTCGGGCCTCGAGTGTTTCAATGAAAACCGACGCCTGGAGTAATGACTCGTGGGTTCCAGTATCAAGCCAGGCCGTGCCTCGACCTAACAATTCCACATTCAAGGATCCATCCTCGAGATATCGTCGATTAAGATCGGTAATCTCGAGTTCACCCCTTGCAGATGGTTTGAGGCTTCGTGCGTACTCCGGTGCGCGCTCGTCATAAAAGTAGAGTCCGGTAACGGCATAACGCGAACGAGGGTTTACGGGCTTCTCTTCCAGTGTTTCTGCTCGACCTTCGGAGTCAAAACTGACCACACCGTAACGTTCAGGGTCGCGTACCGGATACGCGAAGACCCTCGCACCGCGCGTAAGTGCAGAGGCTCGCTGAAGCGAATCAGAGAGTTGGTGTCCGTAAAATATATTGTCTCCAAGAACAAGAGCTGAGGGGTTGTTCCCAATAAACTCCGCGCCAAGAATAAAAGCCTGGGCAAGCCCGTCAGGAGACGGCTGTACCGCATAGGATAAGTTTAGCCCCCACCCAGAGCCATCTCCCAAAAGATCCTGAAACCGAGGCGTGTCGTGGGGTGTCGAAATCAGCATGATTTCCCGGATCCCAGCGAGCATAAGGACGCTTAAAGGGTAATAAATCATGGGCTTGTCATATACAGGCAAAAGCTGCTTGGATATCACTTTTGTTACCGGAGCAAGTCGTGTACCCGCACCGCCTGCCAGGATCAGTCCTCTCAATTTTTTACTCCTAGTCCGCGTCGTTCGCCGGCGGCGCGGAAGCCGCCAACAGCGCTTACCCAATCTGGGTTTGCGAGATACCATTTGACTGTTTGGCGAAGACCCGTTTCAAAGCTCTGTTGCGGGCACCAACCAAGTTCCGTACGAATCCGTGACGCATCAATGGCATATCGATAATCATGGCCGGGCCGGTCAGAGGTGAACTCGATCAGATCCGCATAGGGCTTGTTGGACTCCCTTGGGCAGATCTCGTCAAGGACCCGGCAAAGCTCCTCGACCACTGCGATATTGGTTCGCTCAGAATCGCCACCAACATTGTAGGTTCGCCCCGACTCGCCCTGACTCATAATGAGGACCAGCGCCCTTGCGTGGTCGTCCACAAATAACCAGTCTCGTATATTCTCGCCCCTGCCATAGACGGGTATCGCATCTTCGCTAAGCGCTCGTTGAATAATGACGGGAATCAGCTTCTCGGGGTATTGGTATGGGCCATAATTGTTCGAGCAATTGGACAGTACAAAATCGAGCCCGAATGTCTCACCCCACGCTCGAACGAGATGATCAGCGGCAGCCTTAGTCGCCGAATACGGGGAGTTGGGCTGATAAGGTGAATCCTCGGTGAAAAGGCCCTGCTGTTCTAGGCTGCCGTACACTTCGTCGGTCGAAATATGATGAAAACGGATCGAAGTTTTAACCCCCTCGCAGGTTTTTTGATTATAAGCACGAACCGCCTCGAGTAGATTGTAGGTTCCCGAAATGTTGGTGCTGACGAAAGCACCCGGGCCATCGATCGAACGATCCACATGCGATTCTGCAGCCAGATGCATAATCGCATTTGGCTCATATCGACTGATCAACTCATCCATCAAAGCGCTGTCACGGATATCCGCTTTCTCGAACACGTATCCTGGGTATTTCGACTCCTCAATCAATGACTCAAGATTGCCTGCATAAGTAAGAAGGTCAACATTCACGATTTTCCCATAACCATCTGCAACCAGGCGTCGAATCACAGCTGACCCGATAAACCCAGCCCCACCTGTGACCATGACACAGGTGTTTTTCGGCGAAAGATTTGGGGTTTGTAAGATCAAAAATTAACTCAACGATCGGGGCTTTAGTTAGCTTTCAAAGCCTGGTAGCGTTGGCGGGCGTAGCCCGCCACCCCGTCTTCCAAGCTCGTCCAGGGTGTCGAATAGCCGACCGATTTCAACTGATCAATAGAGGCCTCGGTAAAACTCTGGTATTTGCCAGCCAACGCTTCCGGCATTGGAAAATAACTTAGCACCTTCTGGCTTTGCGCATCAGACAGGCTAAGCGGCGCGTCTCCATCAACATCGCGGCACGCATTGATCGCCACCAAGGCAACGTCGTTGAAACTTCGGCTGACACCGGTGCCGACATTGAAGATTCCGCTAATGGAGGGACTATCAAGAAAAAACAGATTCACCCGAGCGACATCTTGGACATGAACAAAATCGCGGCGCTGCTCACCGGGACCATAGCCGCCACTTCCATCAAACAACCGAACAGCGCCGCCCTCGTGGTACTGCGCAACGATATGCCACGCCACCGACGCCATCCGACTTTTATGATCCTCTCGTGGACCGTAGACGTTAAAATACCTCAATCCAACCACTTGATTGCTGATGTTAGCTCTTTCGGCATTGACATAACGGTCAAACAAAAATTTAGAGTAGGCATAGGCGTTTAATGGCTTCTCGCCTTCCCCGGACTCACGAAAAGGCCCTTCTCGCCCATAAACCGATGCTGAGGAGGCGTAGATGAAAGAAACCCCCGCCCTCGCACAGGCTGAAAAGAGTTTTTTAGAATAGACATAGTTGGTCGACATCACATCCTGGCCATCCGTTGCCATCGTGTCCGAGCATGCCCCCTGGTGGAACACTCCCGTCACAGATTCAGGTATTCCACGTCTCTCGATGTCGATTAGAAATTCATCTTTATCCGCATAATCAGAAATTGTCAGATCTGTGAGATTAGCGATCTTGCTGGCATCCGTCAGATCGTCTACCAGAAGAATCTTCTCCCGTCCAGATTGATTGAGCGCCTCGATCAAATTGGAACCCACGAATCCGGCGCCACCAGTGACAACCAGCATTAGATTTGCCCGACCTCATAGTCTTGTAAATCTGACAAACTGACGACGCTAGTTCCAAAACGCCCAACCACCGCGCTGGCACCGCGGGTCGCTAATTCAAGGCCTAGGGTCCAGTCCAGTTTGAGTCCAATCGCCACCGCGATGACGGCCACAACCGTATCCCCAGCCCCACTGACGTCATAGACTTCTCGAGCCCGAGCTTCTTGCCTAACAACCTCTCCGTTAGCAAGAAAAAGTACCATTCCATCCGGGCCCAGGGTGACCAAGAGCCCTTCAAGCCCTGCACTTTCCACCAATTCGGCTGCGGCCTGGGCGAATTGTGGCGCATCGACCGGTACGCCCGTGATGCTTTCGAATTCCTGACGGTTCGGGGTAACCATGGTTGCACCAAAATAGCGCGTGAAATCCCCACCCTTGGGGTCAACCACCACCGGGACGCCGCGCTCTTTCGCCGCACCGATCATTTCCGCAACGTTGGCCAACCCGCCTTTGCCGTAGTCAGAGATAACCACTGCATCCGCGCCACTAAGGAGTTCTCTGAAGTCCGTTACACTTCTCGCGAGCAGATCTGAGTCTGGCCGATCCTCAAAATCGGCACGCAATAGCTGTTGATTCCTCGAGACTATGCGCAGCTTTTCCGTCGTCCGCGAGCTTGGGTCGATATGCAAGTGACGGTCCACGCCAGCCAACTCCAGAATCGAATTTACCCGGCGCCCAGCATCGTCGTCGCCTACAAAGGATAAAAGCTGTGATCCAGCACCCAACGATGCAATATTCGCCGCCACGTTGCCCGCGCCGCCCGCCCGCTCTTGAACCTGCTCGACCTTAACCACTGGCACAGGAGCCTCCGGAGAAATCCGATCCACGGTTCCTGTCCAGTAGCGGTCAAGCATCGTATCACCGACAACCAGCACACGAACACCGGCTATCCGATCGATTGGTAGAAGGCTTTCCATTTTGCTCAGCTTGAACTCGGAACGATTAGCGGTGCTCGTCCGACACTGTAATAATCAAGGCCATGCCGGCAAACTATGCTGGGATCGAATACGTTGCGGCCATCAAAGATTACCGGCTCACGCAGCAGTGTCCGGATCTGACCATAATCTGGGTTACGAAACTGTTTCCATTCTGTGACCACGATCAATCCGTCCGAGTTATCAAGTCCATCATAGAGTCCCGTGCTAAAGGTGACTTGTTTGTTGTCACGGAATATTTTCTTCGCTTCTGGTATTGCCACCGGATCGTAAGCTGACACCGCCGCTCCACGCCGGTTCAGACCTTCGATAACGTCTAAGCTGGCCGCTTCTCGCAGATCGTCAGTATTCGGCTTAAATGCCAAACCCCACATAGAAAACCTTTTTCCGCTCAGGTCGTCACCATAACGCGAAACGATCTTGTCAACCAGCGACAGTTTTTGCGACTTGTTGACTTCGTCTACGGCATTGAGGATTCGCGTTTGGTAACCGGCCAGCGCCGCCGTTTGTGCGAGCGCCTTCACGTCTTTGGGAAAGCAAGATCCGCCATAGCCGCACCCTGGATAAATAAAGTCGTAACCGATCCGCGGGTCAGATCCAATCCCGACTCGCACGGTCTCGATGTCGGCGCCGACCCGTTCCGCGATATTGGCTAATTCATTCATAAAAGAAATCTTAGTCGCAAGCATCGCATTCGCAGCGTACTTGGTCAATTCGGCTGACGCCACGTCCATGAATAGCAATCGATCATGACTGCGATTAAATGGAGCATAAAGCTCGCGCATCCGCGCGCGCGACCCTTCATTGGCTGTCCCGATGACGATGCGGTCGGGCTTTAAAAAATCCTCGATTGCCGCGCCTTCTTTTAGAAATTCCGGGTTTGAGACTACCGAGAAATCGACAACAATACTACGTTTGTCTAGCTCGGCCTGAATAGTCTCCTCCACTCGTGCAGCCGTACCTACAGGTACCGTCGACTTGTTCACTATCACCAACGGATCCGAAAGAAGCTCACCAATGCCCTTTGCTGCCCCAAGCACATATGCCAAATCAGCCGAGCCATTTTCCCCCGGTGGTGTACCTACCGCGATAAACAGAATGTCAGCAAATTTGACCGCGTCGCTGAGGCTTGCCGTAAAGCGCAAACGGCCAACTGTCGTGTTGCTTCGAACCAATTCCTCAAGGCCAGGTTCAAAAATGGGTATTGCACCATTTCGTAATTGCTTGACCTTGTCTTTGTCGACATCCATGCATAGCACTTGATTGCCGACGTCGGCCAGACAAGCGCCCGAAACCAGGCCTACATAACCACTTCCAATAATCGCAACGTTCATACGGGCAATGACTCTTGGGACCGGATTTTTTGGCAGCAAAAAAGAAGGGCGCCGGCCGGGCACCCTTCTTTAAAATCGAAGCTCGATTTTATCAGTTTTCGGAAGTTTTTCCATCCACCAGTATAGTGCCTGGGTTTCCGAGAACAATCTTTTGCCCTATCCCATGTACCGCCAGCAGGTCCTGGGCGGACATAAACGGTCCATTTTCCAAACGGTAGGCTACTATCGCCTCTGCCAAAACTGGACCGACCCCTGTGATATTTTCGGACAAGCTTTGTGCATCGGCAATATTGATGTCGACAGGTTCGGCTCGCAGCACTTGGGAAGTCAGCATTGCTCCAGTCAGAACCAACGTGGCTAATGTATTTATCGTCGATGAAACCATTTTTTACTCTCCTTGTAATTAGATGTTGATTAAACGCTGCCGCAATCCTTGCGGCTGTTAGGATTATTGATCTCATCAAAGTAGTTGACAATGGAATTAGTTCACAGAAGTCCTTGCTAATTTAGGATTGCACTAAACGGACGAGCCGACGTCGTATTCCAGCTCCTGCAGCCCGGGCACTGCCAATGCAGAGACCTACCCTGGAAGCCGCAGAAACGACACTCGTATCCGGTACGATCCGAAAGCGACTTGCCGGTTACGTGGCGCAGCAATCGATAATCTGCACTAATCTGACTATCAGCGGTATCAAGCTCTCGAAACTTCAAGAGACGATGAAGCGCTGGAAGTGATGCCGCCTCATTGACTAACTTTAGTAGCACCTTTTCGGCTTCTTGCTCTGAACCAGTGGCAGCCAGGTGGTCTACCAGGATGAGTTTTAATCGCTCATCCCCTGTAGCGGCGATTGCCCGATCAAGAAAACCTCGAAACAACGAAAGGCTCCCCAAAGCGCTGGAGCTCGATTTGACCAGGTGAACCACCTCACAGAGCACTTCTGGGTGGTCACCCACAAGGCCACTCCAGGAACTGACCGCATCAAGATGATTGCCAGAAAGAGCCTGCAAGCGTCCTTCGAGAATTCTTGCACGAGCGCAACTCGGGTCGAGCACCAGCGCTTCAGCGACCTCGGCCTGTGCAAGTGGGTAGTTGCCAGCGCTCACCTCCCTTTCCGCCAGTTCGCAGTGATATTGCGCAATCACTACTCGAAGATCTCCCCCGGTGAGTTTATCTAAGCGACCAGCGACCCCAATCGCACTTTTCCACTCTTTCTCGCTTTCGTATATCTGAACCAGAAGATGGAGTGAGGGTTCAAGTAATTCTTTTCTCCCCGCGGCCTCTAATAAGAGATTTTCAGATCGATCCAATAATCCCGCCTTGTAATAGTCGTTTGCAAGCTCAAATAACACCTGGCCCTTGTGTTCGGGGCTCAAACCAGCTCGGGCAATCAGCGCCTGGTGAAGCTGGGTTGCTCGTTCGATTTCACCCCGCCGCCTGAACAAGCCACCTAAAGCCAACTGGATCTCAAGATCCTCGTCTTGCTCCTCCAGAGCCTGCACCAACACGTCTAAGGCTTTGTCGTGCTGCTCTGTAAGAAGGAAATTAAGGCTCTTGAAATAGGCAGTGGTGGCAGGCAGCCCAGAGGTATCTTTTCCCCGAGCGACGTTGCGATAGCGGGCCGCGAGCCACCCTGACCCGGCCGCAACGGGTAGCAAGAGCACTAGCCAGATGGGGTCCATCGTAACTAGGAGCTCCCGGGTGGTGGCACTCCGATGTCTCGCGAAACCGTTTGCTCGACTCGATGTCGCCTCAATTCTCGGCGCAACGCCAATATGCGAAAAAGCCCCGTTAATAGCCCAAGCACAAACCCGATCACGAGCGCGGCCAACAACGCGATTACCAGTGGTCCTTCCCAGGCCAAATCAAAATAATAGCGAAGTGGCACCTTGATCGGATTTTTTACTGCGACTGTCACGCCGAAAATGCCTATCCCAAGTAGCACGACAAACAGGGTCACTTTTTTCAGCATAGTCGTTTAACCTTCGGGGCGGCCTTCCCAAATTAGAGCCGCCCGGGCTAGCCAAGCCGAGGGGCTCGAGCCTGATGCCGGATGCACACTGGGCGGATGCGAATCTACCCAGCCGGTAAGCTCAGTCGAGCTCGTCAAATTGGGCTTGGGCAGTGGCAGCGCTTCGATTGACCCGCTCACGAAGCAATCGGCCAGGCTTGAAGTGCGCTACAAACTTGCCTGGTACGTTCACCGCTTCGCCGGTTTTCGGGTTGCGCCCTGTCCTGGGCAGTCGAAATCTCAGGCCAATGCTGCCAAAGCCTCTGATCTCAATGCGATCGCCCGCCACCAGAGAGCGGCGCATATGCTCTAGTACAGCATTGACGGAGAATTCGACATCACGTGACGGCAAGTGCGGCTGCTCGCGGGCTAAACGCTCAATCAAATCCGACTTGGTCATCGTCTTCATGTCATTGCCCGGTCGCCTGGTCAATCCGTGAGTCGAAGCCCATCGGCTCAGGCGTCCTGTTTTTCAAATTCTTCCTTAAGTTTGTCACCAAGCGATGTTCGGCCAGACACCTGTCCACTGTACTCCTGAATCGCCTGATCCTCGATTTCTGCGTCCAGCGCCTTTACCGACAAGGTGATACGACGAGTCTTGCGATCAATGCTGGTAATCTTAGCCTCGATCTCAGCGTCGGTATTCAATATAGATCGAGCGTCTTCGACATAATCCCGTGACAGCTCGGTGGCCCGGAGGTACCCTTCAATACCGTCCCCCAGATCCACGATGGCGCCTTTCGCATCGACACTTCTAATCGTACCCTTAACAGGCGTGCCTTTTGGGTGGGCTCCAACAAAGGCATTAAAAGGATCCTCTTCTGCCTGCTTAACTCCTAATGAGATACGTTCACGCTCGGAGTCCACCGAGAGCACGATGGCAGTAATCTGATCGCCCTTTTTAAAATCACGCACCGCCTCTTCGCCTTCCCGGTCCCAGGATAGATCACTCAAATGAATCAGGCCATCGATTCCCCCATCTAGGCCGATAAATACACCAAAATCGGTAATTGATTTGATTTCGCCAGTGATTCGATCGTTGCGCTGATGCGTTACCGAAAACTCCTCCCAGGGGTTGCCGGAGCACTGTTTCATCCCGAGCGAAATTCGACGCCGCTCAGAATCGACTTCAAGTACCATTACCTCCACCTCATCACCCAGATGGCAAACCTTATTCGGATGGACGTTCTTGTTGGTCCAGTCCATTTCTGAGACATGAACCAGTCCTTCAACCCCTTCCTCAAGCTCAACAAAGGCGCCGTAGTCAGTGATATTGGTGACTTTTCCAAAAATTCGTGTCTTTTCTGGGTAGCGCCTTGCGATATCGGCCCAAGGATCCTCGCCAAGCTGTTTCATCCCGAGCGATACCCGGCTACGTTCACGGTCAAACTTGAGCACCCGAACCTGGAGTTCATCGCCCACGCTCAGCATCTCTGAGGGGTGCTTGACGCGTTTCCAGGCGATGTCGGTAATATGTAGCAATCCATCCAGCCCGCCCAGATTGACGAATGCCCCGTAGTCGGTCAGGTTCTTGACTACCCCGGTCACCACCTGACCCTCTTCTAAAGTCTCCAAAAGGGCGTTGCGCTCTTCTTGCATTTCTTGCTCAACGACCGCGCGCCTTGAGACCACAACGTTGTTCCTGGCCTGATCAAGTTTGATCACCTTGAATTCGAGCTCACGGTTCTCCAGATAGGTGGAATCAGTAACTGGGCGTACATCAGCCAAAGAGCCAGGGAGAAACGCACGCACTTCGTCTAGCGATACCGTAAAGCCGCCTTTTACTTTTCCGGTGAGGAAACCCTTCACGACTACTTCGTTCTCAAAAGAGTTCCTTAAAGTTTCCCAGGATTTTTCCCGGCGTGCCCGTTCGCGCGATAGTCGCGTGTTTCCGAACCCATCTTCCAGAGCCTCTATCGCGACCTCGACATAATCCCCGATCGTGACTGAAACGGCGCCATCCGCATCACGGAATTCAGTGGCAGGTATTTCGGCCTCTGATTTAAGGCCGGCATTTACGACGACATAGTCGGCGTTGATATCAACAACCTCTGCAGAGATGACTGCACCGATCTGCATGACCGAGTTTTTGAGGCTTTCTTCTAGGAGTTCCGCGAAATTTTCAGACATTTTTAAATAGGGTGCCGCGATGACTTCTCGCTGACAACTTGTTTGAGGTGAATTTTGGCCAGTCTACTACTGGCCCCATTAGTTCTGAGTCGCGATGCCAGGGGTAATGCTCTTAACTGGTTGAATTCCGCAGGCAAGAGTGAACGAAAACCATTACCTGTTCCACAACCTCATCGATACTTTTGTGGGATGTATCAACTCTAAAAGCGTCTTCGGCCGGCATCAATGGAGACTCCGCGCGGGTGGCATCCTTGCGATCCCGCTCAGCGATCTCTTTCTCAAGGCGCGCGAGATTAACATCGAAACCCTTTTCCTTCAACTGTTTATAGCGCCTTTCTGCCCTGACTTTCGGCGAAGCGTCGAGAAATATCTTAGCATCGGCGTCCGAAAAGACTACGGTGCCCATGTCCCTCCCATCCGCAACGAGGCCAGGCACCTTTCGGGCCGCCCTTTGTCTCGCCAGCAATATCGATCTGACAGCAGGGATGGCCGCGTAGATCGACGCCGCACGCCCTCCCTCTTCGCCACGCACCGCATCAGTTACATCCTCCCCAGCCAGTATTATTCGAACTTCACCAGCAGTTCTCTGAAATGTGATTTGCGAATCCACATCGATATCAACGACCTCTTGAAAGTCATCAGGGTTTACCCCTTTTATTCGAGCCGCATAAGCAAACGCGCGGTACAAGGCTCCGCTATCGAGAACGTGCCAGCCAAGCTGTCCTGCAACCTGGGCCGCCACAGTGCCTTTCCCGGTTCCGCTCGGGCCGTCGATCGCCACCACTGGAACCTTTAAGTCAGAATCTTGAATCACAGCTTCTCGACCAGGTTCATCCCAAGGGAACAGCCAGTTTCAACAAAACCTGGGAAGGAAGTTGCAATATTCCGACAATCATCAACGACTACCGACCCACCGCTACAACATCCCGCAACCGCGAACGCCATCGCGATTCGGTGGTCGCCTCGACTATCAATCGTTCCAGAGCGAAATTCCCCTCCGATGATGTCCATCCCATCCTCGTACTCAATGGCGTTGATTCCAAGATTTCCCAATCCTTGGACCACGACGCTGATTCGGTCAGACTCCTTGAAACGCAATTCAGTAGCCCCCCGAATACGGGTAGTACCGTCAGCGCCGGCCGCGGCTATTGCAAGCACCGGAAACTCATCGATAGCGTTGGCCACCAGACCTCGAGGCACGTCGATCCCTTTGAGGCGCTGAGATCGCACCCTAAGATCGCATAGTGGCTCACCTGACTCCTGACGTTGATCACAAATTTCAATATTCGCACCCATTAAATTCAAGATTTCCAACACCGCCGCGCGCGTCGGGTTGATGCCAATTCCGCAAAGGGTAACCTCACTACCCGGGCACAGAGTAGCAGCCACCAGAAAGAACGCAGCCGAAGAAATATCGCCAGGCACGGTAATCTTTTGCCCGCGTAAGATGAGGCCACTGTCAACTCGAATGGGATTGCCTTGCTCCCAACTCCGCCCGGTAAACCCGGCGATCATTCGTTCGGTGTGATCTCGGGTGGGCGTCGATTCACGAATTTGAGTGCGCCCCTTAGCGTACAGGCCGGCTAGCAAAATACTCGATTTCACTTGGGCGCTTGCCATCGGCAGTTGATAACTGATCCCCTGTAGGCGAGAAACCGGATTGATGGTCAACGGTGGCTTCCCACCGGTTGCACCTAAGTCGGCACCCATCCGGCTAAGTGGGGTAATAATCCGCTCCATAGGCCTTTGACGCAACGAAATATCTCCTGTGAGGGTCGCCGGGAAGGCCTGGCCGGCAAGCAATCCAGCAAGCAACCGCATGGCTGTGCCTGAGTTACCCATATCAAGCGGGCTGGCGGGCTTAGTTAAACCGTTAAGCCCTACCCCTTGAATCTCCAAAGATCCGTCGCACGGGCCGGACATCTCTACCCCCATTGCCCGAAAAGCAGCAACTGTAGCGAGCACATCCTCCCCTTCAAGTAGGCGCTGTATTTTAGACTCGCCAACGGCAATGGCCCCTAACATCACCGCGCGATGGCTGACTGACTTATCTCCCGGCACCCGGATCGACCCTTCCAATCGGCTACTTTCGCTCGCGATTATCGAACTCATTCCGAGTCACGTTTTGCGGGCGGTCGCAACTCCTGTATCGCGCCTCTAAGTTCTCGGGCGTTGGCAAACCAGGACTCCAGTCGAGGGCCGTCAGCCGACTCGATCAGACGGTCCAGTTCACCAAGGGTGTCCCGGTATTTTGCAATTAACTCGCGCACGACCGGACCATTGTGCAACAGAACATCGCGCCACATCACAGGATCACTAGAGGCAATCCGACTGATATCATAAAACCCTCCGGCCGCTAGCGTCATGCAGTCATCGCGGGCTGCCTGCGTGTCCAACAGCGACATCAGGGCATAGGCCACAACATGCGGCAAATGGCTAATCATGCCCAGGACCTGATCATGCAAAGACTCACTCATGAGCCGAGTTCGCGCTCCGGCGGCAGCCCACATTTCGGTCACCAAATCAACTGCATCTTCATCAGTCTCAGCCAGGGGAGACAGAATGACCCAATGATTCTGAAACAGGTCCGCTTTAGCAGCACTGGCGCCGCTTTTTTCACTCCCAGCCACCGGGTGGCCGGGCACAAAGCGTGAAAACTTGCTCTCCAAGGAGGATCTAGCCGCCCGATTGACACTCATTTTGACGCTACTGGCGTCGGTCAGTACGGCCGTTGGCCGCAACGCTCGCTCCATAAGAGGCATCAAGCCAATCACCGCGCTAACTGGTGCAGCCAGCATCACGATATCACCGGCGGATGCGGCCTCCTCGGGGTCGTGGGTCCAATGATCCAGTAAGCCAAGATCTAAAGCGTGATCCAAATTTGCAGCACTTCGGCCACATCCTATTATGGTATCGACCCTACCGGAGCTTTTTAGCGCGCTGGCCAGCGAGCCTCCAATCAGGCCTACGCCGATAATTGCGACTGTTCCCAGCGACTGGCGAGGCCTTTTCATTGGGTCAGGCCTTTCCCACCTGACGCAATGCCATTGCAAGTGTTTCAAGCAGGCGATGGTTTTCTTGTGGCAGGCCAATGGTAACCCGCAGATGTTCGGGTAATCCGTAGTTAGCGACAGGCCTCACGATAACTCCCTGACCTAACATCGACTTATAAATCTGAGTGGCTTTAGACCCAACCTTGACGCAAATGAAGTTTCCACTGGACCGAATCCAATTTAGCCCCAGGGCCTCAAAGCCGCGACAGAGTTGGCTCATGCCTTTGATGTTCTCCTTGCGGCTCAGCCGAACAAATTGCTCGTCCGACAAGGCTGCTTCAGCCGCCGCAAGCGCAAGCGAGTTAACATTAAATGGTTGTCGGACCCGGTTCAGAGTTTCAGTAATAGCCTCCGAGGCGATCGCGTATCCGACCCGGAGCCCGGCTAATCCGTAAACCTTCGAAAAGGTGCGAGTAACAACAAGGCCCGGGAAACGCTCCAGTAACTCAACGCCATTAGGGTAGTCGCGGTCGTCAACATACTCGAAATAGGCTTCATCCAAAACCGTGATGCCTTTTTCAGGGATCCGTTCCAGAAACCTGAGCAATTCCTCGTATCCGACATAAGTACCGGTCGGGTTGTTGGGATTTGCTATAAAAATGAGTTTAGTGCCCTCATCAACGGCCTGCGCCATAGCCTCAAGGTCATGGCCATAATCACACGCAGGCACAGTTGAAATAGTCGCATTGACGCTTTTTGCTGCAAGCGTGTAAACCGCGAAGGCGTGGTCGGAAACCACCACTCCTTCGCCTGGCTCAACAAAGCAACGCACCAAAAGCTCAAGAACGTCGTTAGATCCGTTGCCGAGGGTGATCTGCCCGGAGGAAACCCCCAATTTGCGACTTAGGGCGTTTTTCAGGCGATGTCCGGACCCATCTGGGTAACGTTCGAGCCCACTGAGAACCCTGGTCACCGCAGCCGCCACAGCTGTTGAAGCGCCCCATGGGTTCTCGTTAGACGCCAATTTAATAATCGAACTGAGTCCCAGCTCGCGCTCAAGCTCCTCAACCGACTTACCCGGCTGGTAAGGCTGCAAATGCCGCACCCCTGCCGCAGTAATCGACTCCACATCCAAGGTTTTCTTGCTCACAAGCCGCGTGGATAAGACCCAAGCACTTTAAAAAAAGCGGACTCCTTTTTGATCGCCTCGACAGCGGCTTCCACTTTGGAATCCTCTATGTGGCCCTCAATATCAACAAAGAAGACATACTCCCATAACCCCGCCCGCATCGGCCGCGACTCAATTCTAGTCATGCTTATGCCGGCGTCGGCAAGCGGTGCAAGTTGTTGATACAAGGAGCCGGGCTGGTTTGTATTTGACATGACCAGACTGGTTTTATCCCGCCCACTCGGGCCAACCGCTTCGGTAGAAAGAACCAGAAAACGGGTCGTATTCCCGGGATTATCTTCAATATTACGCACCTTGATCTCAAGGTCGTAAATTGGCGCGGTTGTCGCCGACGCGACCGCATATATGGTTTTGTCAGCCCCTGCAGAACGTGCCGCGTCGGCATTACTGGCCTTGGCAACCAGAGGAACCCCGGGGAAGTGGGCCGCTAACCACTGACGACACTGGGCGAGCGCCTGCTGATGGGCAGCGATCTGGGTGGGAGGGCCTGCACCTGGTTGCGCTAGCAAGCAGTGTGCGATCTTAAGCTCTACCTCATTGCTGATTACTAATGGAGTATCCAGCAATAAATCGAGAGTGGAATTGACGCCGCCCTCCGTTGAATTCTCCACGGGTACCACCCCGTACAGCGCCTCTCCCGCCTCGGCCAGGCGGAACACGTCCTCTATGCTGATTGCCTCTACCAGTGAAATCTGATGGCCAAATAGTCTGTAGGCCGCCTGCTCACTGAACGTACCACTTGGCCCAAGAGCTGCGATGGTAATCTGGGTTTCAGCGCAACGGGCGAGTGAGATTATTTCTCGAAAAATGAAGCTCGTAGCCTCGGCCGAAAGAGGACCTGGGTTTTCTTGAACCAGCCGCTCAATAATCTGGGCCTCACGTTCCGGGCGGTAAACTGACTCCTGCCGAATTGCTTTGTCAGTACCCACTTTGGCCGCAAGGCTGACCCGCTCGTTGATTAATCGCAATAGCTCATGATCAATCTTATCGATGCGGGCGCGAAGGGTTTCAAGGGTTGACTTGGCAGACATGGTTAACAAAATCTAGCTTGGCGACTGACGTTAATAGATATCTCGCTTACCTAGCGTGCTTTTAGCCGCCGGCGGCTGGACTGCCGTCGCAGCATAAAGCAGCTAATCCCCATTTACCGAAAAGTGGTTAGGCGCGGCCCGGAATCGGCGAATAGTATCATGGGTTTTCGCCGAGCTTTTCGACAATCCAACGTTCTTTTCTCACTCTGAAACCGAAAGCATCAGGCCTCGTCCGGCCCCAATTCATCAACAGCCTCCTCAACCACCTTGCCAAGGCTGGTCAGCTGTTCTTCTTTCCCCAACCGCATCAATCTGACCCCCTGGGTGTTTCGCCCGACCACGGTAATCTCCTTTGCTCGGGTTCGAACGAGTCGTCCGCCGCCAGTAATCAGGATAAGGTCATCATCATCCAACACCAACTGTGCTCCAACGACAAGCCCGTTCCGCTCACCCACTTTAATCGCGATGACGCCCTGACCTCCCCGGTTCTTACGCGGGAAGTCCGATAACTCGGTGCGCTTGCCGTAGCCGTTTTCAGTGGCGATCAATACTTTCGCTTCATCAGTTGCACTATTAATAATAAGCATTGAGATGACCGCCTGGTCGGATTTCAATTTGATACCCCGTACCCCACGGGCGGTTCGCCCCATAGACCTGACATGGCCTTCGGAAAACCGAATCACCTTACCCGCGGAGGTGAAAAGTAAAATGTCAGATTCACCATCCGTCAGCCCCACCTCCACCAACTCATCGTTTTCGTTAAGATCGACCGCGATCAGGCCGGCAGAGCGCGGCCTCGAGAAATTCTCAAGAAGGCATTTTTTCGAAATGCCTTGCCGAGTGACCATGAAAACATATTGCCCTTGGTCTTTATGGTTCAAGGGCAGCACAGCCGTAACCCGCTCCCCATCCTGCAAAGGAAGCAGATTCACTAGCGGTCGCCCACGGGCTTGGCGTCCAGCTTGGGGCAACTGGTAAACCTTTAACCAATACACCTTGCCACGATCGGAAAAACACATAACGGTGTCGTGGGTGTTGGCCACGAACATGGTCTTTACAAAATCGGCCTCCTTGGTTCGTGTTGCAACCCGTCCTTTTCCGCCGCGCCGTTGTGCCTGATAATCGGCAACCGGTTGCGACTTAGCGTACCCCTCGTGGGATAGGGTAACGACCATGTCCTCCGGGGTGATCAGGTCTTCGTTATTGAGATCTTCGTGCCGCTCAATGATCTCAGTGCGCCGTGCGTCACCATATCGATCACGGATGTCGACCAACTCCTTCCTCACCACCTGCATCAATCGGTCGGGATCTTCCAGAATCTCGAGCAGACTTCGAATTCGTTCGAGAATTTCCGAATATTCGGTACGAATTTTCTCCTGCTCCAGACCGGTCAAACGGTGCAAGCGAAGGTCGAGAATCGCCTGAGCCTGAACTTCGGATAGTCGATACCCATCTTCGACCATACCGTACCCCGATGCGACATCGTCGGCGGCGATCGGTTCAACCTGGGAGGCGAGAAGCATCTGGGAGATAACTCCAGGGTTCCACGACTGGGCCAACAACCCAGATCTGGCATCGCCCGGATTGGCGGCTTTTTTGATTAGCTCTATCACTGGATCAAGGTTCGCCAACGCAACTGCAAGCCCTTCCAGGAGATGGGCCCGGGCCCTGGCTTTTCTCAGATCAAACAAAGTCCTGCGGGTAACCACTTCGCGTCGGTGAAGGACGAAGTCGTCAAGCAACTCCCGTAGGTTAAATAACCGGGGCTGATTATTTCGCAATGCCACTAGGTTAATACCAAACACCGTCTGCATCTGGGTGTGCTGATATAGGTTATTCAGGACTACCTCGGGGTTCTCTCCCTTTTTCAGTTCAATCACCATGCGCATGCCAGATTTATCGGACTCGTCCCGTAATCCAGAAATCCCCTCCAAGCGTTTATCGCGAACCAGTTGGGCAATCTTCTCGAGCAGTCTGGCCTTGTTGACTTGATAGGGCAGTTCGACGGCTACAAGCGCCGTCCGATCATTACGTTCGATGGTCTCAATATCGACCCGGGCTCGAACGTGGATCCGCCCTCGGCCAGTTTCATAGGCCTCGCGAATTCCACGACTACCGTTAATGATGCCGGAGGTTGGAAAATCCGGTCCCGGCAGCAACTGAATCAGTTTATCAAAACTAACCTCTGGCTGATCAATTAGGGCAAGACACGCGCTAATGGTTTCAGACAGGTTATGGGGTGGGATGTTGGTTGCCATACCAACAGCAATTCCAGTCGAGCCGTTAACGAGAAGGTTTGGGAACCGCGCGGGTAGTACCGCGGGCTGATGTTCGGTTTCGTCATAGTTTGGAACAAAATCGACTGTTTCACGATCAAGATCGTCGAGCAACTCGTGAGCAATTCGGGCGAGGCGAATTTCGGTGTAGCGCATGGCGGCGGGGGAATCGCCGTCCACTGAACCAAAGTTCCCCTGCCCATCCACGAGCGGATAACGCAGCGAGAAAGATTGGGCTAATCGTACAATCGCGTCGTAAACTGCGGTATCGCCGTGCGGATGGTACTTACCGATGACATCTCCGACCACCCTTGCAGACTTCTTATAGGGCTTGTTCCATTCGTTACCCAGCACCGACATCGCGTACAACACTCGACGATGAACAGGCTTGAGCCCATCGCGTACATCCGGCAACGCTCGCCCTACGATAACGCTCATTGCGTAGTCCAGATAGGACCGACGCATCTCCTGCTCGAGATTCGCGGGTAGGGTTTCTTTAGCTATTTCTTCCATAAGGGGCTTGTCGCCCGCTCAATGCGGGACAAAAAAACAGATGATTGAAGGGCTCGCTTGGCCGCCGCACCAGAGCCAAAATGGCAGCGCACTCTACCGCGAATGAAGGGCGAATTTTATCACAAAACGAAGCTTTCTAACGACCGATTTTGGCGCCTAACTTACCTCAACGGAGCATGGGTCTATTCCAGAAATAGTGTCCTAAATGATCTTAAAGTCGGCCAAAGGTTCCAAATGCCCGAGTGAGCCAATCCACCAGATTGCCAATCCATGGCACGACTAATACCAAAGAAAGTACGTTTACTGTCAACACCCACCGGGCAGCAGTGGAAACATGATCTAGCTCGGGTGCGGATAAAACCTGGTCGTCTTGGTCGGGCAAGTCAAAATACATCAACTTCACCACCCGAAGGTAATAAAAAGCGCCCACAACCGCCATTACGACGGCGACAATAACGGTCCAGAGAAAACCGTTCTCCAAAGCGGCCTGTAAAACCAGAAGTTTGGCAAAAAACCCAGCCGTTGGAGGTACCCCCGCGAGGGAGAACATCACGATCAGCATTAAAAAGGCCAGGCCCGGTCGGCGGTGATTCAATCCCTTAAGATCACTCAGCGCATCGGATTCAAATTGAGGTTTGGATAAGAGCAGGATGATTCCAAAAGCGCCCAGGGTAATCACGGTGTAGATCACAACATAACTCAGCGATGCCGAATACCCGTGCGCCGTACCACCCAGGAATCCCAACAGCAAAAATCCCATATGTGAAATCGTCGAATACCCAAGCATCCGCTTGATACTGGTCTGGGCAATGGCGACTATATTGCCCACTGAGATTGACAGCACTGCAGCGATCGCCAGCATATCCTGCCAAGCCGAGACCCAATCACCAAGGCCATAGGCCAACAACCGAAGCATAATTGCAAAGGCGGCCAGTTTTGGAACCGACGACAAAAACAAGGTGGTACTTGTCGCCGAGCCATCGTATACGTCTGGCACCCACATATGAAACGGCACAACCCCTAACTTGAATAAAAGGCCTGCCACAATCAAGACAACAGCAGTCAGCAATGGAAGATTCGTTGGGGCGAAGGACCCAGATGATGACGCCAGCTCTGCTAGTGAGAGCGAACCCGTCAGCCCGTATAAAAGTGACATCCCGTACAACAAAATTCCCGAGGCCAAAGCGCCGAGAACAAAATATTTCATAGCGGCTTCGGCTGCGCGAACCGAATCTCTTTGCATTCCAATCATCGAGTAAAGGCAAAGCGCCAGAAGTTCCAGCCCGACATAGAGCGTGAGCAGATGATTGGCGCCGATCATCGTCATCATGCCAACGACCGCAAACAGGATGAGTACCAGATATTCAGCTCGCCATAACCCACGTACACGAGCATATTCTCGCGAGTAAATCAGCACTCCCGCAGTTCCAATTCCGGTGCCAGCCTTAAGCACAGCACCGACGCCATCGCTTATGACGAGCTCGTTCAAGGCCGTCATGGAGCCGTTATCCAATCCCATCAAGGACGCCATTGCCGCGCCAAGCAAGGCAAACAGAGCCAACGGGTAGCCCACGCCAGGGCGCCGGTCCGCTGGCAGGAATAGGTCTATCAACAGGACCAGACACGCCACGACTGACAATAGTATTTCTGGCGCAATTACCCAAAGATTAAGGCTGGCAAGAGTCATCACAGCTTCGACACCGACGCGTGGGCCAGCAAATTGTCAACGCTGGCATGCATCACTTCGAGTAAAGGCGCCGGCCACAGCCCCAATGCCATCACCGCAATGGCCACCAGGGCGAGAATCAGGAACTCTCGCGAGTCAACGTCATTCATGCCCTCGACCGCGCTATTGGTTAGAGGTCCAAAAACAACGCGTTTTACCATCCAAAGGGTGTAAGCAGCGCCGAACACTAAGGTCAGAGCCGCAGCAGCGGCATACCAGCCATTGACTGAAAAAGTGCCAAGAATCACCAAAAACTCCCCAACAAACCCCGAGGTCCCTGGTAATCCCGCGTTGGCCATAGCGAAAAACACCAAAAAGAACGCGAACACTGGCATTACCTTTGCCACGCCACCATAAGTGGCAATCTCTCGCGAGTGCAGACGGTCATAAAGTACGCCAACACAAAGGAACAAAGCCCCGGAGACGAAACCGTGTGAAATCATCTGCACCACAGCACCCTCCATTGCCATGGTCTCAAAAACAAAAAAGCCCAGGGTCACAAATCCCATGTGTGAGATCGAAGAATAGGCAATTAATTTTTTCATGTCACGTTGCACCAAGGCCACCAGAGCGATATAGACGACGGCAACCAAGGATAGCCCTATCACTAATGGCGCAAACCGGTGCGCCGCATCCGGCGTGATTGGAATGCATAGTCGCAAGAACCCATAGGCTCCCATTTTCAAGGTAATCGCGGCAAGGATCACTGAGCCCCCCGTTGGTGCTTCAACATGAGCATCGGGCAGCCAGGTATGAACCGGCACCATGGGGACTTTCACCGCAAATGCGGCAAAAAAAGCAAAAAATATCAGAGCCTGGGCCGTGGCCCCCAAGGGGAGTTGGTGAAACTCAAGAATATCAAAGGACCCCTGCGCAACCATGTACAGATATATCAAGGCGACCAGCATCAACAGCGACCCCAGCAAGGTATAAAGAAAGAACTTGATCGCGGCATACACTCTATTCGGCCCACCCCAGATCCCGATTATGAGAAACATCGGGATCAACATCGCCTCCCAGAACAGGTAGAACAAGACCGCATCCAGCGCGCAGAACACCCCAATCATCAACCCTTCCATGATAAGAAAGGCAGCGAAGTACTGTGCAACCCGCTGACTAATTACCTGCCAGCCAGAGATGATGACAATTACGGTAAGGAAGGTAGTCAGGAGCACCAGCGGCATGGCGATGCCATCGATCCCCAGAGAGTAGTACACGTTGAAACGTTCAATCCACGGCGTTTTTTCAACGAACTGCATGGCAGCAGTTTGGGTATCAAAACGAGTCCACAACGGCAGGCTCAAAGCGAAGATCGCGACCGAGAATCCTAATGCCATCCGACGCGCCGTGGCCGCATTGCGGTCATCCCCGGTCGCAAGCACAAAGATTCCGCCTAAAACCGGGAACCAGATAAGAAGCGAAAGAAGATGTTGGTCGAACCAGTTCAAGAATCCATTTTCCTAACGAAAGAGAAACCATGAAATAAATAAAACCAGACCAATGATCATTGCGAACGCATAGTGGTACACCAGGCCGCTTTGAATCTGACGTAACCGGGTCGCAAGCCGACCCACCATCGACGCGGTGCCGTTAACCAGGACGCCATCAATCAAACGCCGATCACCCCACTCCCAAAAAGCGCGCCCAACAGCGACACTTCCGTCAGCAAAAACCCTCTGATACAGTGAGTCAAATCCGTACTTGCGATCGAGGATCCAGTAGAGGGTTTTAAACCGCTTGGCGAACTGCCCGGGCCACTGTGGCCGCGCAATATAAAATACCCAAGCCCCCCCGATTCCCGCCAAGGAAAGCCAAAACGGTAATGCGAATGGTGCATGAGCTAACATGGCAAAAGCACCCGTCGGCATATCCCCTGGTTCGTGGCCTGCCGAGGCAACTGCTGCGCCAAAAAGCTCGCCAGTGAGCGCGGGCGCCACAAAGGCCCCGCCGGCGATGACCGATGGTATCGCTAACAGCACCAAGGGTACTGTCACAACCCGCGGCGGTTCATGCACATGCGATCTGACTTCTTGACCCATACGCGGCTCGCCGTGAAACGTCAAAAAGACCAGCCTAAAAGAATAAAACGCCGTAATGATCACGCCCAAAAGCACCGCGAAGTAGGCGAATCCAGCGCCCGGGATCGAGGCGTTATGTACCGCATCGATAATGGCATCCTTTGAGAAGAAGCCAGAAAACGGGGGTATACCGGCCAGCGCAAGACTTCCAACCACGCAGGTCAGATAAGTGACCGGCAGAGCTTTACGCAACCCGCCCATTTTTCGCATATCCTGCTCATGATGCATGGCGATAATCACTGAGCCCGCCGCAAGAAAAAGCAAGGCCTTGAAGAACGCATGCGTTGCCAGATGGAAGATGGCTACTGAGTATGCGGATGCCCCTAAGGCCACGGTCATATAGCCCAGTTGGGAAAGGGTGGAGTACGCTACAACCCGCTTGATGTCGTTTTGAACCAACGCGACCAGTGCCATCAGTAACGCTGTCAGCGCGCCAATCACCAGAACGACCGACAAAGCAGTAACAGAGTGTTCAAAAAGTGGTGACATGCGTGCGACAAGAAAAATGCCTGCGGTAACCATAGTCGCTGCGTGAATCAGGGCCGATATCGGAGTCGGCCCTTCCATCGAGTCCGGCAACCAGACATGAAGCGGTACCTGAGCCGATTTACCCATCGCCCCAACAAACAATAAAAGGCAGATCAAGGTCATCCAGTGCCACTCATATCCAAGAGGACCCACAATCACGTCGTTGACTTTTCCCGGTGCCGCAGAGAAGACTGTTGCGTAGTCCAGGGTGCCAAACAGGGCGAGAACAGCGCCGATTCCAAGAACAAGCCCAAAGTCTCCAACCCTATTGACTAGAAATGCCTTGAGATTCGCTCGAATAGCAGACTCCCTTTCGTACCAGAACCCAATCAGCAGATAAGACACGAGCCCTACCCCTTCCCAGCCGAAGAACAACTGCAGGAAATTGTTAGACATCACCAGGATGAGCATGGCGAATGTAAACAGGGCGATGTAACTGAAGAATCGGGTATATCCTGGATCATCAGCCATGTAGCCGATGGTGTAGATGTGGACCATAAGGGATACAAATGTCACGACAACCATCATCACTACCGACAACTGATCCAGCAAAAATCCAATCTCAAAATGGATCGGGCCAATGTTCGCCCAGGTATAGATAGTGCCGTTATATATATTCCCTGAAAAAACATCGATCGCTACCACGAGTGACAACACAAACGACAAACCGACGCCTGCTATCGCGACACGGTGGGCGGCAAATCGACCGATCTTGGCGCCGAAAAACCCTGCAATCAGAGCGGCCAACAGGCACGAAAGCGGAATAGCGAGATATAAGAGCTCTTTTGTCATGGCGGAAGATCAGCCCTGCAGGCTATCCAGATCCTGAACGTTGATCGAGCGTCGCGTGCGAAACAGCACGATCAAGATCGCCAGCCCAACCGCTGCCTCCGCCGCGGCAACAGTCAAAATGAAGAAAACAAAGACCTGCCCGGACAGATCTCCCAGATAATACGAGAAAGCTACAAAGTTCATATTGGCTGCCAGCAACAGAAGCTCAATCGCCATCAGAATGATGACCAGATTCTTACGATTAATAAAAATGCCTACTACGCTGATCGCGAACAATAACGCCCCAACTACTAAATAATGAGAAAGCGGGATCATGGCTTGTCCTGCTGGCTGGTCGGCATTTGCACGACACGAAGGCGATCCTGCTTTCGAACCCGGACCTGTTTTTGCGGAGATTGGGTACGAGTCTGGGGGCGACGACGCAACGTGAGCGAAATTGCGGCGATGATCGCGACCAGAAGAATTAATGCGGCTAGCTCGAATGCAAAAACATAATCGGTGTAGATGACTTCGCCCAGCGCCCGGGTGTTACTGTAGTCGGCTGCCTGCCCGACTGGCCGTGGCGCATGATCCAAGCCGAATTCACCGGAAAGCATCACCAACGTTAACTCCCCGGCCATTACCACAGCAACGATGAGTCCCAAAGGCAGGTAACGGGCAAACCCAGCACGCATTTGGGCAATATTGACATCAAGCATCATGATCACGAAGAGGAAGAGCACCATGACGGCTCCGACATAAACCAACACCAGAGTAATCGCCAAAAACTCCGCTTCAAGCGTTAACCAAAGGCACGCGGCGCTGAAGAATGCCAACACTAAAAAAAGCGCAGCGCGCACTGGATTTCGCACAGTAATGACCATAAGACTGGCGCCGACCAGTACTGTGGCAAAGATGTAAAAAATGAGTTGCAGGAAAGTCATCGTTTTAGCGGTACTCAGCATCCGCTTCGCGGGCCCGCGCGATTGCGCCCTCATGGGTATCACCTATACGCAACAGATCTAACTTACTGATAGTGCCAGATGCGCCGGTCTCGAAGTGATATTCATGTAGGTCGGTAAGTACAATCGAATCAACCGGACATGCTTCTTCACAAAACCCGCAGTAAATGCATTTGAATAGGTCGATATCATATCGGGTAGTCCGGCGGGTGCCGTCATCTCGCTCTTCCGACTCAATGGTGATCGCCAGCGCCGGACACACGGCCTCACAAAGCTTGCAAGCAATACAGCGTTCTTCACCGTTGGGGTAACGGCGTAACGCATGCAGACCACGAAATCGAGGAGATTTCGGAGTCTTTTCGTCCGGGTACTGGATCGTAAATTTCTTGCGAAAGAAATAACCGCCAGTTACCCCTAAACCTCTGACCAGCTCGAGTAGAAACCAGGTATTAAAAATACGTTTGAACATAGCCGAGCGTCAGCCGAACCAGTGGCCAAACGGGGTGAAGAATTTTGCAACTCCAATGACGGTAATCCAGACAAGCGTAACGGGAATGAAGACTTTCCAGCCCAGCCGCATAATCTGGTCATAACGGTAGCGCGGGAACGTGGCACGAAACCAAAGAAACAAAAAGGCTACCACCGCTAACTTGCCAAAAAACCAGAACAATCCCGGAACCCAGACGAATGGCGGGATCTGTGCTGGCGCGTGCCAGCCACCAAGAAACATGAGTACGGTCAACGCCGAAATGAGAAGCATATTGGCGTACTCGGCCAGAAAAAATACGGCGAAGCCCATTCCGGAGTATTCGACGTGAAAACCCGCTACGATCTCTGATTCTCCCTCCGCGACATCAAACGGCGAACGATTGGTTTCCGCGACCCCACTGATGAGATAGACCAGGAAAAGCGGAAACAAAGGAATGAAAAACCACTGATGTATTCCGCCCGATTGCGCGAGTACGATCTCCCTGAGATTAAGGCTTCCGGCTGCCATCAACACGCCCACCAAGGCAAAACCCATGGCGATTTCGTAAGACACGATTTGTGCGGCGGAGCGCATAGCCCCAAGAAACGCGTACTTTGAATTAGACGCCCACCCGGCCACTACCACGCCATAGACTCCCATGGAGGTTAACGCCAATACATACAACAAACTGGCATTGATGTCGGCGAGTACCAAGGTATCGGTAAAAGGGACGACTGCCCAGGCACCCAGGGCCGGAGCAAGAGCCAATATCGGGGCAATAATAAAAAGATAACGATCCGCATTAGTCGGTACGATCATCTCCTTGAACATCAGCTTGACCGCATCCGCTATTGGCTGAAGTAACCCACGCGGACCAACCCGGTTGGGGCCGATGCGCACATGCATATAACCAATGACTTTGCGCTCAGCCAGCGTGTAATAAGCGACCGCGACCATCAAAGGACCAATGATGGCGAATATCTTTACGCCAAGTTGTACGATAAGCGGCAATTCCGCCCAGAACGCAAGGAGCCAGGTCATGCCGTTTAGCCTATAGCCTCAACGGATAATCGATCGGATACAGCGAGCTCAGATGCCTCGGGGTGTGCACCAGCGAGATAGATCGAGCCTGGCGGGATACCGCTATCCGACAATACGCCGATACTTACGGATCCGACCTCGTTGAAAACCCGCACTTTGCCACCGTCGCTCAAACCGCGGGACACCATTTCCTGGGGGTGCAGGCGGCAAAAACTGGCGCGCCAGCCATCCTGGGTGCGCCCTAAAGCCGTCGCACGACGAACAACCGGGTCGCCACGATAAATGGGAACATCTCCCACACGGAACAGGCTTCCTGCCACGATGCTCGCGCGCCAAGCGCTTGAACTGCTCCATGCTTGGGGCTTGGTCCGGGCACAGACCTGAGTGGGTTTTGGGAGCTCCATTGATACGTCAGATATATCGACGTAGTCAAAACCTTCCAAATCAAGAAAATTGCCAAGTACCCGTAATATCTTCCATCCCGGTCGTGAATTTCCCTGCGATTTGATTGCTGCTCGGGAGAACTGCATCTTCCCATTGCAATTCAAAAAGGTGCCGGAAGATTCGGTATAAGGAGCAATGGGTAGCGCGATTCGGGCCTGATCCGGTACACCTGAGCGGAATGCGTTGAAAGAGATTACGCTTCGTGCCCGTACAAGGAGTTTATTGAGACTCGCGGGGTCCGCATGATCCAGGGCCGGCTCCAAACCAAAAAGCACCACCGTGTCCAGATCGAGCTCGGTCATTGACTGAGCGTTGGCTCCCTCCACGGCCGCCTTTACCCCTCCGGGTAAACGATGAGGTACTGCGCCAGACCACCACGCAGCAGCGCTATTATTTGGGTGAATCCAGCCTACCTGAGAGCCGGTGATTTCGGCCAACACACTGGCTGCGGCCCGCAGTCCAGCTGCCTCCGGGTGGTTTACAGCGCTTTGACCGAGAATAATCAAACCATTACCCTTTGCGCCGTCCAGGATCCGGGCAAGGGATAAAAAACGATTCGGGTCACTAACTAGATCGGCCCGTGATTGCAGTTGTGCGGGCAACGCATCCGCACCCCCTTCAAGTGCTACAACCAAAGTGCATAAAGCGCCGAGTAAGTCCGGCGGGCTCACCAACTCTCGCGCTGCGACCGGGAAATTAGGATCGCCCGCAAAACACCCCAGCATGCCAACCTGGCCGCCTGCTAGCGCCATCCGACGCACTCTTAAGCTCGCCAGGGGTAATTCTTTACGTAGATCACACCCTATCAGCACTACACCACCAAGCTGATCGAACTCTGGGAGCGGTGTCTCAATGCCCGGGTAAGCCGACATGGACGCATCGTCCGAGAAGTCTTTTTGGAATAACCGGTGATCGATATGGCAGGAGCCCAGGCCGCGGATAAGCTTTTGTAGCAGAAAAAACTCTTCAGCACTGCTCATCGGGTGAATCAGCGCTCCGACGCCCAGGCCTGGCGCAGTTTCGGCCGCTTTCAGAATCCCAACTGCTTCCTTAAGCGCCTGCTCCCAGGAAACCTCTTTCATACCGTCGCTGGTTCGAACCAAAGGTTGGGTGAATCGATCGTCACAATCGGCCCCAGCATAGGCAAATCGATCGCGATCGGACAACCAGCATTCATTGATGGACTCGTTAGTGCGAGGCACTACCCGTTTCACGTTACCTTGCGCGGTCTGTATCGTCAGATTTGATCCGAGACAATCGTGCGGGCTCACTGCGTTGTGACTTAGAAGTTCCCACGATCGTGCAGTGAAGCGATATGGCTTCGAAGTTAGAGCACCTACCGGGCACAGGTCAATCATATTCCCCGACACCTCGCTATCAACGGTACCATCCAGGTAGGTTTCGATAACCATGCTCTCGCCGCGACCAGTCGCGCCCAACTCCATAGCGCCGGCAATTTCTTGGCCGAACCGAACACAGCGGGTGCAGTGGATGCAACGGGCCATGGAAGTGGCAATAAGTGGGCCCAGATCGAGCGCCGGCATGGCTCGCTTACTTTCCAGATAACGGGAATGATCCTGACCGTATCCCATTGCCTGGTCCTGCAGTGGACATTCACCCCCCTGATCGCAAACCGGGCAGTCCAGCGGATGATTGATCAACAGAAATTCCATAGTGCCCTGCTGCGCCTCGGTTGCTAATGCAGAGCGAGTCTTAACGACCATGCCTTCGGCAACCGGTGTTGCACAGGCCGGCAATGGCTTGGGCGCTTTTTCGACCTCCACCAGGCACATACGGCAGTTGGCCGCGATAGATAATTTCTCGTGATAACAAAATCGTGGAATGTAAATCCCAACGGCATCGGCCGCCTGAATGATCATAGCGCCAGGGTGGGCCTCAACTTCGCGCCCATCAATACTCAAATTGATCATCACTGCTGCATCCATCAGGCCGCCACTCGGGATGGGATCATCGCCTCGAACTCGTGTCGAAAGTGTTTGAGAAAACTTTGTACCGGCCAGGCGGCTGCATCACCCAGCGCGCAGATCGTGCGCCCCTCGATTCGATCCGCAACCGATTTCAGACGGTCCAGATCTCCTGGGGTACCGTGGCCAGAGCGGATTCGTTTGAGCATTCGGTACAACCAGCCGGTGCCTTCGCGACACGGCGTGCACTGGCCACACGATTCAACGAAATAAAAATAAGAGATACGCTCCAGTACTTGCACCATGCAGGTCGACTCGTCCATTACGATAACTGAGCCCGCCCCCAGTGCGGATCCAGCCTTCGCCAGACCATCATAATCCATGGTGCAGGTCATGATCTGCTCCGCTGGGAGCACCGGAACCGACGACCCGCCTGGGATGACTGCTTTCAGGCTTCGTCCGTCCAGAACTCCGCCTGCCAGTTCAAGCAGTTCGGCAAACGGTATCCCCATGGGCACTTCATAGTTACCGGGTCGATTGACGTGCCCTGAAACCGAGAAGATCTTACTGCCGCCGCTGTTTTTTACACCCAAATCAGAGAACCACTGCGCGCCTTTACGCAGAATTGGCGGGATTGACGCCAGGGTCTCGGTATTATTGATCGTTGTCGGGCGACCAAAAGCTCCGACCTGAGCCGGAAATGGTGGTTTAAAACGGGGCAACCCCTTTTTTCCTTCCAAAGATTCAAGCAAAGCCGTCTCTTCACCGCAGATATAAGCGCCTGCGCCGCGCTGGCTATACAGTTGGAAATCGACTCCAGAACCTCGGATATTAATCCCGAGCAGACCCGCACTACGGGCTTCGGCCAGTGCCGCCTCGAAACGAGCCCACGGCTCATAGTATTCGCCCCGGATATAGTTATATCCAACCGTCGCCCCTATCGCATAACCCGCAATTGCCATGCCCTCGATCAGTTGATGCGGGTTGAGTCGCAAAATGTCCCGATCCTTGAATGTCCCAGGCTCGCTTTCGTCAGAGTTGCAAACAATGTATTTCTGGCCCTGAGCGTCACGCGGCATAAAACTGAGCTTAAGACCTGTTGGAAATCCAGCGCCGCCGCGCCCACGCAAACCTGACGCCTTGATTACCTCTATCAGATCCCCAGGTGGCGTATGGCCATCCAATATACCCTCCCACACCTGGTAGCCGCCCTGTTCCCGATAGGACGCAAGGCTCCACGGCTCCTTGGCTTCCAATGGCGGAAGGCAGACAAACACCTGGCTCGAACCGCTCATTGGTACGACTCCAGAATATTATCCAACTGATCTGGTTGGAGATCCTCGTGATAATCATCATCTATTATCATCATCGGCGCCCCACTACATGCACCCAGACACTCCGCCTCAAGTAGGGTAAAACGTCCATCGGAGCTGGTTTCACCAAAATCAACCGCCAGGTCTTCACGCAAGCGATTCACGATGTCGGTAGAGCCGCGCAATAGGCAAGAAACATTGGTGCAAACCCGAATTGGATGTCGGCCAACGGGCGAGGTATAAAACATGTCGTAAAAGGTGGCGACCTCAAATACCTCTATGGGCTCGAGATTCAATATTCTGGCGACAGCTCCAACAATATCTTTGCTGATCCAGCCATGTTCAGCCTGCGCGTAGCGCAAAGCTGATTTCACTGCCGCCCTTCGGACAGGGTATTTATCCGCCTCAGATTCTATCTTCAGGATTACCGAATCGGATAACTGGAAGTCGCCGCTTTTATTCAACGGTCTATCTCTCCAAAAACAATATCCTGGGTGCCGATAATCGCGACCACATCGGCCAGCATGTGGCCACGCGCCATCTCGTCAAGCGATGCCAGGTGAGGAAACCCTGGTGCCCGAATTTTCAGGCGGTAAGGCTTATTAGCACCATCGGAAACAATATAGATGCCGAATTCGCCTTTAGGCGCCTCTACGGCCTGATATACCTGGCCAGGAGGAGTGCTGTAGCCTTCAGTGAATAATTTAAAGTGATGAATCAGGGATTCCATGTCCTGTTTCATCCCGGTTCGCTGAGGCGGCGCCAACTTGTGATCTGCGATCATCACCGGGCCGTGATTGTTTTTTAGCCAGTCTACGCATTGGCTGATCACTTGATTGGATTGACGCATCTCCTCGATACGCACCAGGTACCGGTCATAACAATCCCCAGTGCTGCCAACGGGTATATCAAACTGCAGTTCGGGATAAACCTCATAGGGCTGTTTGCGTCGAAGATCCCACTCAACGCCGGAACCGCGCAGCATCGGGCCAGTAAATCCCAGTTGCAGCGCCCGATCAGGCGTAACAATCCCTATATCAACGGTACGTTGTTTCCAAATTCGGTTATCAGTCAATAATGTTTCGTATTCGTCTACGCACTTGGGGAAGCGCTCGACGAAAGATTCGATAAAATCAAGTACCGAACCTTCCCTGTTACTATTCTTTTGCCGGGTTTCTTTCTCACCGTGCACCGAAGATGCAGAGTACTTCGGCATCTCGTCCGGCAGATCACGATAGACGCCACCTGGCCGGAAATAGGCAGCGTGCAGCCGAGCGCCGGAAGTGGCTTCGTAGACGTCGCACAGGTCTTCGCGCTCGCGGAACGCATAAAGAAAAACCGCCATCGCTCCGATATCCAGCCCGTGCGCTGCAATCCACAACAGGTGGTTGCGGATCCGGGTAATCTCCGCAAACATGACCCGGATGTACTGAGCCCGCAAAGGGGGCGTAACACCCAGCAGTTTCTCAATAGCCAGCACGTAGGCGTGCTCATTACACATCATGGACACATAGTCCAGCCGATCCATGTATCCGATACTGTGGTTATAGGGCTTACTCTCGGCGAGTTTCTCAGTGGCACGATGCAGTAGACCAATGTGAGGGTCGATTCGTTCTACTACCTCCCCGTCCATTTCCATCACCAAACGCAGAACACCATGCGCAGCTGGATGCTGCGGGCCAAAGTTCATGGTGTAATTACGAATCTCGGTCAAGAGTCGTGATCCTGCCGAATGATCCGCGGCACCGTAACTCGGGGCTCGATCGATACCGGCTCGTAAACCACTCGGCCCTTTTTTTCATCGAAACGCATTTCAACGTGCCCGCTCAATGGAAAATCTTTACGGAAAGGGTGACCGATAAATCCGTAGTCAGTCAGTAAGCGGCGCAGATCCGGGTGCCCGTCGAACAAAATTCCGAAAAGATCAAAAGCTTCCCTTTCGTACCAGTTGGCGCAAGCAAAAACGTCAATTGCACTCGGTACAACCGGGCGATCTTCGGCAACGTAGGTGATCACACGGATTCGATCGTTTCGGCTGACCGATAACAGGTGGTAAATCACAGCGAAACGTTCCGGGTGCTCTGTCAGGCCAGGTGGATAATCGCTGTAATCAACTCCACACAAATCAATCAACTGCTCGAATCGAGCCTGCGGATCATCGCGAAGCGTTTCAAGCAATGAAATAAGCTGCTCGGTTTGCACGATGAGTGTGGTCTCGTCGTACGCCGTTTGCGTCGAAGCCCCAAAGGTCTGCGCAAGCTGTTCTACCATTGATGCCGGAGCACTTTCTTCCATTATTTGTCGATCGTTTCAGCGGGCGATCGTGTCGTCACGCTTGATCTTCTTTTGTAGCTGGATGATGCCGTAGATCAAAGCCTCCGGGGTTGGTGGGCATCCGGGCACATAAATATCAACCGGCACAATGCGGTCACAACCTCGTACGACCGAGTAGGAGTAGTGATAGTACCCGCCACCATTCGCACATGAGCCCATTGAAATTACCCACCGAGGTTCAGGCATTTGGTCGTAGACCCGCCGTAGCGCAGGGGCCATCTTGTTGGTCAGCGTACCAGCAACAATCATTACATCGGACTGACGAGGACTCCCGCGAAAAATGATCCCAAAACGATCCAGATCATAACGTGAGGCGCCAGCATGCATCATCTCAACGGCGCAACAGGCAAGCCCGAAGGTCATCGGCCACATGGAACCCGTTCTTGCCCAGTTAATGAGATCATCCAGGCGGGCCGTCGCCCAACCCTGTGACATAACCCCTTCAAGTGGCATAAGGTCTTACTCCCATTCCAGCGCCCCTTTCATCCACTCGTAAACAAAACCCACAACGAGAATCAGTAGAAACACCATCATTGCCATGAAACCAAAAACACCGATTTCGTCCAGCACGATCGCCCATGGAAACAGAAAAGCAATCTCAAGGTCAAAGATAATAAACAGAATCGCGACAAGGTAATAGCGAACATCGAACTTCATTCGCGTATCTTCGAAAGCCTCAAAGCCGCATTCGTACGACGACAGTTTATCTGGGTAGGGGTTGCGAGGGCTAAGCACCCGCCCGGCTGCGAGCGCGACAGCGCCAATGCCGATTCCCGTTAGCAGGAACAGTAGGACAGGCAGGTAGTTGGCAAGCATCCGACCGTTACAGGGTAGCGGAAAAACCGCCGGGGGAGAAAGCGAGGATTCTAATCTGCCGGTCGTTAAGCGTCAACAAAAAGGGGCTGAGGATGAGGCCTTGATCGGCGCTTCAAGCTATCCAATGCATGACAGCCTCTACCCTTGCTGGGTGCGAAATCAATTCCCCCCCCAGTGAGCCTAGATCGAATGCCAGCCAGGGGTCGGCGCCGAGAATCTGCAGTTGGATTTGGTCATTTTCCCTGGTGATCTGAAGATCGTTGGAATCACTCTCACTTACAGAAAAAGCCTGCAGTAGATCAATCTCGGATTCTGTCTCTTCGCTGTAGATGGTGAGCACCTCAAGCACAAGCTGGTTAGGCAAAAACCGGGGCGAATGATTTGAAGGGTCAAAACGCAGGCGCGCAATCCGTTCGCCAGCCTGGCGAAGTGCAACTTGGACTCGCTGGCGTCCCTCAAGTCGACAGGGCTTCGACTTGCAACGCTCCTCTGAAAACTCTTCTCCAATGCCAGCCCAGTAAATTGCGACATGGGTTAGATTGATTGCAGAAAATTCCGCCCCGATATATGGAGAACGCGCCTCTTCGCCGCCTTCCCTCGGCAACTGGTCATTGTCCTTAACCGCCTCCAGCACTTGCTTGGCCAGCACAGCGGGGTTGTCTAGTCCATTTAATGCCGGGAAAAAGCTCAAATCGGCGCCGGCGTACGCGAGAAACCGATCAAGTGCATCTTCGAGCCAGCTTGCGCAATCGGATAGCTGGCTGAAACTCAAATCATCGGGCCATGGAAAACTCTCCGAAAGTAACCACCCATCACAATCAACCAGCAATGATCCGGCGTCATGTGTTAATCCCTGGTCTCTCACCTGCCGATAATGGGCCCCGATTAGCTGTGTCAGGCCTTCTTGGTCCGGGGTTGCGGCGGCATAGCGCAACCAGAATCGTAGCAATGGCTCTCCCGAAGGAAGGCTACGCAAAGGTTCCTGGCGGCTTTCGCCCGCAAACGCGCGTGGCATTTGTTCGCCTACCTCAAGGCACAACCCTTGGGATTGCCCCACCCATGGTTGGTCAAAAACAACCCACTGGTGTGCGAGAACCTCTTCAACAACGTCGCTTGCCGCGCCGATGACAATCCCAAATGAGTCGGTGAAGTATTCATCCAAACGTGCATCATGAAAAGCTGCTTGTTGTAAGCGAACTGGAGCCGTTCCGTTGGCACCACCGGATCGGCTCACCGGGCCGAAGCGATCTGCAACCGCCAGAGCGCCAGGGGCCCTAGATGCATCCTCGCTGATCAGCGCCTGGGGTAATTTGTAGTCCGGAAGCGGATAAAAGAACCGATGCTTAAGAGCCATCGACTCCAGCATATTCACCCATTGCTTCGAATCAAAGGTTCGTATCCCCGCATCTCCACCCAAGAACGTAGGATATCCCGCGACCCCAGCCCACGGACGCCCAAGATGATCTTCGGAAAATCCACAAAGATATTTGGCCCCTATCCGATTCTCGATAGCAACCAGGATTACCCCGCCAGGGGTTAAAGAAGCAACCGCCTGCGAGAGCATCTTCTTGACAGCAGTCTCGGCGCTGGAGTCATCCCCCCAGAAGCGTGCCGCATATTCAAGTACGCCAACAAACAACACCAGATCATAGGTGGCTGCAGGTAAGGTCAGATCGTTTATGTTTGCACGGACTAAAGATACGTCGTCTAAGCCCTGACAGCGTAAGGCCGCCAACCGCGCCCGTTCAGTACTTCCTTCGACCGCGTCAACTCGAAAGCCTTGGTCGCCAAGATAGCGGGTGATTGCGCCGCAGCCCGCGCCAACCTCCAGCACGGTTTTGCGATTCTTTAGCGCCAAACCACGAAGAATATTCGCCCGAACCGGAGAAAGGTGATATTCCAGCGCCCAGTCATTGTGATTTCGTGCCAGACCCGCTGCGTCCCAGCGGCGGTCGGGGGCATCACTCAGTATCCGTCTTAACTCGCGCTCCTGGCTCTCACCGTCGCTGTAGTCAAGGCCGGTATCGGTATTCGCATCAACCCATATCCCATCTGAAAAGATGAGGGAGTTATCGGTCGAAAGTAAGGGCGGCGAAGCCGCGTCACTCGACTCAATCAAAGCGTGGCCTCCGATTACCGGCCGTATCGTTAATGATTTGGCCGCGTGTTTGCGGGCCAGATATGGTGCCGAACGCCGGACTCGAACCGGCACGGCTTGCGCCACCGCCCCCTCAAGACGGCGTGTCTACCAGTTCCACCAGTTCGGCATATTAAAAACCACATTAAAATCCAGTTAAGCCATCAATTCCCGGACTCGGGGATCTTTGGAATGTCAGTACTTACTGCGTCCGGGTCGTTAACACCAGCCCCAGTCGACCCAGCAGACTCATTTTGTTCAGCCATGACACTGCGGGACGCAGTGCTCTGCTTCGTATAAATATACGCCAAGCTAAGACTTGTGATGAAAAAGACAGCCGCAAGGCCTCCGGTAACTTGACTGAGGAAGGTCGCTGAGCCCCGACTACCAAACACTGATTGCGACGAGCCACCTCCACCGAAAGCGGCCCCCATGTCGGCGCCCTTTCCCTGTTGCAGTAGCACCAGAACGACAATTGCTACGGCCGAGATTAGGTTTATCACGGTGAAAATACTGGTTGCAAAGTTCATGAGTTAGCCGCTCTGATAATTCCTAAAAAATCTTCAGCCTTAAGCGAAGCACCGCCGATAAGACCACCATCGATATCCGGTTGCGAAAACAACCCAGCAGCGTTTTCCGGTTTGACGCTACCACCATAAAGAATTCGGGTAGATTCAGCGGCAGTCGAATTGGCCCCCGCCAGTTGTTCGCGAACCAAAGCATGCACGTCCTGAGCCTGCGCGTCGGTAGCCGTACGGCCGGTGCCGATAGCCCACACCGGCTCGTAGGCGATTATCGCCCGGGGAAATATCTCCGACCCCGCTTCACTAAGTACCGCCACGAGCTGGCGGGTGACGACCTCTTCGGTCGCACCTTGTTCGCGCTCTTCGAGCGTTTCTCCGAGACAAATAATAGGAGTCAACCCTTTGGTAAAAGCGACCCGTGTTTTATGGGCCACCAATTCATCGGTCTCCCCGTACAGAGATCGTCGCTCAGAATGGCCCACAATCACATATTCACATCCGGCATCCATTAACATCTCGGCCGCAATCTCCCCGGTGAACGCTCCGGGCTCATGGCTATCCAGATTCTGGCCGCCCACAGCAATGGAGGTGCCCTCGGCAGCCTGGGAACACTGTCGAACGAGCACAAATGGCGGGCAAATAACAACATCGACATCGCCGATCCCTGCGAGGCCAGCGCGCACATCTGCCATTAACCCAGCTGCCATCGCGCGGGATCCATTCATTTTCCAATTGCCAGCAACGAGTGGCGTACGCATCTATAGCCTCCAACGAGGGTTAGCGCGCCGGACCGTGTGTTCGGAGCCGGCTGAAGGGGGGGCGATGTTACCGGCCGAAGGGCGGCAACGCAACTTTGACCGCTTCACCCGTAACCCTTGATTCCAGCGAGATCAAGCCCAAAAACATGTTTTTAGGGCCTGCTTCCAGAGCCCGCCTTCTCCACGGTGGAAGCTATTTTGGTTGCCATACGCCCTACCGCATCCTCGCAGTTACCTTCAACCATTACTCGAACCACCGGCTCTGTGCCAGATGGGCGAAGTACGACCCGGCCTTCATCAGCGAGTTCGAGCTCGCACTCTCTAACCACACGCTCGACCTGCTTATTCTGGAGCACATCAGGCGCTGAGTCCTTGCTAATGCGGACATTAATCATTCGCTGCGGAAAAATAGTTAAACCTGAAACCAACTCGGAAAGTTTTCGCTGTGTGCTGATCATGACTTCAAGCACCGCCAAAGCCGCCACCAAGCCATCTCCGGTCGTTGAGCGCTCTAGGCAAAGGATGTGCCCCGAGGGTTCGCCTCCCAATGTCCATTCCCGGGCGAGCAACTCTTCGAGCACGTAGCGATCTCCCACGTTGGCCCTGAAGAAAGGGATGCCGCTTTGCACACAAGCAATCTCTACTCCAAGATTCGTCATTTGCGTACCCACCACCCCGCTGCTGGATTCGCGGGTCTGGCGCTCCTGGCTTAGTAAATAAAGGATTCCATCACCATCCACCAGGTTGCCGTTGGCGTCAACGAGGATCACCCGGTCGGCATCTCCATCAAAGGCAATGCCGATATCAGCGCCGGTACGGCAAACGAGCTTGCTCACCGTGCCTGGTACGGTAGAGCCGCTATCACGGTTTATGTTGAACCCGTCCGGTTCAACGCCGGTAGTCACTACCTCTGCGCCGAGTTCGCGAAGGACGAGCGGTGCGACCTGGTAAGCAGCGCCGTTGGCGCAGTCGAGGGCAATTTTAAGACCCTCCAGACGAAGGCCTGGTGGTATGGTATTACGGCAGTGTTCAGCGTAACGAGGCACAGCATCAATCAGTCGCTCGGCTTTTCCGAGCGCCTCAGACGCCACAGTCTCCAACTCCTCATTCATCAAAGACTCGATTGCCGCTTCTGTAGCGTCATCCAGCTTACGACCTTCAGCCGAAAAAAACTTAATGCCGTTATCATGGTAAGGGTTGTGCGAAGCGCTGATGACAATACCGCCGCATGCGCCGGTCTGGCGCGTGAGATAGGCAATACCCGGGGTGGGTAAAGGGCCGGTGAGCGCTATATCCACACCGGCAGCGGAAAGGCCAGCTTCAAGAGCTGACTCAAGAAGGTAGCCGGATATACGAGTGTCCTTGCCGATAAGGACCCTGCCACGCGCATGCCTGGCTCCCAAAACGCGCCCGGCCGCCCAGCCCAAATGAAGAATTTCACTTGGAGTGACGGGACTTTTACCGACCTCACCCCGAACTCCGTCGGTACCAAAATACTTGGTCATGCCTGAGCGCTCCACTTCAATGAACCGGAGAAAACAATTTTAGGTCGTGACGAATATCAAGGAATCTTTTGGTGAGCCCCACATCGTGAACCCGAACGATCGCAGCGCCACGCTCGACCGCGAGCAAAGCAAGCAAGGCGCTGACCTCTTTGACATCCTCGGGTTCGCAAGAGCGTGCCAACGCACGAACAAAAGACTTGCGAGAAATGCCCACGACCAAAGGCGCGCCACATTCGGCGAGTTGCCCGAGCCCGCCTAGCAGTGTGCAGTTATGTTCGCGGGTTTTACCAAAACCAAACCCAGGATCCACCAGCAAGCGGGATCGATCCAACCCCGCTGCGTGGCAGGCCTCGATACGCTGGGTAAGAAAGTTTCTAATCTCCATCACCACGTCTTTGTATGACGGTTGATCCTGCATGGTACGCGGGGTTCCTTGCATATGCATCAAGATTACATTCGCTTGTAGGCTGGCCGCCATCTCGAGCGCCCCAGGTTGCCGCAGGGCGAATACGTCGTTAATCAAGCAGGCGCCAGCCTGGACCGCCTCTTGCATGACCTGGGGCTTGCTGGTGTCGATTGAAACCAAAACCCCGTCTGCGGCTAATGCTTCGACAACCGGAAGTACGCGATCTAACTCCTGGTCTACGCTAACGGGGACTGCCCCGGGTCGAGTGGACTCCCCCCCGATGTCAATCACGCCGGCACCTTGCTTGACCAGTTTGCGCGCATGAATGAGCGCATCGCCAGAGCCAAAGTAGCGGCCGCCGTCAGAAAAGGAATCCGGTGTCACGTTCACGATCCCCATAATAAGGGGATCTTTCCCAGGCGTTGAGCCCAGGGTACTGGCCAAACTGGCCACCGCAGCGACTATCCGACGATCATGCCGAGTCGCCCGCCGGAGAATCCATATTCGGCTTAATATCCGGCCGTGCGGGTTTTTCTCCCCCGGTGTCGGTCGGTCGACCACCCTCGTCCCCGGAACTTGGTGGTCGCGGAGTTTCGCCTCGCATGATTTGATCAATCTGGTCGGACTCCAGAGTTTCCCAGTCCATCAACGCATTCGCCATCGTCTCGATAATTTCTCTACGTGATTCGATGATCTCGCGGGCGCGATCATACTGGCCTTGAATGATACAGCTGACTTCCTGGTCGACCTGCTCTGCAATTGCATTGCTGATATTACGATGCGTGCTGACATCACGGCCGAGAAAGACTTCTGAGTCATTATCCCCATAGACCCGAGGCCCGAGTTCATCACTCATGCCCCAACGTTGAACCATTTTCTGAGCCAGGTTGGTGGCCTGCTCGAAATCGTTTGACGCGCCCGTGGTCATCTGCTTCATAAATACTTCTTCCGCGATTCGCCCACCCATCAGCACGGCGATCCTCGCCAGCAAATACTCCCGGTTGTGGCTGTACCGATCTTCCTCCGGTAGTTGCATCGTGACCCCTAACGCCCGGCCACGCGGAATAATAGTGACTTTGTGTACCGGATCGGTATTTTCCGAAAGGGTCTTGGCAACCACGGTATGCCCGGATTCGTGGTACGCCGTATTCAAACGCTCCTCCTCGGGCATAACCAATGAACGTCGTTCAACCCCCATGATGACCTTATCTTTGGCAAGTTCAAACTGCTCCATCGATACTTTCTTGCGACCTGCCCGCGCCGCGAACAGCGCGGCTTCGTTAATCAAATTGGCGAGGTCCGCGCCCGAAAAACCGGGGCACCCACGGGCGATAACAGATGTTTCGACATCGTCATCGATGGGTACCTTGCGCATATGCACTTTCAGGATCGCCTCGCGCCCGCGGATATCTGGTAGCGGCACATGCACTTGCCGGTCAAACCGGCCTGGTCGCAACAAGGCCGGATCCAGCACGTCAGGCCGGTTGGTTGCCGCAATAACAATAACCCCGTCATTCGCCTCAAAGCCGTCCATCTCAACCAGTAGCTGGTTAAGAGTTTGCTCCCGTTCATCATGCCCACCGCCCAATCCCGCACCGCGCTGGCGGCCTACAGCGTCAATTTCGTCAATGAAGATGATGCAAGGCGCATTCTTTTTCGCCTGCTCAAACATATCCCGAACCCGTGAAGCGCCGACACCAACAAACATCTCGACAAAATCAGATCCAGAAATAGTGAAAAACGGAACCTTAGCTTCCCCTGCAATAGCCCTCGCAAGCAGGGTCTTACCGGTACCCGGACTCCCGGTCATCAACACTCCGCGTGGAATGCGTCCACCGAGTTTCTGGAATCGGGAGGGATCTTCCAAAAATTCAACCAGTTCGCCAACTTCTTCCTTGGCTTCGTCTACACCTGCCACATCTTCGAAGGTCACTTTATTTTTGTCTTCGGTAAGCATGCGCGCTTTACTCTTGCCGAAGCTCATCGCACCCCGGCCACCGCCACCTTGCATCTGACGCATAAAGAATATCCAGACACCGATCAACAGCAACAGCGGAAACCAACTGATAAATATCTGCATTAACAAGGAAGGTTCTTCTTCCTTTTGCGCCTTGATGCCAATATCTGCTTTCAGTAGATCGTTGACCATGCCGGGATCGCCAGGTGAATAGGTGACAAAACGTTCGCCATTTCGGGCGGTCACGTAAATCGCCGAGCCGTCGATCGTGACCTCCTCGATCGCGCCGCGCTCAACCTGATTGAGGAAAACCGAATAATCGATTTCCTGCCCGGACCGGTCCTGTTGCGGCGCAAAATTGTTGAAAACGGCCATCAGCACCATGGCAATCACCAGCCAGAGGACGAGGTTTTTGGTCAAATTATTCATGCGTTAAGATTACCAAGGCGTGAAAGGACTATGGTTTTTTTTAAAACTGGGGCAAACACCCGCAAGGCCCAATTCTGAGAGGTTTTCCATTTAAATACAATTGAGCGCACTCGCCCTCCTTTTACCTTAAGGTGCTAATGGAGTGATAGTCTGCCTGATCGGACCTCGAGTCACGAGGTAAATCTCAGCGCTATGAGAGCGAGAAGCCGGGGGTTTGCGAATCTGGCAGCTGCGAAACAAACTGTTGATCTCGTTGCGCAACCCTATCGCATGGGAGCCTTCGAATATTTTCGCCACAAAAGCCCCTTTTGGCCTAAGGCAAGACCACGCGAACCGACCAGCGGCAAGCACTAGGTCTTCCATTGCTGCCTGATCAACACTGTGCACACCACTTAGATTGGGGGCCAGATCCGATATTACAAGGTCTGGCTGGCGTGCGCCCAGCGCGTCATCCAACTTTTGCCGAATATCTGCCCCGGTAAAATCACCCTTAATCTGAAAAACACCGGGAATCGCGGCAAAATCCAGCCGGTCCAGGGCCACAACAAAACCTTCGGGGCCTACTTTTTGGACAGCGTACTGGCTCCAACTGCCAGGCGCGGCCCCAAGATCGACTACCACCATTCCACGCCTGAACAACGAATCTTTCTTATCTAACTGTTCAAGTTTGAAAACCGCTCGGGAACGGTAGGCGCGGGCTCTTGCTTCGCGAACGTAAGGGTCTTTCTCCTGGCGGGCAGTCCAGGCCCGACTTCGCGCGGCACGCTTACTGGCCATGGCCACCAATGCTATGCTCAGGTTTCATACATCACCATTGTAGTTGAGTGTTAAATGGAACTGACCGGGAAACAACTGAACCATCTGCGAGGGCTTGCCCATCACCTGAAACCCGTGGTTACCGTCGGCGTTGCAGGCGCGACACCGGCCGTTAGCGTGGAACTCAAACATGCGCTCACTGCTCACGAACTGGTTAAAGTGCGCTTGCCCTCCCTTTCAAAGCCCCAGAAGGCTGAACTTCTCGAGCGGCTATGCCAGGAGACCGGGGCCATCTCCGTTCAGCTAATCGGCCGGGTCGGCGTAGCATACCGGCCAGCGTCGATTCCGCGGATTCACCTGGCTTAGATATTCTAACGCTCACCCATAAGCGCTATGTGCTTTATCGCGGTTGCTGTCGCGGTCCATCCGTCTTTCCCGTTCGTGGTCGCAGCCAATCGAGACGAAGCATTCGATCGGCCTGCAGCTAAACTTGGCTTTTGGGAGGCCCATCCGCAACTGGCCGCCGGACGTGATCTGTTTGCCGGTGGCACCTGGCTGGGCCTTACTCGTGAAGGCCGCTTTGCTGCTCTTACAAACTGTCGAACCGAAAACGTCTCACCCAAGCCGGGAGACCAATCGCGCGGGGTATTGGTACGCGACTATCTGCTGAATCACTTGGAGACCCGTACCGCAATTGATGCCGGGTCGATCGAAACTCTGTGCGGGTATGGTGGTTTCAACCTGGTTGCCGGCACCACCTCCGAGTTGAATTTGCTATGCAACGCGACCGGTTTTTCCAGCATGTGCTCCCAGGGTTTGATGGCACTGAGCAACACCCCGCCACAGAGCCAATGGCCAAAGACCCAGCAGGGGAAAATCGAATTCTCTAGAATCCTTGAGCAAAGCGCTGATCATGGAACTCTGGTCGCCCGACTGTTTGATTTTCTGCGTGATCCAAGGCCGCTCACCAATGGGTTAGAAGGGTCAATAGTAGATCCCAAAGAAAGCCACCAGCGGGTGTTATTTGTTGAGGGCGTAGCGTATGGCACTCGTGCCAGCACTGTGATTCTGATTGATCGGCGTGGACGGGTCACTTTCCAGGAGCGATCTTTTGACAGCGAGGCCAATTGTTTCGACGAGAGCGCACTCGAGTTTTCCCTCGAGCCTATGCCCGCCACAATACGCCCGTAGGCCCGGTGAACTAGGCTACTGCCGGAGATGGGCTCCCGAATCCACCCTAGGCACTCATTCGCCGGGCTGAGCCTGCTGTAAACTGGCTGCGGCCTTGACCAAGGCTTTGCGGTGAATAAAAAGCTGGATTCTTCGACCGCCAAGTTCGTGGAACAGATAGGCAGCCCGCACTCCAGCCAGGAGCACTGCGCGAACCTGTACCGGTATCTGCTCAGTTTCGAGGTAACGCTGATCGCCGCGAACCATGATCTTTGGAGAAATATGACTCAGGGTCGAGACATATATCTCCGATAGCGCTGCAATACCTTGCTCACTGGCCGAGTCGGTAAATTCAGGGTCTTCGCGCAAGGTCGACAAAGCGCTGTGTATCTGCCCTGCCATGTTGGAATCCTTCCTAAGCTTCCTTTGTAGTTGTATTAAGGCGATCGTATAGCCAAGGCGTTCTATCGCCGCAGGGTCCGGGTGGCTGCGGGTGAGCTCGGACAATCCGAGATAAACCCCCCCGATACCGCCTAATGCTTCTTGCGGGTTCTCGCGGTCCAACGCCAGAACACTTCGCACCGCGCAACCAAACGGATCTTCTTGAGCATGACCCCTTCGGGCAAGTTGTTGAACCAAAGCTGAACACTGCGCAACCCCTGCAAGCGCAAGGACACGCTGCTCAAATCGATTCACTGGGGGATAACTCCTTTAATCCGCAAACGCGCCCCTATTAGCTCCTGGACACTAGCGCCGAGCCGTCCGGCCGCAATCTCCAAAGCATAGTAAAAACTCGTCCCTGGTGAATAAACTGTCTTTACATTTTCCTTGGAGTAGACAGCCATGGTCTGCGCATCCAGAACAATTCCGGCCTTGTCGGCAAAGAGAATGTCCAACGGCCCGAGTACGTTGCGCATATGAAAAACTCCGCCAAAGGGGCCGTCAAACACAAATAGGATTGCCATGGTCTTTATCTGCCTGGGACACACTTGCTGAAACCCCGCCGCCCGGGCTGTGGCATCTTTAGCCAGACGCGCGTTGATCGTCTGCTTTGGCGCCCCATCTCGCTGGATTACCACGCTGACCTGTGGCAAAGCCGCTAATACGGGGGGCAACGGGCTGCATGCGACAGCTGGAGTCGCAACAATCAGTACACACAGGGCTAGATATGCCCATAACCGGGGCATCAGTCCAGGGTATGCAACGACTCGTCGATCCGCTGACGTACCTCATGGGCGACCCGCAAAGCCCGGAGGCCTTCTTCACCGCCTACGACAGGTGCGCGACCGGAACGAACACACTCAACGAAATCTTCCAATTCGGCATCCAGTGGTGGTCGGGGTGTGACTTGAATCGAATCCGTCACAATTGGCGCAAAAGCCCCGGGAGTCGGTTTGGGGCCGGGACGAGCGATATCGATCTGTTGATTCTCGAAATTAAGTCCTAGATAACATGCCTCGGCAAAAATACGAATACGCCGAAACTTTTTGGCTGAAATCCGACTCGCAGTTACGTTTGCAATCGCCCCGTCCTCGAATTCGAGGCGCGCGTTGGCAATATCGACGTGCTCAGTAACCACCTTAGCTCCAACCGCGGATATGTATCGCAGTTCAGATGGAACCAGTGATAACACAATATCGATATCGTGAATCATCAAATCCGTAACCACATCCACATCGGTCGCGCGCTCGACAAACTCCCCCAGACGATGCACCTCGATAAAACGCGGTCGATCGAGTTCCTGATAGAGGCGCACAACACCGGCGTTGAACCGCTCCAGGTGCCCGATCTGCAACAAAGTACCGGTAGCAGCCGCCAACTCTACGACCCGCTGTGCGTCGACTAAGGTGTGCGCTATCGGCTTCTCAACTAACACTGGGATTCTCGCATTCAGAAACGGCTCAGCAACCTCACGATGGGCCGAAGTTGGCACCACAATACTGACGGCATCGACCCGATCCAACATGAAACGAGCGTCATCGAAGTATTCGCAATCGCATTCTTTCGCAACCTGCTCGCCGGCCTTGCGATTAATATCTGCAATCCCAACCAAATCTACATCTTTCATGCGGCCATAGATTCGCGCATGAATTGAACCGAGGTATCCTGCTCCTATCACTCCGACTTTAAGTCGCTTATCAACTGTCACCAAGTTGACTCCCGAACGGGCTCGCCAACAACGCTTGGATGGCGGGTAAACAAAATCACGCCGACAAAAGATTGATGAACTAACAACATCATTAAACCCTGTTTTCTGATACTGCTCTAAGTTATGACACAATCAACAACACGAGTGGGCATTATCGCCGAAACGCGTACCCAGCAAAACTGTTACCGGATACCGCAATGGACGAAAATATCGATCTTCGCAGTGATACCGTCACACGCCCTACCCAAGGCATGCGCCAGGCGATGTCTAGTGCGTCAGTTGGCGACGACGTCTATGGAGAGGATCCCTCAGTCAATCGCCTCGAATCGCAAATGGCCGATATGCTCAGCCACGAGGCCGGATTGTTTGTCACCAGCGGAACTCAGGGAAATCTTCTGGCGATCCTGACCCACTGCCAGCGCGGCGAAGAATATATCGCCGGCTCCCGCTCTCACGCCTACCTTGACGAAGCCGGGGGCGGCGCCGTCCTTGCCAGCGTTCAACCGCAGCCGATTGACAATGAAGTGGATGGCACTCTTGATCTCGGCAAAGTCTCGGCAGCGATTAAACCCGACGATTTTCATCTGGCCATCACCCGTCTTTTTTGCCTGGAAAATACCTTTTCTGGCATCCCCTTGCCGTTGGATTACCTGAGCGGTGCTCGGGCTCTCGCCGATCGCCACCAGCTACGATCGCACCTTGACGGTGCCCGAGTCTTTAATGCAGCGATCGGATGCAAAGTAGATGTATCCACGATTACCCAACATTTTGACTCGGTCTCGACCTGTCTTTCAAAGGGCCTTGGGGCTCCGGTAGGTAGTGTCCTGACTGGCGGGCGCGAATTTATCGCGCGAGCCAGGCGCTGGCGCAAAATGCTCGGTGGTGGAGCCCGCCAGGCCGGTGTTCTGGCAGCTGCCGGCCTTTATGCCCTTGATCATCATATCGAGCGCCTCGCACAGGATCACGATAATGCGACGAGCCTTGCCCAGTTGTTGTCCACAGTGGATGAAGCCAAAGTCCACGCAACAGATCTGCGCACCAATATGGTCTTCGTGTCTTTTCCCCCTGACAGCCTTAAAGGCCTATCTGACCACTTAAGAGAGCACGGGATTCTGGTCACTGCGCGAAGTAACCCAGTTCGCCTTGTCACCCATCTCGACTTTACCGAAGAACATATCGGTAAGACCGTACAAGCAATAAAAGACTATTTTCGCGTGACTGCACGATCAGCCTAGCGGCGGTCTTCAGGCCGCTTTACTGTCGCTTTTGGGATCGTCCAGAAAATCACGCCATAACGGTTCCAGATCGACAACTGCCTTCTTAAAGGCCTCTTGGCGAACCGGGCCGAAGCCGCGTACCTGAATTGGCCATTGGGCTATATGCTCGGCGATCTGGGGCCTACCCCTATCGAACCCAGCGCACAGCCTTTCAAGGGTCCTTTCGTACTCCTTTCGGATCTCGCGGGCCAGCTGTCTCTCCCGTGTATAGCGAAATGGGTCGAGCCAAGTATCGCGGGCCCATCTCAGGCGGCTCAAAATCTGGAACACGATAAAAATCCACGAGCCAAACGCTCTTTTCACCGGTCGGCCGGTAGCAGAATCATTTCGTGACAGTATCGGCGGTGCGAGATGAACCTTTAACGAGAAATCTCCGGTAAATTCCCTTGCGAGCGATTGTCGAAATCTGGGGTGTGTATAAAGGCGGGCAACCTCGTACTCGTCTTTCGAGTACAAAACCTGAAACCCGCTTTCGGCGACCACGGCTGCCAGATCGGGTAGTTGCCCCTCGCCACATACTTGTCTTACCATGCCCACCCAGCCCGATAGCGTTGACGCCGCCTTTTTGCCATGGGACTCACTGAGCAGTTCGGTCAGTCTCGCGATCTTATCGTCCGATGACTCCGCCCTTTGCTGTTCACGGATCGGGTGCCGGCCATCGAGCAATGTGCGGATGGCTTCACTATTATTCAGCGCAGCGCGACCCAACCGAAACGCTTTCTTATTCATCTCAACGGCTTGTCCGTTTAGCTCAATCGCTCGCTCAATTGCGCTGCTCGAGATCGGCAGTGCGCCCTGCTGGAACGAAAAACCCAACATAATCATATTGGCGGCAATCGTGTCGCCGAAAGCCGCTTTGGCGAGGCGCGTCGCGGCTAAGGTTTTAAAGGCACCTCTAACCGTGACCTCTTGGATCGTGGCCAACAGTTCATCCAGCGGAAACGCCTGGTCTCGGTTATGAATGAACTCGCCAGACATCATCTGGTTGGTATTAATTGCACAGATCGTATCTTCGTTGAGCTTTTGCCTCGTCTCAGGGGAAGCAGAGGTAACAAGATCGCAGCCCAGCAGCAAGTCAGCGCCTCCATCGGCGACATGTGTAGCGCTGATGTCGCAAGGGCTCGACGCAAGGATGATGTGGCTGGTCACGGCCCCACCCTTTTGCGCAAGACCGGCCATATCGAGAACCGAACAGCCCATCTGGGAAATGTGCGCCGCCATCCCAAGAATTGCACCAATGGTGACTACTCCAGTACCGCCAACACCAGTCAGCACGATGCTGAACTGACCGTTGATCAACGCTGGAGGTGGCTCAAGCATCAGCGAATCAGCCAATGAAATCAGGCCGGGGTCACCAACCCCAAGGCGTTTTTCACCGCCGATGATGGAAACAAAGCTGGGGCAAAACCCTTTTTGGCAGGAGTAGTCCATATTGCATGAGGACTGGTCTATTGCTCGTTTTCGCCCAAGCGAGGTTTCCGTCGGCACAATCGCCACGCAGTTGGATTGCGTCCCGCAATCTCCACAGCCATCACAGACTGCCTCGTTGATAAACAGGCGCTGATCAGGAGTCTCCATCTGCCCCCGACGACGACGGCGGCGCTTTTCAGCGGCACAGGTCTGATCGAAAATGATGGCTGAAGTGCCGGGAATTTTCCGAAACTCACGCTGCACTCGCATCAGCTCATCACGGTGGTGAACCGTGACACCAGGTGCCCAATCAACATCTGTCGGATACTTACTTGGCTCGTCGGTAACAATCGCAACCCGGGCCACCCCTTCTGCATACACCTGCCGGGACATCCGTGCCACATCCATCGGTCCGTCTACCGATTGTCCTCCTGTCATAGCGACCGCGTCGTTATACAGAATCTTGTAAGTGATATTGACTCCAGCACTAACGCACGCGCGAATAGCCAGCAATCCCGAATGAAAATAGGTGCCATCACCAATGTTCTGAAAGACATGCTCGGTGGTGGTAAACGGGCTTTCCCCTATCCAACTCGCTCCCTCACCGCCCATCTGGGTGAAAGTAGCTGTGTTGCGGTCCATCCATTGGGCCATGTAATGACAACCGATTCCGGCCAATGCCCGAGACCCATCCGGAACTACCGTTGAGCTATTGTGTGGGCAGCCAGCACAAAAGTACGGGGTGCGTACCATAGGCGCAGGCTTTGCCTTGTGCCCCTCAACTCGTGCCCGCAAAGCGTTGAGGGCGCCGCTCAAAGACTCATCGCTCGTGAATTTGGTTAACCGCTCACCGATAGCAATTGCAATGTGAGCAGCGCCGAGCCTTCCAGATACCGGAAACAGGACAGCGCCTTGTTCATCGCGTTTACCCACCACCTCGGGTGCTTCGGGGATTCGATAAAGAATATTGCGGACCTGATCCTCGATCAGGCCTCGCTTTTCCTCTACTACTATCAACTTGCGCACGCCCCGGGAGAAATCTTTAATACCCTGTGCCGCCAATGGCCAGGACATCCCTACTTTGTAAAGCTTAAGCCCGAGATTCTTGGCTTGATCGGATTCGATACCCAACTCAAGAAGTGCTCGCCGCACATCAAGGTAGGATTTACCCGTAGAAATAATGCCAAGCGGTGCGCGGTTATCGCCCAGGACTTGCTGATCCAGCGGATTACGTTGGGTGAAAGCCGTAACAGCCGGAAGTTTGTATTCGTGTAGCCTAATCTCCTGAGCCTGCGGGGTGTCAGGCCAGCGCAGGTTAATACCCCCCGTGGGCAATACGAAATCTGGCGGAATTTCGGTGCGCACGCGACCAGGCGCTACCTCAACCGACGCCGATGCTTCGACCGTATCATGCACACTTTTGAGGCCCACCCAACATCCAGAAAAACGAGATAGCGCCCACCCGTAAAGGCCAAAATCAAGAATATCCTGAACACCCGCTGGATTCAGAACCGGGATAAAGGTGTTAACGAGGGAGTATTCACTTTGATGAGCGGTTGTCGAGGATTCGCAAGCGTGGTCATCGCCCATCAGCACCAACACGCCACCGCACGGGCTACTTCCGGCAAGATTGCCATGGCGCAACGGATCGCCAGATCGATCCACCCCAGGCCCTTTGGCATACCACATGGCGTACACGCCATCATAGAGCGCATCTCCATTTAGGCCTGCCTGCTGGGTACCCCACACCGCAGTCGCCGCAAGATCTTCATTGACTCCAGGTTGAAAACGCACATCGTAGGCTTTCAGATGGTCGGCGGCGATGGTCAGTTGTTGATCCAGCGCGCCGAGTGGCGAGCCCCGATATCCTGTGACATATCCAGCCGTATTAAGGCCAGCCCTGCGGTCCGATTGGCTTTGCAACATGGGCAGGCGTACCAGTGCCTGGATGCCGGTGACAAAAACCTGGCCAGATTCGAGAAGGTACTTATCGTCTAGCGCCACCTGCCTGAAATCCACGTTGCCCCCATTTTTTTGGCGAAGACCTCTAACGGCCTTTATATAAAGATATCCTACCAGAGATGGCAGGCAACATTAAGCAATACCCTGGTATGGTTTGGTCACAAATTCCACAATGCCCTCACTGCGAAGGATTAGCAGCATCCGCTGATATCACACCAATTTCTTAATCTAGGCGGAGCCTAGCAGTCTGCAACCGAACTAATGGACGACAGTTATTTTTTGGGGATTACCCAGAAATCTATTTTCGCACCCATCAACAGTGATATATTCCTGCGCGACAAGGGGGGTTATGGAACAAATCATCCGCAACACTGGGCTACCAACGGTTGAACGTTACGGTTTCCTGTTGCTCACAGATTTCACTATGATGGCTTTTGCCGCCGCGGTCGAACCACTGCGTACGGCCAACCGCAATGCCGAGTCTGAGTTGTACCAATTTCCCCTGTTCACGCTTGACGGCACCCCGGGACGTGCCAGCAATGGCCTGACCTTGAATCCCGTCCAATCCCTCAGTGGTAAGGAGCCACTCGATGTCCTTTTTGTTTGCGCCGGAGTCGACCTTCATTCGGTAAACCCCGAACACCTGCGTGAACGACTGAAGCCTTTTATTAGACGAGGTGTCGCAATCGGTGGAATCTGCACCGCCACTTACCACCTTGCGCGCGCTGGCCTGCTTGACGGCTATCGGTGCACGGTGCACTGGGAGAATATCCCCGATATGCACGACGAGTTTCCGCATCTCGTGGTTTCCTCTGGTCTTTTTGAATTAGACCGCGATCGTTACACCTGTTCAGGTGGAACGGCGCCGATGGATATGATGTTGACTCTGATAAGCCAGAAACACGGCCGTGAACTTTCCGGCAGGATTTCGGAAGGGATGCTGTGCGAGCGGATTCGCGACGGCTCGGATCGTCAACGCATGCCTTTGCGCCTGCGACTGGGTTCGAGCCAACCTAAACTGGTTGAGGCCGTTGAGTTGATGGAAGCCAACATCGAAGAGCCAATGACTCTTGATGAACTTGCGACCCATGTTGGAATATCTCGACGCCAACTGGAACGACTTTTTCAAAAACACCTCCAATGCGTGCCTACACGTTATTATCTTGAGATTCGACTTCGCCGCGCCCGCGAACTCCTCCTTCGCACGCCCCGATCCATTGTGGATATCGCGTTTGCCTGCGGTTTTGTCTCGGCACCTCATTTCAGTAAATGCTATCGCGACTTTTTTGGGATCCCTCCTCGTGAAGAGCGGTTGCCGCGCGCTGACGGACTCGCTCCAGAGTCAAATCGTCCGAAGCTGCCCGTCGGTGCTACTAAAAAAGCAACGACCGCCTCACTACGGCCCTGACCCAAGGTTATCGAAGGTAACCTCTCGCTAACCTCTAACACGCCGCGCAGCGAAAAACTCCTGGAGTAATCGGGTGCTCTCGTCGCCGAGCACCCCAGCAGTGACCTCACACTGATGATTGACCAACGGACTTTGCAACAGGTTAGCAATGCTGCCGACCGCACCGGCTTTCTCATCGCGCGCGCCAAAAACTACTCTACTAAGGCGCGCCTGCAAGATCGCGCCGGCACACATGAGACAGGGCTCGAGCGTTGCATAGAGCGTGGCTTCGGGTAACCGATAGTTACCGACCGTATTGCAGGCATCGCGCAGTGCCTGAATCTCGGCATGCGCCGTGGGATCGTTTGAGCTAACCGGACAGTTATAACCTGCCCCAATCACTTCGTTATCGATTACGATAACCGCCCCAACCGGAACCTCGTTGTGGTCTGCTGCGGCCTGCGCCTGACGCAAGGCTTCACCCATCCAGTTCTCATCCGACACCACGTTCGTACCAGTTTCTCCCACTCTATAGTGCCGCTGTTGTAAGTGTGGCAGGGACGATTGATCAGTCGTCCCTGCCGTTCCCAAAGGTGTGCCGGAGGTAGGCTCGGTAAGTTTCGATTTCCTTCCTGGCTCGTTGCCGGTTCCATCCTAGAACTCCCGCCACGACCTCGGCGGTTGCTTCGACGTGGTGGCAGCCCTGGTCATGCTCGTAGCCCGCGCGGGTTCTGCGCAGAAAAAGGTCGGTCAGATTCAAGACTTGCTCTTCCCGGACGATATCGCGTACTAGCTCGTCCGGAATCCTGCCAAGCGAAGTCGTCGGATCCAAGTCGTCCAATCGCGCGGAAACCTCGCTTGCTTCGTGGGACAACTGCCGCGGCCTTTCGGAAGGATCGACCCGTTGGGCGACGGCGTCAGCGAGTTCCTTCCCAATGATCCGAAAGGTCATGATGGGCCCTCCCGTCAGTATGAGCATGTTGGGGGAGCCCAGCACTGCCAAGTCGTGAATCTTGACTGCCCGCGTGCCCTTGGGCTCGGACTTGTCGAAGCTCACGGGCTGAATGCCGGCCCAGCTGAAGAGGATATCGGCACGCGTGAGCCGGAGGGCAGGGAGGGCATGATTGGTCTCGGCCAAAACCCAAGCGATTTCCTCTGCGGTGGCGGCTACTTCGTCGAGGTTGTCGCCATAGGGCGTCCGGGTGGGACCGATGTAGTGCATTCCATTCCAGGGGAGGCAATAGAGCGTCTCCCCCTCGCGGGTAATGGCCATGAGGCCCCAATCGGCGAGCTCCGTGGGGAGGCGGACCATGAGGTGGATGCCCTTGAGGCCCACCATGCGCTGCTGCTGGTCGCCGGTCAGTTTGGCGGTGGTGCGGTCGGCCCAGGGGCCAGTGGCATTGATGACCAGCTTGGCGCGAACGGTGACAGAGGCCTCGGGTGCTAGGGAATCGCTCAACGTGAGTTTCCACTCGTCGCCGACGCGGGTCGCTCCTCGGCATTCCGAATAATTTCTGGCCACCGCGCCGAGCTGGCAAGCGTCTTTCAAGGTGTCGATGACCACCCGCTCCGCGGTTACGAATTGGTAGTCGCGAAAGACGGCGATCCCCTGGAGCTGGTCCCGATCGCGAAGCCACCGGGCATACGGCACCTCGTCCATAGCCTCCTTGCGGTGGCGCACATAGTCCAGCGAGTGTCCGCGTGGCCCCAAGATCTTCAACAGTTGAAAACCGGCGTCCATTTGCCAGCTGGCGTAGGGGCCATCCTTGTAGATCGGAATGCAGAACTTGAAGGGCCGGACCAGTTTATCCATCGTCTGGGCCACTTGGTGTTGCGAGATCATGGACTTCCTGGCGTTCTGGCAGGCGACCAGGAAGCGCAGGGGATGGCGGGCAAATTCCCACGCGGAAGTGCCCGGCGCAAGATGGCGAAGCCCGCAGTGCAGGATACGACTGGAGCGACTGGTGGCACCCTCGGCGAAATCCCCTTTGTCAACCAGGAGAACACGATAGCCGCGGGACGCGAGTTGTTGGGCCGCGCCGGCTCCGTTGACGCCCCCGCCGATCACGACCACATCGAAGGTGCCTTGGGCGAGGGCCTCGAGGGAGGGACGGCGCATGAGGATCTCTTTGTCGCGTTTCGGATGTTGGCCAGGAGCAGGTGTGTAGGAAGAATAAACGCCCTATATGCCCAAGTCTATCGGCCGTTTACCGCCGCAGAGTGATTAGGTAATGCACTCAGTAAAAAATCAACTTCTTGCGAGTCATTAAAAAAGCCGGGAAAAAAATAGAGTCTGCAACGTGGGCTTATGGAGTATACCCGCCATCCGAACTACTTTGCCGAGTGAATGGAATGGACTGGAATCGGTTGAGATGATTATCGCAGCAATACCTTCCTGGCTTGCACTTCGTGAAGGAGAATCTTTTATTAGCTGGCTAGTGGTGGAGGCGAGACTGTTGTTTGCGTCCTGGAAGATGTACACCACCCTTGTGTACCATACCAGTGCAGAAACGTCCTGACTATAAAACGTATCGACAAACAACTAATATGTTTTTACCGGGACCCAATAAATAAGGATCTTTACCATGCCGAAACCCACTCTTTTTAACGCCTTGGTCGTTAAAGAAACTGCGGATAACACTTTCACTAAGAGCATCTGTCGGCGTGATATCAATGAGCTGCCTGATAACGAACTGTTAATTGAAGTGCATTACTCTTCGCTAAATTATAAAGATGCGATGTCCGCCAGTGGCAATAAGCGTATCAGTCAGCATTTTCCTCACACTCCGGGAATCGATGCCGCGGGCATCGTTGTCAGTGATAAGTCCGCTACTTTTAGGCCTGGTCAGCAGGTATTGGTTTTTGGCTATGATTTAGGTATGAATACCGCCGGCGGTCTTGGTCAGATGATATCGATCCCCGCCAATTGGGCGGTGTCCTGCCCCCCTACCTTAAATCTTAAAGAAGCCATGACCTACGGAACAGGCGGATTAACAGCGGCTTTATGTATCCAAAAGCTGGAGAAATTAGGCGCCAAACCCAGTGATGGCCCGGTAGCTGTCACTGGCGCGACAGGCGGCGTAGGAAGCATGAGCGTGGCGCTCCTTAAGCAGCTAGGCTACGACGTCGTGGCCTTTTCCGGCAAGCCTGAGCAAAGCGAGTATTTAAAATCACTGGGGGCATACGAAGTGCTGCATCGGGATGTGGTCAATGAAGTTAATGCGAACCCCGTTGGTAAAGAGCTATGGGCTCATGGTATCGATACATTGGGTGGTGAGTATCTGGCAAATCTGCTCAAACAGTTAAAATCTGGCGGCGCGGTGGCATCTTGTGGCTTAGCCTCATCACCTGAGTTATCGCTGACAGTAATACCATTTATCACTCGAGGCGTATCGCTGCTAGGCGTTGATTCGGTCTATATTCCACTGACCGACAAACAGCACATTTGGAACCGCGTCGCTACCGATATGAAACTCCCACAGTTGGATAAATATTGTGAAGAGATTAATCTGGCGCAAACACCTGAATATTTAGATCGTTTTTTCCAAAGTCAGGTAGTGGGACGTTACGTCGTTAATATGCGTGACTAGCCAACTAGATAACTCAGCGCTGGTGCAAAGGGCAAAGGGCAAAAGGCAGGGATGCCTGGGCTAATTTGGAGTCGCGTGTATAGGAAAAATAAACGCGCTATATGTCCGAGTCCATCAGTCGTTTACTGCGGTAAAGTGACCTAACAACGCACTCAGTAACTGTCCGATAATCCTGATTGAGCCCGAACTGCGCTCACGTCGTAAAAATCCCGCTGACTTTCATGCCACCGCTACAGGCGCGACAGGTCTTAATGTCGTTCCAGAAGATCAGTTTTTAGCGTTGTGGCACGCATCATCGATGCACGGCGCTCGGCCGAGGTTCGCTCCTTCATGTCAGCTATTCAATCAGATAGAGGCTATTGAGCGGATGATGAATGTCCAACTTGCTGACTTTGGAAAACCCGGCTTTTTGGCTCAGTTCCCGCAGGACCGTTTCGGGAAGGCCAACTGTTCCAAGCCCTTGCCCGCCCTGCCACATTGAGGTTGTCATGCAAAAATGCAGGCTGATACCCAATTTAAACACGCCAAACGGGCCATCATTGTCCACAGGGTCGTCTTCGGCCTCAATATCCATCAGCAGAAATAAGCCGCCCTGGTTCATCGATTCTTGAATTACCCTCAACCCCAGTTCCGGATCAGGCAGGTCGTGAATAAGATCAAAGCAGGCTACGACATCATATTTGCCTGGGCTACCTTCGCCAATATTCCAATGTTTGAAGGTGATATTCCCCCCTGCCCCGGCGGATCTGGCATTTTCATCGGCCTTGTCAATATTGGGTAAAAACGCGTCATATCCGACGAAGTTAGAGCTTGGGAACCTTTTCGCCAATTCAACGGTTGATCGGCCTGTCCCGCAGCCGAAATCGGCAAAGCTGGCACCGTGGGAAAGTTTTTTAACCAAAGAAGGCACATGCGGCAACCAATCATTTATCAAAAAATGCCGATACCGGGAACAACCCGTATGATCAAGTGCTTCCCACAGCGCCGGGGGGTAGTCTTCAAATCCGATTCCACCGCCGCCCCGAAACGCCGCTAATAATTTGTCATAGGGCAAAAGGGCGCTGTTGAGAAGTTTAAAGGCTCCATATTGCGCGAAGCGCCCACCCTCGTCGACGAGAACCTGTGCTTGCTGCGCGCTAAGCCAGGCTTCCCGAGTGGTTTTGTCAAATTCGACATACCCACTCAGCACGATGCCATGCAGCCATTCGCGAAGATAACGTTCGTTCAACCCTATCCGAGTGGCAATCTGCTCCGATGTTGAGCGACCGTTTCGATCCAGGTCTTGGAAAATGCCCAATTCAACACCGATCGCGCAAAGCCGAGCTGAAAAGGCGCCGGCCATATCACGACTGGCCTGGGCCAATAGCTCTTTGGGTTTTGTCTCACTCATGGCAGGGTCTCATTTCAAACATTAAGGTGTTCATTTGTGATTTTACGAGGGCAGATCAATTTATTCCTAAAGATTAGTACGCAATAGAGAATTGCGTTTGCGCAACCCGCATGACGAAATCTTCAAGATTGAATCTTGCAGGTGCAAACTCTCAAGAAGCCATTATCAAACGATTTGGCCCTTGCAGTTTCCGCGGTGGGATGCTTGGAGCGTAGCAGGCAATTGTGGCCGCTCCCACTCCCTTGCTCATCGATGACGACCACCGCCCGACCGAAACCTCGTTGTGGCCTGCGCCCGCCCGCACCTGACGCAAGGATTCACCCATTCAACGCTCATTTGAACCGACGATAAGTTGCGACTGGGTTTCGTGAATCATGGCTTTGCTTTAGAGGGATTTCCGATTTTTTCCTGTCCCATCAGTTTTCCTGCTCACCTGTCCCGACTCTGGCTTTGTCCACGTGAGCGCGTTCACACCAATAATCGGCTAAACCGGAAAAATCTTTGCTTCCCCAACCATCTGCCTTCGCCGCGCTGACACTTTCTCGAATTACTGCTCCAATCGGTAAGGGGACTTGCATTTGGGCCGCAGAATCCAGAATCAAGCTCAAGTCCTTGTGAGCTAAATTAATCTGAAAACCTGGCTCGATATCACCTTTAAACACTTTGTTAGCGTAGTTAATCTTGAGCTGGCCATTAGTGGCGGTCGTGCCATGTATCACTTCTAGAGTCGTAGTGAGATCCAATCCGAATCCTTGAGTAAGCGCAACAAACTCTGCATTCATCATGCAAGAGCCAATTGCCAGGAAATTGTTGCACAATTTAGTGCGAGTCCCAGTGCCAGGCGCCCCGCAATGAATAATTGTTGTGCCCATTGCTTCGAGCTGCGGCCTGATTCGCACAAAATCCTCTTCGCGTGCCCCGACCATAAACATCGAAGTACCTTCCCAAGCGTGCTGGGCCAAGCGACCGATGGGTGCATCTACGAACGAAACGTCTTTGGCAGCGCAAGCCACGGATAATCTGTCTGAAGTATCTGGAAGAACTGTTGAAAGATCCATGATGACATCACCTGCAACTGCATTGTCGAGCAGTCCGTCGGCTCCCAGGATCACCTCTTCAACTTCTTTTGGCCCTGGCAAAACAGTTAGTACGGTGGCGGCTTCGCGCATCACTTCAGCCGGCGAACCCACTGGTTCACTCCCGCACTCTGAGAAACCACGATATTGATCCACTCGAGTGTCGTATAGCACTAGTGGAAATTGTTTTCGAGCGAGATTCAGTGCCATACCTTCGCCCATCGACCCCAGCCCTATAAAACCTGTTTTCTCGTTTCTGTCCATTGGATTTCCGTTTTATCTCAAAAAGTATCAGTTGAATTCATAAAAACAATCAAATAAATCAAGGGTAACACCTGTCCGGAACGCGCCACTTTCATCGGGCAGGACTGGCACAAATTTTTGATCACAATCAATCGCTGTCACTTGGTAGTACACCTTGTGTCATGGCTTTGTTTGTAAGTGCCTACTTTTACGCGCTTGTTGATAAAGTTTGTAGCCACTTTGCAGTCACTGGTCTTTAATAAGGTCTCGACCTATGATTATTACATCACTCCCACTCAGTAGTATTACAGTTGTAACTAATTGATATCATCATTGTATTTGAGACTTTGTAGTCACTTTGTAGTCGTTTCCTAGGATCGTCGCCAGGCGTTGTTCTGAACGATTACGCTTTACCGATTACTGAACGATTGTAGAATGACTTAACTATTATAAAAGAGTTGTTCCATACAACTAGCAAGGCTCTGATTACAGAGGCCTGTATTGACCTAGTTAAGAAGAAACAAATGGAGTTGCCACAGTTAAGAAAAGCCAGAGTATCTAGTCATACAGCGATGGCGAATAGAAAAATAGTAGTGCAGGTTCTTTTGTCTACCTGACCACTACACTTTCACATAAACAAAAAGGGGATCATTACGATCCCCTTTTTGTTTGACTATCTGACTACCTTCTTTATTAGCTTAGTTTCGAACGGGACCAGAAACTAAGTATTGCGATTGCTCCTGTGGCTATCACTGGCGGCACGGGCAACGGAAGACCACGAAGGGGGCCTTCCACTAAAATTATGACAGCACACATCACAGCGAACCCAATAGCAACACCCAAAAGAATTTCTTTTTGGTTATCTACTTTCTCAACTTTTCTGGATTGAAATAAAAGACACACAACGATGAATAACATACCAGCCATAATGTATCGTTGAGTTATTCCAATTTCCAAACCTAACCCTTCGGCACCAGGGTACGCCTGCAAAATAAAAAACTGCGGTACAGCGGCAAAAGCAATCAAAAATATTAGAGGCACTATTGCTGCTATAGACATCATTATTTTATATGGCATATAAACTCCTTAATAATTGTTGAGGATGATGATTGATTTTATCTGATTACTCATTTCTCCATCATACACAGTAAGAAGGGGATCTTTCCGATCCCCTTTTTGTTTGACTATCTGACTACCTTCTTGTTCGTGTCACTTGGGTTTGATGTGTGCTTGTAAACGAAAACATAGTGGTCGTGTTTTATCCATACTTGTAATGCCCCAGGACTTCCAATGGTCCTATCCACGCAATACTACAGGGGTTTTCGAGTACAAGTAATCACTATGTACCCTGATCCACCAGACCTAAGATCAAGCATCCAAACGGTAAAGTACAAAATAAGTCGGGCCTGACTTATTTTAGGGTGAAACGATATCGGCGGTACCTGAGTAATCAGGTCCTATCACCAAGCAACTTGCCAAAACTTTGTAGTCAACGATTGATTTAGAGTAATCGTGTCCACTTTGTAGCCATGTTTGTAGTTGAAAATCGTATGTTATTGATATTCTTACGTTTAATTTTCTAAACAATTCAAATCTAGTGATAAAAGTATACAATCTTTCCCTTTACATTCAATTACTTAGAGGCGATAAGGTCACTCCCATTCAATAGTCGCTGGGGGCTTTCCCGAAATATCGTAGGTCACACGACTGATCCCGCGCACCTCGTTGATAATCCGAGTGGAGATATGCCCGAGCACGTCATAGGGAATCTGTTTCCAGTTGGCTGTCATAAAATCGAGCGTTTCGACCGCCCGCAGAGCGATCACATACTCATAGGCTCGGTTGTCGCCGACTACTCCAACTGATCGAACTGGCAGAAACACTGCAAATGCCTGGCTGATTTCATCGTAAAGATCGTTGCAGTGCAATTCTTCCAGGTAAATGGCATCCGCCTGGCGCAGGATGTCCGCGTACTCCTTGCGGACTTCGCCTAGTATGCGCACCCCAAGGCCCGGACCTGGAAACGGATGCCGAAAAACGAGTTCCCTAGGTAATCCCAGTTCTACACCAATACGGCGTACCTCGTCTTTAAACAACTCCTTCAACGGTTCCAAAAGCGACAGGTGCAACGACTCGGGTAGTCCGCCCACGTTATGGTGCGATTTGATGACCTTGGCTTTCCCGGATTTGGCACCAGCCGATTCGATCACATCCGGGTAAATGGTTCCCTGAGCTAACCACCGGGCACCGGCTATCTTCTTTGCTTCATCCTGAAAAATATCTACAAATACACGGCCAATGATCTTGCGCTTTTCCTCAGGATCCGCCACGCCGTAAAGCGCATCAAGGAAGCGAGCCTCTGCATCAATGCGAATTACCCGCACTCCAAGGTGCTTGGCAAAGGTGGCCATTACCTCATCACCCTCGTTCAGTCGCAACAAACCGTTATCGACGAATATGCAGGTCAACTGATCGCCGATGGCGCGATGCAATAACGCCGCAACCACCGAGGAATCGACTCCGCCAGAAAGACCGAGTATTACTTGATCGCCACCCACCCGGGTGCGCACGTCTTGGGTAATAGTGTGAATAATATTTTCCGAGGTCCACTGAGCTGAACAGCCGCAAATCTGTCGAACGAAGCGAGACAAAATTTCTCGCCCATGAATGGTATGGGTCACCTCGGGGTGAAACTGCAGCCCGTAAAACCGGCGGCGTTCATCCGCGATAGCCGCAAACGGGGCGTTAGGGCTTGATGCCATCACAGAAAAGCCCTCTGGCAAACTGGTGACTCTATCGCCATGGCTCATCCACACCTCTAGAGCGGAATCAGAGGCGGGCTCATCGGCACGCAACTCACGCAACAAACCAGGTGTTGACGAAGGGGTGATACGAGCGAAACCGTATTCACGGTGATCGCTGGTCTGGACTGCCCCACCCAACTGGGCCGCCATGGCCTGCATTCCGTAACAGATTCCAAGTAGTGGGCGGTCCCAAACGAATAGCTCGAGCGGTGCTCGATCAGTAGCTTCTTGGGTAACCGTGTCGGGGCCGCCCGACAGAATCACCCCCGCAGGGTTAAAGGCGCGAATCTGAGCAAAAGACATTTCACACGAATGAATCTCACAGTAGACCCCGGCCTCACGGATTGCACGACCAATCAGTTGGGTGTACTGCGATCCAAAATCTAGGATCAGAATCCGCTCAGCATGTGGATCCGTAACTACGGCCGCCGCTCCCTCAGCCGTTGCCAATCCTTACCCGCCCCGCTGGTAATTGGGAGCCTCTTTGACAACAACGACATCATGCACGTGGCTCTCGGTAACCCCAGATTGGGTAATCTGCACGAAGCGACACTTTGTGCGCATCTCGTCAATTGTCGCGCACCCGGTGTACCCCATGCTCGCCCGTAATCCACCGGTTAACTGATGAATGATCTGAGCCATAGGCCCCTTGTATGGCACCCGACCCTCAATGCCTTCAGGCACCAATTTACCGGGGTCTTCCTGACCCTCCTGGAAGTAACGATCCTTCGACCCATCCTGCATCGCCCCTAAAGAGCCCATGCCGCGATAGCTCTTGTACGAGCGGCCCTGAAAGAGTTCGATCTCGCCCGGGGCTTCTTCGGTGCCGGCAAACAAACCACCGATCATTGAGACATGCGCTCCTGCAGCAATCGCTTTGGCGACATCGCCAGAAAACCGTATTCCCCCATCGGCTATCACCGGCACGAAAGTGCCGCTGAGTGCCTCGGCAACATCGGCAACCGCCGTCACCTGAGGAACACCCACTCCGGCGATAATCCGAGTTGTGCAGATGGATCCCGGGCCAATGCCAACCTTAACGGCATCCGCACCCGCGTCGGCCAATGCTCGGGCAGCATCTGCAGTTGCAATATTGCCGGCGACAACATCTACCGTGGGGAACATCTTCTTAACCTCAGTGACCCGGCTCAGCACGCCACGCGAATGCCCGTGCGCAGTGTCGATAACAATCGCATCCACACCGGCGTCCACCAGGCGTTCGCACCGCTCCGCCGAATCCCCACCTGTACCTACCGCAGCGGCTACGCGCAGCCGCCCAAGCTCATCTTTACAGGCCTCGGGAAACTCGGTCTGCTTCTGGATATCCATAACCGTAACCAACCCTTTGAGGTTGAAGTCCTCATCAACCAGCAATACTTTTTCAATACGGTGCTCGTGCAGTAAACGGCGGATAGTTTCACGGCTTGCGCCTTCAGAGGCCGTGACCAGTCGCTCTCGGGGGGTCATGACCCCAGTCACAGGTTGATCAAAGTGTGTCTCGAAACGCAGGTCACGACTGGTCACGATGCCAGCCAACTTCTTATTTTCATCAAGAACCGGTACGCCCGAGATACGTTTTTCGCGAGTCAACGCTAGCACCTGGGCAACGGTAGCAGAGGTCGAAACGCAAATCGGGTCGACGATCACACCGCTTTCATACTTCTTAACAGTCCGAACCTGCTCGGCCTGTGCACTTGGGGTCAGATTGCGGTGCACAACGCCGATTCCACCCGCTTGCGCGAGACAGATCGCCGTCCTGGATTCAGTAACCGTATCCATTGCCGCGGAGACCAGCGGGATATTTAGCGAAATATTTCGCGAAAATTGCGAGCTGAGGTCAACTTCGTGTGGCAGAATTTCGGAAAGCGCCGGAACCAGTAGCACGTCATCGAAAGTGAGTGCCAAATCAATAGGTTTCATCGAAGAATTATAGGGTTTGACTTGTTCTAGGTAAACTTGTATCGTTCGTGATTCAAGCAAGTGACTGATTTTTAAGCATAAATTCCATTTATCCTATCCGGAGGAATTACTATGAAGAAAACAACCAAGGCATCTACCCTAATAGCGGCTCTGGCGTTTTCATTGGCAAGCGCGACGGCTCTCGCCGGCTTATCCGCCGCCGATGCTGTCGGCCAGGCAGAAGCGGACTTAAAGGCTGCAAAAAGTGCCGGGGCGGTATGGCGCCTGGTTGATCCGGCTACGGGCGGCAAAGCCGTTGGCCTGGGTAAATTATTGAAAACCGCAAAGGCCAAGTTAGAAGCCAACGACGAAGCAGAAGCCACCCGTCTGGCGCTACGAATCTCCTGGGCTGCGCAGACAGGAATCGTTCAAGCTGAGCAGCAAAAGGGCGCGAAACCGACCTACTGACTGATTCAATAAAGCAGCGTAAAAAAACCGGGCGAAGCCCGGTTTTTTTGTGCCCCAAGTGCATGCATTGTTCCTATCAGTCTAATTGCCGTATTTCAAGGCTCAGTGCACAATCCCCGTATGGATCCCGTCATTTACAAGGTCAGCGAATTTACCCGGGAGGCCCGAGCGCTTCTTGAGGATAACTTCACAGGAATCTGGTTAACCGGAGAGGTATCTAACCTCGCGACCCCCGCCTCGGGGCATGTATATTTTTCCCTCAAGGATGATAAGGCGCAACTGCGTTGCGCAATGTTTCGCAACCGGCGCATGCGCCACACCACTAACCTCGTTGACGGCGCCGCGGTCGTGGTCCGGGGTACTGTTTCTATTTATGAATCTCGGGGCGATTTCCAGCTGATAGTCGACTACATGGAAGCCGCCGGCGAGGGCCGGCTTCGCCAACAATATGAGATTCTGAAAAAGCGTCTTGCAGACGAAGGCCTTTTCGATGAAACCAAGCGGCGGGCAATCCCCGCCGTACCATCGCGGATAGGGGTCATCAGTTCTCCGTCCAGTGCGGCCATCCGTGATGTACTTACAACGTTAGCCAGGCGCTTTTCACTCGCCGAGGTCAACGTCTACCCAGTCACTGTACAAGGCAAGGCTGCCGCCGCGGATATTGGCCGCGCAATCGCTCAAGCCAGGCTGGCGCCGACTCCAGATCTGATCATTCTGGCCCGTGGCGGTGGCTCACTCGAAGACCTGTGGGCGTTCAACGAAGAAGCTGTAGTGAGAGCGATCTGCGATTGCGTGGTTCCTGTAATCACCGGAATCGGCCACGAAACTGACTTCACCCTCGCAGATTTTGCGGCCGATCTGCGTTGTGCTACGCCGACCGCTGCCGCCGAAGCCGCCACGCCAGATCACAAAGAAATGCACTTACTTATTCTCAATCTGCGCGAGCAAGTACTCAAAGGAATGAATTACACCCTGAGGTCGGTTGCGCAGCGCCTAGACGCCACCCAGCCACGCATTCGTCATCCGCATGAGCGCCTCGCGCACCAAAGTCACCAACTTAAGGCGCTCGCCCAACGACTTCGAAACGTGTGGAATGCCAAGACCCAGAACACCAGGCACGTCGCCACCCGCCTTGCTCAACGTCTGGCGGGAAATTCGCCAAAACAGCGACTCCGTCACCTCGGCACGACTCACAAGAATATTAAAAAACAACTCATTACCGAAGCCATACAGGTTGCGCATCTAGCGGATCGGCGACTGACTGCCCTGGAGTCCCATCTGCGCGCCCTCAGTCCACTAGCGACCCTAGAGCGAGGCTACGCTATCGTCCACACAGAAAAAGGGGATTCCCTGGTGCGCTCTGTGCGCCAATTGGCTACCGGAGCAACCATTCAAACCCGCTTCGCGGACGGCGGCGCACAATCCCGAGTGGAATCTGTCAGTCGCGAGCAACCCGGCAGAGTCACAGAACCTCGGTCAACTGAAAGGAAACGGTGAAAAATGTAGTAGTTTCATTATTGGTGTTTTCGGCGATGATGGCTCGCTCTACCAGAGTAAGGGTTGCCTGCTTTGCGTAACTCAAACCGGATCTGGGTTCCAATCAAACGGAAAGTCTTGGCAAGGCTGCGACCCAGATAACGCAGGTAGCTTGCGGGAAGCTTGTGCAGTAAATTACCGTGCAAGACCACGATCGGCGGGTTGCGCCCCCCCTGATGGGCATACTTCGGCTTGACTGTACGATTGTTAATCATCGGCGGCGAATGATGTTCCAAGGCACTAGCCAGGGCGCGGTTCAGTGCTCCGGTTCCAAGTTCTGCCAGAGCGCTCCCTTGCGCCCTTTGCAGCGCGCCGATCAAATCACCGATCCCAGAACCGTGCAACGCCGAGATAAACAATGACTCATGTTCAGGTAAAAAGTCCAGACGTCGGGTCAAATCGCGGCGAATCTGGTTGCGATCCCTGCGCTCTAATCCATCCCACTTATTGACGGCCACCACGATAGACCGTCCGCTATCGACAATGATTCCGGCAATTGCCGAATCCTGATCACTGAGACCCGCTCTCGCATCCAGCACGAGCAATGCCGCATCAGCAGTGGCAAGCGCTTGCAATGTTTTCACCACTGAAAATTTCTCGAGGGTCTCGTGGACTCGGGACTTACGCCGAACCCCTGCCGTATCTACCAGCACCATACGCTGCCCATAACGATCCATTGGCACCTGGACGCTGTCCCGCGTTGTCCCAGGCGAGTCCGCAACGATCAATCGAGGCTCGCCAACCAGTGCATTGACTAGCGTTGACTTGCCTACGTTAGGCCTACCCACCACTGCGACCCGCCGACCATTGTCAACAGCGTCCTCCTCCGACGCAGGAAACCTCGCAAGCACCTGACCCAATAACTCCTCAACGCCCTGCCCAGTTCGGGCGGAAATCACCAAGGGTGCTCCTAACGCCAGCTCGAAGTATTCGGCCCCAATCGTCGCGCCATCAAGCCCTTCAGCCTTGTTCACCGCCACAAACACCGGACTGCCGCCCTTTCGCAGATCGGCACCTATTGCGGTATCCTGGTGGGTCAAACCATCTCGTGCGTCAACGATAAAGACTACGGCATCGGCTTCGTCAAGAGCCTGGTCAACCTGTTGCCTTACCGCATTACTCAGTTCGCCCGCCTCGTCCGACAGACCACCGGTATCTACAGCGAGCACTTTTTGCGAGCCCCGCCAAACCTCTCCGTAAAGCCTGTCGCGGGTCACCCCGGGCTGATCATCTACCAATGCCTGGCGCGAGCGAGTCAACCGGTTAAAAAGGGTCGATTTACCTACGTTGGGACGCCCAACAAGTGCAACTACCGGAATCATTGTTCTACGGCCTAGGCGCTGGACTGGTACCGGTTACCAGGCGGGTCAACCGCGCACAGACCAGGCAGTTAGCGCGCCATTTTCTGACAGCGTTAGAAAGTTCCCATCCCCGTCGACGGCAAATATCCCCATGACTGCCCCGCCACGCCCTTTTTTATACCCCAACAACTCCCCCGACGCCGTGTCAATCAGGTAGAGGTATCCTTCATAATCCCCGACTACGGCCTTCGTTGAATCGCCCAGTCCCAGCGGAGCCGTTACCCCGCGCCCGCGAATTTTGTCTAGGGTCCACTCAACTTTTCCGGTACCGACAGTGATTCCAGCCACCGAGCCATCATCTGCGGTCACCAGCAACAGTTGACCGGCGGATCCAAGCGACTGCACGGTCGAAAGGGCCGCCTGCCATTGTATGCGTTGAGTCTGCAGCGACAACGCCGTGATTCGTGACTGGTAGGCTGCGACGAACAACAAGTCACCGATCCGGTAGGGATCCGTATCGATATCAACCAACCGATCAATCTCGTTGCTACCCGACGGGCGCGATATCGGTACGTTCCAAAGTTCACGGCCGGTTTCCGGGTCAATACCCGAGAGCCGTCCACTGGCAAAGCCGACCACAGCAACACCCTCAACAATCAAAGGGGCTGAAAGTCCGCGGACACTTAAGGTTGGTACCGCCCGACGAACCCGCCAGACGACCTCACCGGACGACAGCGATAGTCCAATCACCTGGCCATCGCCCGAGCGGAGTAAAACCCTGTCACCGGATACCACGGGCCGTGCTAATACTTCGCTTCCAATCTTCTGCCGCCACAGCACCAAGCCATCTGCTGCGCCGAGCCCAAACACTTCCCCTTCCCTGGTCACCACAACCACGGTCGCCCCGCCCACACCAACCCCAGCGGCCAGAGTCTCTCCAATATCACGTCGCCACAACAGCTTGCCAGTTTTTATATCCAGAGCAACCACTCCACCCTTAGGCTCGGCGGCATAAACCTGCCCTGCACCCACATACGGTATTAGCAAGAAGCTGTTGTTGGTATACCCAGCGCCTATATCCTTTCGCCAGGACTTTTGAAGACCAATCTGCTGTTCAACTCGAGGCACACTTCCTGCGGGCACACCCTCGCGCATAAAGTGCACAGCCCCAGAGCCGCATCCCCCTAGAACAAATGCCAGCACCATAACGGCAAGGCGGGTAAAACTCATAGAGTGTCAGCACCTTGCCGGGTCATATTCAACTTTGCATTCAGCAGTTGTCCAGCCGGCGAGTCCGAAGCCATCGTAGCCAATGCCGCCTCATAAGCCTGCTGCGCTTGTTCCCAGTCACCTACCTCAGCCAGGGCGTCGCCAAGCAGCTCCTGATATTGGGAAGCAAAGCCCCCGTTCTCCCCTTCAGCCGCAAGGGTTTTAATACGATCAGGCTTTCCCGCTTGTAGTGCGAGTACCGCGAGACGGATCCGCGCGGTATGGCGCATCGCAGGATCTTTTGTTACCGAAAGCAAATCCTCAAGCGCCGCCTCAGCCTGGCCATGATCGCCAGCGTCAGCCGCCAGTCGGGCAAGCATGAGACGAGCAATATCGGCATAACCGCTTTCGGAGTGGCTCGCTACCAGTGTATCTGCGGCTCGAACCACGGTCTCATTATCTTCTTTAGCGACCGCAACGAGCATCTGTTGGTAGTACATCGAGGCCTGTCCCGCCTGATAGTCCTGGTACATGCGCCATCCCTGGATACCGCTGACACCGCCCACGCCGATTACGATTCCGGCAACAATGCCGGTGCCGTTACGTTTCCACCACTGTTTTAGTTTTTCGGTCTCATCATCCTGGGCAAAGTGCATCTGTGGGCCCTGCTGCTCATCTGTCATGTCAAATACCAGTTATTGTGAATCATTCCCGAGGATCTTTTGGACTTCTTCTACCAGGGCGTGTGCTGGCACGCTCATCTGCTGGCCCTGGCTGCGTAAAGGCTTGATACTGACAGTTCCCTGGCTGCGCTCATCATCCCCTACTATCACTGCCACAAACGCGCCGCTTGCATCGGCACGGCGCATCTGTTTCTTGAGGCTTCCCTGGCCACAGTTGGACAGCACGTCGAGGCCCGCATCTCGCAGTTGCTCGCCGTAACTCACACCCAACTCCTCAGCGCCTGCCGCCACAAGCACAAGAAAGACCTCAGCTCTCACGCTGGACAAATCAACCTCACTAAGCGCCACCAGATCAATCAGGCGCTCAAGGCCGCAGGCAAATCCAGCTGCTGGGGTTGGAGTACCACCAAGTTGCTCAACCAGAGTGTCGTAACGCCCGCCTGCACAAACGGCGCTTTGAGCGCCGAGCTGATCCGTAACCCACTCAAAAACAACGCCGGTATAGTAATCGAGCCCCCGAACCAGGCGGCTATTAACTTTGAAGTCGATTTTTGCTGCAATCAACAGATCTTGAAGTCGAGAAAACTCGGCCAGTTCAGGATCGCTCAGAAAGTCCATCAAGTCGGGTGCACCCGCAAGCGTCGCCTGGGTGCCCTTATCCTTGCTGTCTAATATACGCAAAGGATTTCGTTGCAGGCGTCGTTGGCTGTCACTGTCAAGAGCGTCCACGTGGGCTACCAGGTAGTCACGCAAGGCGTCTCGGAATGCTGCACGTGCGGAGGCGGACCCCAGCGTATTGATCTCCAAGCTAACGCCAGAAATCCCCAAGGTGCGCCATAGTCTTTCGCCAAGGGCAATAATCTCGGCATCTATATCGGGCCCGGGCCATCCCAAGGCTTCGACGCCAAACTGATGAAACTGGCGGTAGCGGCCTTTTTGGGGACGCTCATGGCGAAACATGGGGCCGGTATACCAAAAACGTTGAGTCTGGTTATGCAACAAACCGTGCTCGTTGCCGGCGCGCACACAGCTCGCTGTTGCCTCCGGGCGCAGGGTCAGGCTATCGCCGTTATTGTCGGTAAAGGTGTACATCTCCTTTTCAACAATATCGGTCTGCTCGCCGATAGACCGATAAAAAAGATCGGAGCGCTCAATTACCGGCGTGCGAATCTCCTGGTAACCATAACGCCCTGCAACTTCCCGCAACACGGCTTCGACCCGCTGCCAGCGAGCCGTCTGAGGGGGCAATAAATCATTCATCCCGCGCACGGAGCGCACATTATCTCCAAAGGCCATTGCGCTAGCGCCCAACAATAACTTTGGCGTTGCGGCCCGATTTAGGGACCGGGATTGCAAGTTCGCGACCACGGTAAATAACACTCGCGCCTTCAGGATAACTTACCTGCAGGGTGAACGGCGGTTTGCCAGCCAGCGTAATTACTTTGCCAGACTCGACGTACCGGCGAAACAGGGTCTGATCATCACGATCCCACACGACGATATGAGTGCTTTCTTTGACTCGAACCGTCAGCTGGCGTGTATCTGACGAAACCGGATGATTCACCGAAGCGTTGTCCGCTCCACCAGGCTGGGCGGCTGACGCCATACTGGTGGAAAACTCCGTAGTGACAAAACGGTCTGCTACTTGAGGCTCAAGAGTTGCTCGAGGAATCGCGGGCACGCTAGGTTTCGTTTTGGCAGCGAGTGTCGGTGTTTGGGCCTTGGGTTTGGCCTTGGGTTTGGCCTTGGGTTTGGCCTTGGGCTTTGACTCAACCTTGGGTTGGGTTTTCTGTCCAGACTTGGGCTCGGATGAAAGTGCGCCCTGCGCTTCAACCTGGTCGGAT